>Ga0180009_10000407_pt1 | contig 61029 bp, 44 predicted proteins | sample OS_PC_MetaG_FD_123537 | JGI IMG/M metagenome (GOLD analysis project Ga0180009, IMG submission 123537) | Groundwater microbial communities from the Aspo Hard Rock Laboratory (HRL) deep subsurface site, Sweden - OS_PC_MetaG | ecosystem: Environmental > Aquatic > Deep subsurface > Groundwater... | reverse complement strand
CCAGGAACTTGCTTTTCAGAATGAGGAGAAAGAAAAACGGGCAGCGGAATTAGTGATTGCTAACCAGGAACTTTCATTTCAGAATGAGGAGAAAGAAAAACGGGCAGCAGAGTTAGTGGTTGCTAACCAGGAACTTTCATTTCAGAATAAGGAGAAAGAAAAACGGGCAGCAGAGTTAGTGATTGCTAACCAGGAACTTTCATTTCAGAATAAGGAGAAAGAAAAACGGGCAGCAGAGTTAGTCGTTGCTAACGAAGAGACTGTCAAACGCCTGCAAAACATCCAGGCTTTGCGAACAATTGACCAAGCCGTCGCAGGTAGTCTTGACTTAAACCTTACTTTGAATGTTGTCCTCGAGCAAGTCAAAACTCAGTTGAATGTAGATGCCGCCGCTGTCTTGATTTGTAATCCCCACACCCAAATATTAGAATTTGCCGCTGGGATTGGCTTTCGCGGTAAAGCCATTGAGCATTCACGTCTACGGCTAGGTGAGGGATACGGCGGACGCGCCGCGTTGGAAAGAAGGACAGTGAGCGTCACTAATTTGCTTGAAAATAACGCCCAATTATTCAACACCCCACTTATCGCTGAAGAAGGTTTTACAGATTATATTGAGACTCCGCTCATTGCCAAAGGCCAGGTTAATGGTATATTGGAAGTCTTTCATCGCTCTCCTTTTACACCTGACGAGGACTGGCTTGAATTCTTCGAGATTATGGCGGCTCAAACGGCAATAGCTGTGGATAGCGCCAGTCTTTTCACTGAAATAATTCAGTCCAACGCACAACTGTTAGCGGCTTATGATTCCACTATTGAAGGCTGGTCACACGCACTGGATATGCGCGACAAGGAGACTGAAGGTCACACACAGCGCGTTACGGAAATGACATCTAAACTTGCACGCATGGCGGGAATTACTGAAAAAGAGTTGGTACACGTTCGGCGAGGCGCACTCTTGCATGATATAGGGAAGATGGGTGTACCAGACGATATTCTTCTCAAGCCGGATACACTGACAAACGAAGAATGGGTTATCATGCGTAAGCATCCCACATTTGCCTTTGAATTACTCTCGCCGATTGCATACTTACGCCCCGCATTGGATATTCCTTACTGCCACCATGAAAAATGGGATGGAAGCGGTTACCCACGCGGGCTGAAGGGCGAGCAAATTCCACTGGCGGTGCGTCTCTTCTCGATTGTGGATGTATGGGATGCTCTCCGCTCTGATCGCCCGTATCGCCAAAGTTGGTCAGAGGAGCAAGTGATCGAATATATAAAAACACAATCTGGAATACACTTCGATCCAAATGTAGTGAAATTGTTTTTAAAGATGATGGATGAAGACACAATTGGCACGGGCTAATATGAAGTTCCAGCGGACTGAGGGGAAGCCTGGTGTGCTGGTTTTCAACCGCACGATCTCGCTGGTGGATATCTGGGCGAAGATGGAGAAGGAACGCGGGAAATAATTGATATACGACCGGGGGCTAGTCTTTCATATTTTTTCTTTTGCATACGAATGATTTTATCACCTCACCCGTTGCACTAAATTCTTGAATCGGCATATATAAAATCCAACTTCCTCCACCACCTCCGCTGTCTTTGCCCTGGAGGGTATCCTGTTGATCTTCGAGCTCGGAATGTTGAATCGCATTAACATTGTTTAGCCCCGCATCCTTACTGAAAATCGGTCTCTGGATGATTAATTTCTGATATTATTAATTAATCGGTGTTATCAACCTAAGGAGAAATCATGGGACTTTCGGATGAAATCCGTAATGAACTGCTGAAAGCACAGCGGACAGAAATTACGGAATATTACGTGTATAAGAACATCGCCAAAACCCTCTCGGATGAGGAGAACAGCAGGATCATTGAAGAGATTGGGGAGGATGAAAAGCGGCATTATGAAATTTGGAAGGGCTACACCAGCGAGGATATCAAGCCCAATAAGTTCCAGATCTGGTTTTATACGACCATCAGCAGGCTTTTTGGTTTTACCTTTGGCTTTAAGTTGATGGAACTGGGCGAAGAAAAAGCGCAGGTCAATTATCAAAAGATCGAGGATGAAATTCCGGAAGCCAAAGACGTGATCCGGGATGAGGATGAACACGAACACAGGCTGCTCGAGATGCTGGATGAGGAGACTCTGCTCTATGCTGGATCCGTCGTGCTGGGACTCAACGATGCACTGGTGGAACTGACCGGCGCGCTGGCTGGGCTGACCCTGGCTTTCCGTAATGTGGAGACGATTGCCCTTTCTGGCTTGGTGACCGGTATCGCAGCGTCACTATCCATGGCTGCCTCGGAATACCTCTCAACTGGTTCAGAGGAAACGGAAAAGAGTCCAGCCAAAGCAGCCCTTTATACCGGCATTGCTTATATCGTCACGGTCGCTCTTCTGATCCTGCCCTATCTTTTGCTGGATAATAAATACCTTTGTCTGGCGATCTCCCTGGCAACCTCGGTGGTTATCATCGCGGTGTTCAATTTTTATATCTCAGTTGCAAAGGACCTGAAATTTGGGAAGCGTTTTCTGGAAATGGCTGGCATCAGCCTGGGTATTGCTGCCCTCAGTTTCTTTATCGGTTTCCTGATCAGCAATTGGCTGAGCGTGGATATCTAAACCATCACTGGCTGCACGGTTCGTCAATATACTAACAGCCACGTTTTTGATCGGGGCTGTTATGATTATGCGTTGATAACATTACCCCGTCCTTTTCCGGCATGGGAGAATCACATACAGCAACAGGAATTTGTCCGAAAATCAAGTCAATACTACCAGCACACTGACCTCACCAATCCGGAAGTTGACCTCGATTGGGTCAACGACACCGGCTGGGAGAGCGAGATCTATGCCTACACCCTTACCTGCGGCGGGCTGACCAACAAACGTCTGTGCCGCTGGTGTTGCGCCTCAGCCAGTATTTAGTGGATTTGAGGTATGAGTTTATCTACCTGTTCACAGACCTAAAGAACCCGACCTCGAATGCGATCTATCAGAAGAACGGTTATCAACCCATATGCGATTTCCGAATGTATACGATTAAAGAGGGAGGGGATTAGATCGTCCCCCCCCTTTTGTGGTTTCCCTGCAGGCGGGGGAAAGATGATACCGTGCAGGAATCTCAAGTTATCAAGACATGCCGGTTTGATCCAACTATTGAACTCCTGATTCAAGTCAAATTATTCTAATAAATTTAGGTTAGCACGCCTTGTTTAAGTTTTTCTCATACTGAGATTGTCTCCCTCTTCGTGATGACAGGATTTGTATTGCGATAAGGCTTGGTGGAACTGAAGTAGAAGCCCAGCTCAATCGTTTTGTTAATGACTTGTGACAAAAAGAATATTCCCTCCAATTAATTAACCTTCCATCCTCTCAAAACTAATGGTAGACTCGAGCCAACTTGATTGGTGGTGTATTTCTTATCAGCCCCCTAAAGGACAATCCCTTGATCCAGACTCTCCAGACCCTTCAACTGATCCTGTTTGCTATACCGCTTCTTACCCTGCTTGCGATTGGCACCGTCATTCTAATTAAGCCGGTCAGCGCCATCAACCGGCGGTGGATGCTGCTGGTCTTTCTTCCTATGCTCCTTGCCAACCTGCTGGCGATCCTTGAAAATGATTCTCTTTCTAACGACGTCGTTTTAAGCGATTGGCGGCTGTGGTTGATTCTGGTGACCGATGTTGCCCTCGCAGTGGGGATCATCTTTACCTTTCATGGTTTTATCGTTTATGGGTTGAGCGCCACCGAAACTGAAGACACGCTGGTCAACATTTTACGGGCAGAGGGGTATGAGGTGGAGCAAAGGATGGGTGAAAAGCGTGTCCTGTGGGGCAGGATCCGCAATGCATTCATCCTGATGGTCCAAAATGGTGACCAAAGTGAGGATGTGTGGATCACATCGAGGGGGGATGAGGTGCTTATCAGGATGGATTCCCCTTCCGGGCTGCACCTGCTGAAGAAAACGTTATCGGCAATCCAATCCACAAAAACCACTTATGACTTCCGGGCGCATGCTATGGGGGTGCTTTACATTGTCCTGGCGGTGGTTTTTGCCGGATTAAGCTGGATCTTTTTCTTTGAACCGAGATTGATTCTGATAGAATAGACTATTAGGATCGGTTTCAATTTGGAGGTTTTTATGTCAGAAAAGAAGTCTCGTTCTAAAATCCGTGACCTGCCCCGTAACGTCTGGGCTGTGAGTCTGACCAGTTTCTTTATGGACATCTCCAGCGAGATGGTGATCAATATCCTCCCGCTGTTCCTGTTCAATGTGTTAGGTGTCAAAACCAGCATCATTGGAGTCATTGAAGGCGTTGCCGAAGCCACAGCCAGTATCCTGAAAGTGTTCTCCGGTTGGCTCTCAGATAAATTACGCGGTCGAAAGTGGATTGCTGTGGCGGGCTATGCGATATCTGCAATCTCCAAACCGTTCTTTTACATTGCGAATAGTTGGGGTGTGGTGGCGGTCGTCCGCTGGGCTGACCGGCTGGGGAAGGGTGTCCGGACCGCGCCGCGGGATGCTTTGGTGGCGGATTCGATCAAGCCTTCGCACCGCGGGTTGGCGTTTGGCTTCCACCGGGCAGCGGATACTGGCGGCGCGGTGATCGGGCTGCTGATCGCCACCCTGGCCGTCTGGCTGGCGCAATCCAATAGCGTCCAGCTCGGTGAGCATACCTTCCGGACGATTGTCCTGATCAGTCTGGTCCCGGCTCTGCTGGCGGTGCTCAGCCTGGCGATCGGCGCACGGGATACTAGCAAAGGCGAAAAAACTGCTGCTCCGAAGATTGCATTAAAAGGATTGGGGAAACCCTTTCTCATCTTCCTGTTAATTGTTGGTCTGTTTGACCTTGGGAATTCGTCGGATGCCTTCCTCGTTTTACGGGCGCAAGAACGCGGGATGAGTGTGCTGGGGATCCTGTTGATGCTGGCGGTGTTTAACCTGGTCTATGCGCTGGTCTCCACCCCGGCGGGAGCGCTTTCCGATCGGATCGGGCGGCGCAAGCTGATCATTGGCGGCTGGCTGGTCTATGGCTTGATCTATCTCGGATTTGCCCTGGCGCAACAACCCTGGCATGTTTGGGCGCTGTATGTTGCCTATGGTCTGTATTATGGGCTTGCCTATGGCACCGCCAAGGCAATGGTGGCGGACCTGGTTATCCCGGAACTGCGTGGCACGGCTTATGGTACTTATAACGCGATCCTCGGTATCCTTGATTTCCCTGCTTCGCTGATCGCCGGGCTGTTATGGCAGGGCGTGGGCGGGTGGCAGGGATTCGGTCCTGCAGCACCATTCCTGTTTGGGAGCGGGTTGGCGTTCCTGGCTGCAATCCTGATGTTCTTCTGGCGTCCTAAGAAACTGTCCACGGAAGCCGGGTAATTTATATCATGGTCTACAATCATTGAGGTTGTCAGCTTTTGGACAACCTCTTTTTTTTCTTCACTATTCACCGGCTCAATCCATTGACAATTGGCTTTGCATGACTATAAAATGGGGATAGCAAACGACACACCACACTTGCCTATCAATGGGGGGAGGAGATTACCATGCCTGTTTTCTGGACGATGTTTTGGCTGGGGTTTATCGGAATCCCCTTGTTGGTTCTGATTGCCAGTTTGATATCTGGCAAAGACAGTGGTTACCAAAAGGATACTTCTCATATTTGGGTCTATAAACGGTCTGGTTCCAAGGTAAAAGATGCCTCAGTGCGGGATGTATGGGAGCATAATCATCCCGGTCAATCCTGGGCGCAGCATCAGGAAAGCCAGTTCATTGGGTGCTCGATCTTTCTGGGCATTGCGTTTGTTGTTTTCCTGGCATGGCTGGCTGCTGAAATCTTCGTCCTTCCACAAGATCGAATGGCACTGCGTCTTTTCTGGCAGATCGGGGCGCCTATCCTGGGCGCGCTTTCAGCCGGGGCATTCTATGGCATCCAAACCCAGATGGCGAATTACAAGTCTGGATTTTTACGGGTTTTGCATATCGTTGCTTTGGTGGTGATGGGTGTGGGCGTGGTGGGAGCCCTGGTGTTGAGCTTTCTCGGTCGGGTGTTGCCGATTTCTCACAACTGGATCTGGGCACCAGCAGCGGCAACAGGGCTTTTGCTGATCCTTGATGCTAGTCTGGGCGGTGCGAAGAAAAAACAAGCGAGCAAGGGCGGGGATAAGATTGAGCGCTGGGTGATGGAATTGATGCAGATGACCGGGGATTGGGATATGGATAAACTGGACGCGATCATGGTCTTGGCAACGCTTCAATTGCAGAAGGGGGATTATGATTGGCAAGCCAGGGATGAAGACTTTTTCAAGCTAACTGAATCGGTACTCCTGGATCTGGTGCAGGGGAAGCCGATGTCCATTCAAAATCAGGATATTTATCGCGCCCGTGATCAGGTTATCAAAACATTGCAGGCATTTTATTTTTATAGCGTGGAAAAATTCCCGGAATATTCCCTCCATCCCCGGATAAAGAAGGTCATGACGAAGGAATAACACATATTACTTAGATTCCAATCAAATCTAGCAATTTTATGTTTGGATTAATCCCCCGAACCCTTCCTGGGGAGTGTCAAAATGGCTCCCAGGGGATGTGTTATTTCTTCCTTTCCTATTCTACAATGGAATCATCGAAGACTGACATTTCATTAGTGTTTTGGGGAAGGACCAGCTAACCAGAAAATAACGTTTCATTATTTTCTCCTCCGTGTTAGCCTAACCCCCCACCAAGGAGCGTTCCCTACAAAGCGCTCCTTGTTTATTTAACTCAGGTTTCGAAGGATTCCAGCCTAACACATCCATTGGGTATGGTAGGATTAACCCCACTTCAAACCAATGGAGGCTTGCCATGATCACCAAACGGGTCATTGTTGCCGGGCATATCTGTCTGGATGTGACGCCGGACCTCTCATCCGTCCCGGAAGGGCAGTTCAACGCCCTGCTCCAACCCGGCCGGATGATCAGGACTGGCGATATTATCGTGCGGACGGGGGGTGCGGTCGCCAATACCGGTCTGGCACTCCATAGATTGGGAGTCCCGGTGCAATTAATCGGCAAGATCGGCGATGACCTCTTTGGGCGGACCATCCAGTCCGTGATGGGTGAAGTTGCACCTCAATTGGTGGATGACCTGGTGGTGGATCCCAGCACCTCCACCAGTTTCACGATCGTCCTCAACCCGCCCGGCTTTGACCGCACCTTCCTGCATTCCCCCGGCGCTAATGATACTTTTTACGCATCAGATATTCCGCGTACGAAGCTCCAGCTTGCGGACCTGTTTCACTTCGGTTACCCTTCCCTGATGCGCTCGGTCTACCGCGGCAACGGCGCGGAACTCGTTTCGATCATGCAACGGGCACGACGGCAGGGGTTGACGACCTCCTTGGATTTTTCCCTGCCCGACCCGACCTCTCCAGCTGGTAAGGTGGATTGGCGAATCATACTGGCAAACAGCCTTCCTTATGTGGACCTGTTCGTCCCCAGTGTGGAGGAATTGATATTTTTACTCCAACGAGAGACTTTCGACCGCTTGTGCAGCAACGCAGAGACACCATTCCTGGAGGCGATCACGCCCGACATGCTGCATGACCTGAGCGAAACAGTCCTGGGATATGGGGTGAAAGCCGTGTTGATCAAGCTTGGTCACCGGGGCATTTACTTGCGCACAGCTCCGGCTGACACCTGGAAGAAAGGGGGGCGTGCATTGGATGGTCTGCCAGGAGATTGGTTCAGCAGGGAACTATGGGCGCCTGCGTTCAAAGTTGATGTTTGTGGGACGACTGGCGCGGGTGACGCAGCCATTGCAGGGTTCCTGAGCAGTATTTTGGGTGGGATGGATCCAGAAACCGCGTTGGTCATGGCAGCAGCAGCGGGAGCTTGCAGTGTGGAATGTGCCGATTCCATCAGTGGATTACTGACCTGGGAGGAGACGCTGGTGAGGGTGAATGGGGGTTGGGAGACGCTACCCGTTGACTTTGGGGGATGATGGATGGCAAAAGGAAGAAATGCATGACCTCTGGCGAAAAAATTGACTGGTAACTGAACCCGCTGACGAACAGGGAGAACTGGCGAAGCTGGCAGTTAGGGGTGAAGGCGTATGCTTATCGCTGTGACGTGAGCACGGAAAAGATCGAGATTGCGGAAGAGATACCAGTGGAAGTATGATTTATTCTCGGAATTACTTTACAATTTAGAACTTTTGTCTTATTATATATTAGGATTTTCAGAACGATGTTCTTTATTATTATAACAGTGGAGGAATCCGACAAAAATGTCAGATATTATTTTCTTAACTATTCAGGAAGCCAGTGAATGGGCGTCAAAGAAATTTAACCGAAGGATTTCTCCATCGAACATCTCTTATCTAGTCCAATATGGCCAAATAAAGAAATTTCATTTCAACGGATTTGTTAAAGTAAAACGAGAAGATTTGGATGGATATTATTGCAATCAAAAAATAAAAGAAGTGAATTTACAGAAGGAATTAGGAGAGGATCTAAACTGGGTTCTTTCCTTCTCAAATTTAAGGGAATCTGAGAGAACAAAACATGTCCATCGGTTGCACCCATATAAAGGGAAATTTATCCCACAACTTGTTGAATATTTTTTAGATACACACATTGATAAGTTTAAAACAGAAACATTTTTTAGTCCTGGAGACATAATATTTGATCCATTTTGCGGAAGTGGAACAGCATTGGTTCAGGCAAATGAGCTGGGTATTCATGCCATTGGTGTAGATATTTCAGAATTTAATTCATTGATTAGTAATGTTAAAATTGGTGAACATGATTTAGTTAAATTAAATAGAGAAATTCTAAAAATTTCTAGGGCCTTAACTCAATTCGTTTACGAAAATAAGTGGGATAAATTTGAGGATGAATTATCAAATATTCTATCAGAAATGAATGATAAGTATTTTCCTGCACCTAGCTATCGATATAAAGTTAGGAATGGTGAGATAAATGAATCTGAATATGTAAAAGAAAAGGAAAGGAACGCTAAAGAAAGATTTTTTGAATTAGTCAAAGAATATGGAATCTCAATAGTCCAATCCACATCAGAAAATGATTTTATTTCAACATGGTATCTCGAAACTGTAAGAAAAGAGATCGATTTTCTGAAGTCAAAATTAAATCAAGTATATGATGAAGGAACAAAAAGAATCTTAAAAGTAATCCTCAGTAGGACTATTCGATCGTGCAGAGCAACAACCCATGCGGATCTTGCCACATTAATTGAACCGATTCATGCTCCATATTACTGTAGAAAACATTACAAAATATGTAAACCTTTATTCTCAACTCTTAAATGGTGGAAAAGATATTCTTCAGATACTTTAAAGAGACTCTCAAAATTTAAACGAATACGAACAAACACAAATCAAATTTGTCTCACTGGGGATTCGAGATCTATAAATCTATTGCAAGAATTAAAGAAATTCGATTCTGAATTTTCAGAATTAATTGAAAGAAAGGGCATTCAAGGAATTTTCTCCAGTCCACCCTATGTTGGATTAATCAATTATCATGAACAACATGCTTATGCATATGACTTGTTTGGATTTAAAAGACAGGATGAAAAAGAAATTGGGTCTTTATTTAGGGGGACTGGTCAAGAAGCAAGAGATTCCTATGTAGAAGGAATTTCTAAAGTTCTGAATAATTCTCAAAAATACCTTGCTCCAGATTTTAACATTTTCTTGGTTGCAAATGATAAGTATGGTTTATATCCAAAAATCGCTCTTAAGTCTGGTTTAAAGATAATAAATGAGTTTCGTCGCCCTGTATTAAATAGAACAGAAAAAGATAAATCTGCGTATTCGGAGATTATCTTTCATATGAAAAGAAAATAGAACATTCATTAGAAAAGGAAAGTGTTACTTATAGTCTGTAGACTTATAATCTGCAGGCTACTTTAATTTAATAATGATGGAAGAAATTTCTCTAAAAATAGGCCACGCAATACGGAAACGAAGAAAAGAACTCAATCTTTCACAAGAAAAATTGGCTGAGAGATCTAAATTACATCGCACATATATATCTGATATCGAAAGGGGTAATCGAAATGTAACACTAATCAGTTTAGCGAAAATATTATCAGCATTAGAAATATCGTTTCAAAGGTTTTTCTCTGTTTACTACGATGACTCAAAAAGCAAAGGAGCTTCTACGTGAATATTACAACCCGCAGTCAAATCAGAGAACTTGTTCGAAGGGCCATTTTAAATAAGATAATAAAATATGAAGCAGAAAGTGATTATCGACCGTTCTTTCAGGCAATATTTGACGAAAGAACCATTAGGCTTGCATCAATAGTGCAATCTTTGTATACATCTTTTGGAATGTCCATATATGAACAATTAGCAATTATCTTGGCAAAAGATGCAGGATTTATTGCACAAAGGCAATATAAACTGCTTGGTAGTATTAATGATGAAACAAGGATTCTGATTTCGAAGTTATGTGAACAGCCCATTTCCACAGGGCCTACTAAATCTGAAGAGTTAAAATTAATTCGTAAGAGTTCAACATTAGGATCTGCCAACAAGACACCAATAAGCACTGTTGATGTTTTCTTGCGCGATGAAAACGAATATGAATACTTTATAGATATTACAACGGCTAAACTAAACAAAAAAGGTGCAAGAACTCTTCGGGAAAAAATGTTAAAATGGGCAGCAATGCGATTTAGCCAAAAACCTGATGCGAAAGTAAAAACTTATATTGGGATCCCCTATAATCCATATTTCCCAAATGAGTATAATCGGTCTTTTGTTGTGGAAAATTGCCAAAACGATGAATTACTTGTGCAAAACGAATTTTGGTCATTATGCGCTGGGTATGATGTTTTCGATGAACTAATTGAAATATTCAATGAAGTGGGAACTGAATTAGGAACAAATATTTCAGGTTTTTTGGCTTAATTATTGGAAGTAGAGATTTTGTCGTTTTTCAAGGATTAATACTATTCAAATGTAAAATTATCAATAACTCTTTTGATTTATTCACTTTAGGAGGCACAGCATGAAAATCCTGATCATCGGTGGGACAGGTCTGATCAGTACGGCCATCAGCACACAACTGCTGGCAGCCGGCCACGACCTGACCCTCTATAACCGCGGTGAGACCCAACCCCGCCTGCCTGAAGGCTATCAGGTGATGAAGGGTGACCGGGACGATTTTGAGACTTTCGAAAAGCAAATGGCGGAAGCCGAGCCCTTCGATTGCGTGATCGACATGATCTGCTTTCGACCTGACCAGGCTAAGAGCGACATCCGCGCCTTCAAAGGGCGCACAGGACAGCTCATTTTCTGCAGCACAGTGGATGTCTATACTAAGCCGCCGAAGACATTCCCGGTGGTTGAGTCCCACGAGCGGCATGCGCTTTCGGATTACGGGCGCGACAAAGCCAAATGTGAGGATCTATTCATGGCTGCTCACAAAGACGGGTGTTTCTCCGTGACCATCCTTCGCCCGGCGCATACCTATGGCGAGGGAGGGAACATCATCCATACCTTTGGTTGGGAAACCTATTTTCTGGATCGTCTGCTCAAAGGCAAGCCGGTCATCGTCCACGGAGACGGTGAGGCGCTGTGGGTTTCCTGCCACATTGATGATGTGGGCAGGGCGTTTGTGAACGCTGTTGGGAACGAAAATGCCTATGGCAAGACCTATCATGTCACCGGTGAAGAATGGCAGACCTGGAACCAGTATCATGAGCGGCTGGCGGACGCCATTGGCGCGCCTAAGCCTGCTATAATGCACCTCCCTGCGGATATCCTCGTGCGGGTCGCGCCGGAACAAACGATGATCACCTATCTCAATTTCCAATATACGAACATCTTCGATAACAGCGCTGCGAAAGCCGATCTGGATTTTCAGTACACGATTGACTGGAAAACGGGCGCTAAACGCACCTTTGACTGGCTGGTAGAGCATGACCGGATTGAGGATTGGCAAAGTTTCCCGCTCTATGACAGGGTGATTGAAAGCCAAAAGCAGCAATGCAACGAGTTCGTCAATGTACTGGCGAACCTGAATAAACGCTAACCCCTTTTTTAACGATTTCGAATGAAACGCCAGGTGGTGGGCATTTCATTCGTTAACCCTCATGGTAATGGTATATTTGATATGCCCATTCACCCTTCACATATTCACCATGCACCTTCTCTCCAATTCCATGATAAACTAGCACTCGCATGAATAAAAAAGCATTAGAGACCCTCGAATACCATAAGATCATCGCTCGTTTGGCGGGGTATGCTGATTTCAGCGCTTCGGCTGAACTGGCGCGCAACCTGCGGCCTACGCCCAACCTGGAAGAAGCGCAGACCCGGCAAAACGCCACCCGCGAAGCCCGGCACATCCTGAGCCTGGATGCGGATGTGTCCTTCCGTAATGCCCGGAATATCCGCCCGATGGTTGGTCTTGCCCGGCGGGATGGCGTGCTTGAAACAGTGGATTTGCTCGCGGTCAAGAACTCCCTGATCGTTTCTCGAAATGTGAGGCGAGTTCTTGATAATGTGGGTGAGGAGACGCCTCATTTGTCGAGCCTGGCAAGTGGCCTGCCGGTTGGATTGGGGCTGGTAGACCTGATCAGCAAGACCATCTCTGACCGGGGCGACGTGCTGGATTCGGCTTCGGAGAAACTTTCTGACGTGCGCCGGGAAATGAAGATCACCTATGAGCGCATGATGGCGCGCATGCAGCGGTATATCTCGGATTCCAGCACCGCCCGGATGCTGCAGGAGCCGATCATCACTCAACGGAACGGCAGGAACGTGTTGCCATTAAGGGCGGAATTCAAGGGCAAGATTAAAGCTGTGGTCCATGACCAGTCCGCCTCAGGCGCGACGCTGTTCATCGAACCGCTGCCTGTGGTAGAGTGGAATAACCGCTACCGTGAGCTGGAACTGGCAGAGCGGGATGAAATCCGGCGGATCCTGGCGGAATTGAGCCACGCCGTTGCTGACCATGCAGAAGTCCTTGATACGATGGTCGAGGTGATGGCGGAGCTGGACCTGGCGTTTATGAGCGCCCGGTATGCGGAAGACCTGGATGCCAGTGAACCAGAATTGCTGCCATTCAGAAAAGAGACAAAAGGCAAACACCCCGGCAGCATCATCCGGCTTTATAAAGCCCGGCACCCCCTGTTGGATGCGAAGCTTGTGGTGCCGATCGATGTCGATCTGGATGAGGAGACCTATGCGCTGGTGATTACTGGCCCCAATACCGGCGGCAAGACCGTCACGCTTAAATCAGTGGGCTTGATGGTCCTGATGGCGCAGTCGGGGCTGCAGATCCCGGTGCAATCCGGCTCGATCCTGACGGTTTTTGAAGATGTCTTTGCGGATATCGGCGACGAGCAATCCATTGAGCAATCCCTGTCCACCTTCTCAGGGCATGTGACCAATATTGTGGAGATTCTCAAGAAGGCGGATTCACATTCGCTGGTACTCCTGGATGAGCTTGGGGCGGGGACGGATCCGCAAGAAGGATCTGCCCTGGCACGGGCGGTGATGACGCACCTGCTGGACCGCAGTATTACCAGCATGATCGCCACCCATTATCCAGAACTTAAAGCCTACGCACATATCACCCCAGGCGTCCTGAATGCCAGTGTGCAATTCAACCTCGAAACCTTGCAGCCGACTTATCACCTGACGATTGGCTTGCCGGGGCGCTCGAATGCGCTGGCAATCGCTGAGCGGTTGGGGTTGCCGGAGCCGATCATCGCATCAGCCCGAGCGGAGATCAACCCCACCGATCTGCGGGCAGAGGACTTGCTGGATGAGATCCACCGCCAGCGTGACCTGGCACGGCAAGCCCGGGGAGCGACTGACGCTGCCCAGCACGAGGCAGAAGATTTACGGAACGAGTTGGCTGACCGGTTAGACCGGATCGAAGATGAACGCTTTGCCCTGATGGAAGCCACCCGCCAGGAAGCAGAGAACGAGCTGGCTGTCTTGCGGGAAGAAATGGAAAAACTACGCCGCCTATTGGCGCGGGCACGCCAGCCGTTGGATGTCGTGGATGAAGTTGAAGAAGTGGTTGAGGTGCTGGAAGAGGAAGTCGCGGAACCGATCGTCCGGCAGGAACCGAAAAAGCCTGTGCGCAAACCTAAAGGGCCCCTGCGTTTGGGTGAGAAGGTGCACTTACGGTCCATCGATCAGGATGGTGTGGTGACGGCGATTGGCGAGGATGAGGTCGAAATCCAGATCGGCATGCTGCGGATCCGGGCGCGGCTTTCGGACGTGGTACGCAAGAGCGAACCTGAACCTGAGCCTGAACACCAGGATAAGCCCAAGAAAAGCAAAACCGGAAAGATCACCCTGCCTTCATCTCAGGAATCCCCTGGGGTTGAACTGGATATCCGCGGACAGCGGGTGGATGAGGGGTTGGATGCGCTCGATCGCTACCTGGAAAAAGCCTATCTGGCGGGATTGCCCTTTGTGCGGATCATCCATGGCAAGGGCACGGGACGATTGCGGGAATCAGTACGCCAGGCTTTGGGGAATAATCCGCATGTCAATCGCTTTGAAACTGGGGGAAGGACTGAAGGCGGTGATGGCGTGACCGTTGCCCATTTGAAGACCGGGTAAGCAAAAAACAAAAAAGCTCACCTTATTGACGGTAAGCTTTTTGACGATCTTCAGGTGCCGAAGGTGGGAATCGAACCCACATGCCCGTAGGCACACGAGTTTGAGTCGTGCGCGTCTGCCAGTTCCGCCACTTCGGCTCGTGACTAGTATTTTAACCTTTACGGGAGGGAAGGTCAAGGAGTTTCGTAAACCTGGATGATCCGGGCGAAATTGACCATCATCCCTTTTTTCACCATTCTCAGGTATGATTGTCTGGTAATATGGAAGTAAGCACAGCGGCCCTGCTGACCGACCTGGTAGGGCTGCTTTAGATGGAGTGAAGTATGGAATTAGGCATCATCGGTTTACCACAATCCGGCAAGACCACGCTCTTCAACGCATTGACCCACGGCGACGTTCCCACCGGGATCAGCGGCGGCAAGGTGGAAGTGCATACCGCAGTGATCGACGTGCCCGACGAGCGGGTAGGGAGGTTGGCGGCGATCTTTGAACCTAAGAAGATCGTCCATGCGAAGGTGACCTATGCAGACATTGCGGGGCTCGAAGGTAAAGCGTCTGAAGCGGGCATCTCAGGCCCTCTGCTCAATACCCTCTCACAGATGGATGGGTTCATTCATGTCGTGCGGCATTTCGAGAATCCTAGCGTGCCCCATATCGAGGGTAGTGTGGACCCCCGCCGTGACCTGGCTAACATGGAAGCGGAACTGATCCTGAATGACCTGATCCTGGTTGAACGGAAGCTGGAACGTCTGGAGGGAGAATGCCAACGAGGTGGCGTGGGGAGCGACAAGGGAGTGGTGGCGCGAGAGACCGAGCTGTTTAAAAAGTTGAGTGCCCACCTCTCTGAGGAAACCCCTCTCCGGAATGAGACTTTCACGGAGGTTGAGGAAAAAATGTTGTCCTCCTATGGGCTTCTGAGCCGCAAACCCCAATTGATCGTCATCAACCAATCGGAAGAGCAGACCCCCATTGAGATTGAAATGTCCTATGCCAACACGACCGTTGTGTGCATGCCCGCCAAGCTGGAAATGGAGATCGCTCAGTTGCCGTCAGACGAGACGGAAGTCTTTCTGGCGGAATACGAGATCGATGAGCCCAGCCTGAACCGGTTTATCCGCCTTTCTTATGATTTGCTGGGTTTATTATCTTTCTTCACTGCAGGTGAGAAAGAGGTCCATGCCTGGACGGTTGAACGCGGGGCGACGGCGCCCGAGGCAGCTGGCGTGATCCATTCGGATATGGAAAAAGGTTTCATCCGGGCGGAGGTGGTCTCATTCGAAGATCTGATCGCATTGGGGAGCTTCGCCGAGGCGCGCAACCACGGTAAACTGCGGCTGGAAGGCAAAAAGTACGTCATAGAAGACGGGGATGTGATCGCCATCCGTTTCAACATCTAAGAAAAATGTGGGTCACGCACTGCGCAGCATGCGTGATATCGAAATCGTTACTACCTGTTCTCAAACCACGGTGTTTATATCGAGAGGGTCTATTCTCGTTGACGCACTGACCGTGCAACGGTAGAATCGTGGTCATCATGGCAGATTTTCTAAGCGAACTCAATCCTCAACAGCAAAAGGCCGTGGCTGCACCGCCAGGGCCTGTCCTCGTATTAGCCGGGCCGGGATCGGGCAAGACCCGGGTCTTGACCTTTCGGATTGCCTACCTGATCGCAGCCCTGGGCGTCTCTGCGTACCAGATCATGGCGGTGACCTTCACTAACAAAGCCGCACGGGAGATGGAAAACCGCGTGGAGGGATTGTTGGGCGGCAAAACGAACGGTCTCTGGCTGGGTACCTTCCATGCCATCTGTGGTCGGATCCTGCGACGAGAGGCAGCCCACCTGCCCATCGATCACAACTATGTGATCTTTGATGCCGATGACCAGGTTTCCTTGGTCAAGCGCGTGATCCGGGAAAAACGGGTGAACGAAAAGGATTACCGTCCGCACCAGGTGCACGCGAAGATCAGCATGGCAAAAAACGATCTGATCGGTCCGGATGATTATCCCATTCTTACTTATCGCGATGAAACGATCAAAGATATCTATCGCGCTTACCAGGATTATTTGGTCGCCAGTAATGCTATGGATTTCGATGACATGTTGCTCTATACCGCCAACCTGCTCGAAACCAACCCGGAGGTCCGTCAGAAATACGCCCAGCGTTTCCAGCATATCCTGGTGGATGAATTCCAAGATACCAATCAGGCGCAGTATTATCTGCTTTATCACCTGGCTTCATACCATAAAAACATTTTTGTGGTGGGTGATGAGGACCAGTCAATCTACCGCTGGCGGGGTGCGGACTACCGCAATGTGCAGCGGTTCATGCGTGATTTCCCCGACACGGAGAAGATCCTGCTCGAGCAGAACTACCGTTCAACACAAACCATCCTGGATGCCGCCGTGGCGGTGATTGATGAGAATCCGAATCGCACTGAGAAAGACCTTTTCTCAGACCGGGGGACCGGAGAGGAGATCGTGGTCTACGAAGCCGGGGATGACCGTGAGGAAGCCAGCTATGTCGTGGATACGATCTCCCGCCAGGTGATGCTGGGGAACGCTAAAGAATCTGACTATGCAATCATGTACCGCACGAATGCCCAATCCCGCTTGCTGGAGGAAGCATTCCGCCGGGCGAACATGAGCTACCGGCTGGTCGGTGCGCAGCGCTTTTATGGCCGCCGTGAGGTCAAAGATGTGATTGCTTTCCTGAGATTGATCTATAACCCGCAGGATGAGGTAAGCCTGGCGCGCGTGATTAACCTCCCGCCACGCGGTATTGGGTCTGTCACGCTGGAGAAACTGCAAGCCCGCGCCCGACAGACCGAGCAGAGCAGCGGCGAGGTGCTGCTAGCACTCGGAACAAAGGAGGGAGCTTCTCATGAGGAAGTTCTGGACCGTGCCGCCGCGCGTCTGGAGTCCTTTGCCAGGATGCTGGCGGATTGGCGAGAAAATCTGAATAAAGTATCCCTGACGACCTTGTTTGACCAGGTGATGCTGGACACGGGGTATGAACACTACATCAAGGATGAAGGCGACGAAGAGCAGGACCGCTGGGCGAATGTTCTCGAACTGCGCCAGGTGTTGCTAGAATATGAAGACAGGGGGCTGGCGGAATTCCTGGAGGCGATGGCATTGGTGGCAGACCAGGATACGCTGCCGGAAACGTTGGATGCGCCAACGATGTTGACCCTGCACACTGCCAAGGGGTTGGAGTTCCCCCAGGTGTTCATTATCGGCTTGGATGAGCATTACTTACCTCACAGCCGTTCCCGGGATGAACCGGAAGCTATGGCAGAGGAGCGGCGTTTGTTCTATGTGGGGCTGACCCGTGCCAAGGATCGATTATATCTGTTGCGCGCTCGGCGGCGACGCAGTCCTTATGGCAGTTATGAAACCATGCAGCCTTCCCGCTTTTTGGAAGACGTGCCTGAGGACCTGTGCCGGGGGCGCATCAGCTTGACCATAGACCGGCATGACACGTATGACGTGAGCGCTTTCCAATGGGACCGGAAATATGGTCCTGAAAAGATGCGAAAGCATTCCAAACCCCCCGAAGCCCCTTCCCGGCGATTTTTCCCTGAGATGCGGGTTGAACATCCTGTTTATGGCGAAGGTGTGGTCCGCAACAGCCGTCTGGAATATGGCGACGAGACGGTGGAAGTTTACTTCGAGGGATTGGGACTCAAAGCGTTGGTGGCATCCATGTCCAGCCTCGTCGTCCTTGAGTACTGAAATTGGGGTGTGTGATGACACAGCCGAAGATAAAAGTAAGTTTATTCGTCTTACTGCTGGTGGTCGCTGGCATGGGATGCCGGCTGATTTCGCCAACACCGGCTTCATGGTCGGGGACACCCACAGCAAAAGCACGGGAGGCGACCAATGCCGCTTTCGAGCTTACCCAACAAGCTCAATTGGAAGATGAAACAGATGTAACGCTTATCCCCACTCCCACACTGGCATTGCCAACGACCACACCGCAACCCACGCTAACCATAGATGGTCCGTGGTTGGTTTATCCCGCCCCGGGATCGGGGAAGCTCCAGGCTTATGATGTAGACGCTGATACCACTCTTGAAATTGCATTGCCAGAGCCCATTTACACGACCGATTTGGTCAGCGGCCTTTCACCTGACGGGCAAACACTCGTTGTCCGGGCGGGGTCTCCGCTCAACACTGATGAGCTGGCGCTTTACCAAATCAATCTCCCTTCCACGGAAATCATAAAAATAACACCTTTACTATCGATCACTGTCCAGCGCATGATCGTCAATGAGGAAGGCACCCGGGCTTTTGACACCCTGCGGGCGGTCACCCGCCCGGATGGATTGGCTTGGTCTCCTGATGGGCGATTCCTAGCATTTACCGCTGCACTGGATAATAATTCGAGTGATCTGTATGTGGTGGATACTGAAAAGGACCGCATTGAACGCCTGGGTGGTCTTTATTCCCAGAGCGCATCCCCATTTTGGGCGCCGGGCAGCAACTGGCTGGTTTCTCAGGAACTGGGTGATTATGATGAGGAGACCGGGTGGCGGTCTGAGGTGGTATCCGGTTTGCGGATACCGGGTTATGACGATCAGAATTCCTTCTACCTGCCCTTACCGGGTAGTCAGGAAGAGGTTTTCCTGGGATGGACCAATGTCCAGAACTTTATCAGCTATTCTCAAACAGCGGATGGTCCCCTCGCGTTGCGTCAGGTTAATGTTGACACGCTATCAGTGGGAATAGTCCTGCAAAATTCCTTTGCCCGCGCTGCATTTGACCCGGTTTCAAAGTCGCTGGCATTTGTACTGAGTGATGAAGATGCAACATCACAGGGGTTGATCGGTGGGGTCTACCTCTTGCGTCCCGAAAGTCCTTCTTTTTCCCTGCAACGCGCTGGCGATTGGTCTCACCTTACTTGGGATCCCGGCGGCATGTTTGTGGCATCGAGTCCGCAAGGCGCCCTTGCATTCACCCCGGAGGGCGAGAGTATCTTGCTGCAAGATGAGGCTCAGATGGCTCTGTCACCCAGCGGGAATTGGATTGTCGCCTGGGGAGATGGCACCGAATCAACCACTGGCGCACGGTTGTATCAAAGTCCCAGTGGAAACCGGTTGCAGGAGATTATGGATCTTCAAGTCGGATCGGTGTTTTGGCAACCGGATTCAAAAGCCTTTTTCCTGTTCGCAGAGGGCAGTCTTTACCACCTGGCTTTTCCAAATTTGAATTTGGTAGAAATAAACACAGAGTTTTCGGAAGATCAGACGTTGGAAATGATCTGGGTGGAATAATTTCCAAAACCAAAAAGAAATCTTACAGTAGAAATTATCTAACAGACTGGTCATCCGTAGAGACATCGCCTGCAACGTCTCTACGTTAATATAGGAGTTTTTTAGAATTTCTATGAAAATGATGGAAACCATTTTGTTCACAGAATATTCACGGGATTATTGCAGAATTGTTACAAGTGGGAAATCTCATGAGTTACCTCACACATTCACTGATTTGGGATGCTCCCCAAAAGGGGCTATAATTAGTGCGATATGTCCCAATTGATCGTACCGCCTAAGAAAATTGCCGTCATGGCGCATCCCAATATCTCCGAAGCCCTCAATGTCGCTGAGGAAGTGGCTGATTTCCTCAACGCCGAAGGCGTTCAAGCAGAAGCCGGATCTCTCTTTGATGAGGACCTCCGGCAGGCTGTCAAAACACGGACGTTTGACCTGCTGATTGCCCTGGGGGGCGATGGGACCATGTTACGCGCCGGGCACCTCTGTGCGCCAGCGGATATCCCTCTTTTGGGGATCAACGTTGGCCATTTTGGGTTCCTGGTGGAAATTAAACGCGAGGATTGGCGGGATGCCCTACCGCAATTATTAGCTGGAAATTTCCGGTATGAAGAGCGCATGATGATCTTCGCCAAGTGCATACGAGAGGGACAGGAAGATGCTGTTTTTGATGTGATCAATGATGTCGTGGTAGCACGCGGTCAATACGTGCGACCCATCGAGGTCGAGGCAACTCTGCATGGTGAGTACATTGCCAAATACATCGCAGACGGCTTAATTGCCGCCACCGCCACCGGGTCCACTGCCTATGCGCTGGCTGCCGGCGGGCCAATCCTGCCGCCAGAACTGCGCAACATCCTCTTGATGCCTGTGGCACCGCATTTGTCCGTGGATAGGGCAGTGGTTCTCTCTGAGGGAGCCTCAGTTTGCATCACAGTCCGCACCAAGCATGAAGCGGTTGTGAGTGTGGATGGTCATGAGCCTTTACCTGTCGCCAGCGGTGATTGCGTTCGGGTCACCGCCCATGATAAATCCCTTCACATGGTCCGTTTCCAGGACCCGGGCTATTTTTATCGTAACTTAACCGCTTATATGGAACATAATCCTTTAATCAGTATAAAAACCAATGGTCAATTTAATTAATTCCCAACAACCCCCAGATGAACAAGCAATTACACTGCGTTGCAGCAAGTGCGGTAAGCCTATCACACCGGATGAGGCGGTCCAAACACCTACCGGATACCGGTGCCCGGAGTGTGTCCGCCGGCAACAGAAGATATTTGATACCAGCACGACCCTTGATTACCTGTGGGGATTCCTGATTGCAGTCACGATTTCGCTTGCGGGCAGTCTCCTCACCTCCGTGATCGGTTTCTTCACCTTTTTACTGGCACCAGCTACAGGGGTTGCTATCGCTGAGATTGTCCGCGCGGTGACCCGGAAACGGCGCAGCAAGCGACTGTTCCGGCTTGTTTCCGCGGGTGTCATCATCGGTGGTCTCCCGCTCATATTGATTAACCTATTTAACCTGTTGGTAAGGTTGGGCGCTGGTGCATTCAACCTGTTCAGCTTGCTTCCCCTGGCTTATCAAATTTTATACCTGGTGCTGGCTGTCCCATCGGCTTATTACCGTCTTTCTGGCAGTCGACGCGCCTGAGGAGCTTTGGTAGAATCAACCTATGCTAACCGAACTTCGCATTGAGAACTTCGCCATCATCCAACAATTACGCCTGGATTTTGCCAATGGGTTGGTGATCTTCACTGGCGAAACTGGCGCGGGAAAATCGATCATCCTGGACGCACTTGAAGCTGTGCTGGGTGGCCGGGCTGAAACAGCGACGATTCGCACTGGTGTTGAACGGGCGCAGGTCGAAGCCACGTTCCGGTTGGACCCGGCGGTTAGAGCACCTATCCACGCCTTACTGGAAGCTGAAGATCTTCTGGATGACCCGGATTACATCACCTTAGCAAGGGAAATCCGCCTTGAGGGACGTAACACCGCCCGGATCAACGGACGCATTGTCACTGCTACCCTCCAGCGCGAAGTCGGTGCTTACCTGGTGGATATCCATGGTCAATCGGAGCATCTCTCGCTGTTGCGTGTGCGCAATCATTTGAGCTTACTGGATAGCTTTGCGGATAATGATCCGCTTCTGCGTGATTACCGTGCGACCTATGATCAATTACGCCAGGTACGGAAGCAACTCAAAGACCTGCGCCAGAATGAACAGGATGCCGCCCGCAGGACGGACATGCTCACTTTTCAAATCCAGGAGATTGATGCAGCCAAATTAAAGCCCGGCGAGGAAGAAGAATTACGGCAGGAACGCACCCGGCTGGCTAACGCGGAAAGCCTATCGACACACTCCCAAAATGCAATGATGTTAATCGAAGAGGGATCCCCGGAAGTGCCCGGGGTCAGCGAGTTACTGGGGGAAGTCGTCGAAGCGTTGCACAGCCTTTCCCGGATTGACCCGACCGCGGAATCCTATTATGACCGCGCCGAATCCAGCCTGACCTCTTTACGGGACCTGGCGCTGGAATTGCAGAATTATGCAGAGAGTATTGAGTTCAACCCGCGCTTGCTCGACCAGATTGAAGAGCGGATTGACCTGATCAACAGTCTCAAACGCAAGTATGGCAACAGTATTGAGGACGTTATCGCCTTTGGTGAACGCGCCAAAGTGGAACTGGATTCTATCACCCATGCCGAAGAGCGCATGGAAGAACTGGAAGCAGAGGAAAACTCGCTGCTTATTGTTCTTGCAGAAAAGGGCAATGGATTAAGCCAGAAACGTAAGGAGGCTGCGGAAGAGCTCAGCCAGCTGATTGAAGGCGAATTAAATGACCTGCGGATGGTGAACGCTCATTTTAAGGTTTCGATTGAATCCTGTCCGGATGAGCAAGGCTTACCTTTGGATGGCGGGCGCCGGGTGGCTTTTGATGCCAGGGGGTATGACCGGGTGGAATTCCTGGTTGAGACCAATCCGGGTGAGGGTTTTAAACCTCTGGTAAAAATTGCTTCCGGCGGTGAGACCTCACGCTTGATGCTGGGATTGAAAAATGTGCTGGCTAAGGCAGACCAGGTGCCGACACTCATCTTCGATGAGATCGACCAGGGCATCGGTGGCAGGGTCGGGATGGTCGTAGGTGAGAAATTATGGAACCTCTCCCGCCAGCACCAGGTGATGTGTATCACGCATTTACCCCAACTGGCAGCTTATGGGGATCAGCACTACAAGGTCACAAAGGAGTTGCTGGATGGACGGACCCACACGGAAGTGCTCTCCCTGTTGGGGAATGATCGGAGAAACGAGTTGGCACAGATGCTCGGCCCGGTCAGCGAGGGGACGCTGAACTCTGCGGACGAGATCCTCCAACTCGTGCATGAACACACGGGACAAAAACAATAAAAACAGATCGCCATAACGGCGATTTTTTATTTTTCCAGGATTATCGGATAAAATAGTGGTAAGGAAGAGAGCACAATGGTCACTCGCCATGTCTGTTTTTGAAAGGAGTCCAAATGCCAAGTCTGAACGATATACTGGCTGTTATCCTGGGAGGCGGTCGGGGAAAACGTCTTTATCCTCTCACGATGATGCGCTCCAAACCTGCCGTACCTATCGCTGGGAAATATCGATTGATCGACATCCCCATCAGCAATTGCATAAACTCTGATATCTACCGGATTGCAGTTCTCACCCAATTCAATTCGGTTTCGCTCCACCGGCATATCACCGGCACTTATAATTTCGATTCATTTCACACCGGCTGGGTACAGATCTGGGCAGCAGAGCAAACTATGGAGCGTATGGAATGGTATCAGGGTACGGCGGATGCCGTCCGCAAGCAACTTTTCGAGATCCAATCCTCTCGTTCGCATAATGTCCTGATCCTGGCGGGCGACCATCTTTACCGGATGGATTATTCCAAAATGGCTCAATTCCATTGGGATAACAAAGCCGATGTCACCGTGGCAGTGCAACCGATAACGCGTTCTGATGCGTCCCGCTTCGGCATCCTGAAACGGGATCAGAAGGACGAGATCATTGATTTTGCTGAGAAGCCCAAAGATCCTGATATTTTAGATGATTTCGTTTCCCGGGATGACCCCCAAAAACCTTATCTGGCTTCTATGGGGATCTATTTATTCAATTTGGACACCCTGGTGGATATCCTGTCTCTCAGACAGGGTGGCCAGGATTTTGACGACTTTGGTTATGATATCATCCCGCACTGCGTCCAAAATACCCCTCGGGTTTTTGGATACGAGTTCAATGGATATTGGCGCGATATCGGGACGATCCGGTCTTTTTATGAGACGAACCTGGAACTGACGCTCCCGGATCCCTCCTTTGATATTTTCAATCCTGAACAGCGTATTTACACTCATGCCCGGTTTCTGCCCGGGTCGCAATTGGCGGATTGCCAGCTTAATAATGTGCTGATTGCCGAGGGATGTAAAATCAGTCACGCGGACATCAACCATTCTGTAATTGGTTTGCGGAGTATGATCAAACAAGGCACCCGGATCAAAGATACAGTGATGATGGGCGCGGACTACTATGATGAAACTGGCGATATCCCGATTGGGATCGGTGAGAATTGCGATCTGGAAGGCACGATCATTGATAAAAATGTGCACATTGGCCAGGATGTAACGATCAAGCCCTTCCCGCGGGGAACGGAAATCGAGTCGGATACCTATTCCGTCAAAGATGGCATCGTGGTCATCCCGAAGCGAACGATTCTCCCTTCCGGTACCAGGATCGGTCCGGAAATTTAGACCCCTTTCGAAAATCCCGTATTTCTCAAGGCTGTCTCATAAGGCAGCCTTTTCTTTTGAAAAAAGGCTGATTTCTATCCTTGCACTAATCCGGAGCATGCAAACTTATCTTGATTGTTATCCCTGTGTATTGCACTAATCGATTGACCCCCCCCCGGATGGCAGAGATGATTGATAACGGTACCTTGATTACCGGCACGATCCTCTCCTTGTGCAGTCCGAAATTTCAAGACCGATTCAACAACGCGGGTATGATCCTGGCAAAGGAGATGGGGAATCATGAAATCCTTTCCGAGGTATCTACACCGATATTTTTCCTGCTGCAGATGAAATTCCCAATTATTGGACCGGATGTATTGGACTGGATGTCGGGGTGCCAGCAGGAGGTATTGCTGTAAAAAGGTGTGAGCTCTAGGAATTGAATAGGAATTGAACGAACGCCCTGATACCTGGAAAGACTCCCGCTGGTATAATATCATTCTAAAAGTAATTCAAAAGAGAAGGACATTGCATGTCAACGATCATGGATAAATTCTCTCTGGAGGGGCGCACGGCTCTGGTGACCGGAGGCGCCGGGTTGCTGGGACGGCAGTTTACCCGCGCCTTGGGTGAGGCGGGAGCTGGCGTGGTGGTGGCAGACCTGGATTATGAGGCAGCCAGAACCCATGCACAGCGATTAAATGATGTTGGACTCTGCGCAATCCCCGTTGGGGTGGATGTGACCAGCCCGGAATCTGTCTCCGAAATGGTCGATAGCGCTGTCTCTGAATATGGCAGCCTGGATGTGATCGTCAACAGCGCTGCCCTCGATCCGAAATTCGATCCGGAAAACCTGGACGCTCAATCCAATAATGCTTTTGAAACCTATCCCCTGGAGACCTGGAAAAAAGCGATGGATGTTAACCTGACGGGGTTGTTTTTGGCCTGCCAGGCAGCTGCCCGGCAGATGCTGATCCAGGAACATGGCGTGATCATCAATATTTGTTCGACCTATGGGCTGGTCGGTCCTGACCAGCGGCTCTATGAGCGGGCGGAAGGTCACCGGCAGTATAAACCGGTGTATTATACCGTCAGCAAGGCGGGTGTTATGGGGCTGACGCGTTATTTGGCGACGTATTATGCGGGTAAGCCCATCCGCGTGAATGCGCTGACCCCGGGCGGGGTCTATAACCAGCATGATAATGACTTCCTGAAAGCCTATTCTGCCCGGACAGTGATGGGTCGCATGGCTGAACCGGACGAGATGAGCGGCGCGATTGTTTTCTTGGCGTCAGAGGCTTCCTCTTATATGACTGGGGCAAACCTGATTGTGGATGGGGGGTGGACGGCATGGTAACAAAAACCGAAGTCCTGGCGGTCATCCCTGCCCGCGGCGGGTCAAAAGGCATCCCGCACAAGAACATTCGCGATTTCGCGGGTTACCCATTAATCGCTTACAGCATCGCGGCAGCGCTGCAGGCTGAACGTGTGAGCCGGGTAATTGTATCAACTGACGATGCAGAGATTGCCGAAATAGCCCGTTCCTTTGGCGCGGAAGTGCCCTTTCTACGGCCAGAAGCGCTCGCCCAGGACGACACATTGGATTTGCCGGTCTTTGAACATGCGTTGACCTGGTTGAAAGAGCAAGAAGACTATCAACCCAACCTGATCGTGCAGTTGCGTCCTACTTCTCCAGTGCGTCCGGTAGACCTGGTAGATCGGGCTACTAAACTGCTCCTGGATAATCCTGACGCGGATTCAGTGCGAGGTGTAGTCCCTGCTGGACAGAACCCCCACAAGATGTGGCGGATCGGTCCTGATGGTCAAATGCGGCCTTTGCTCACTGTGGAAAGGATTGATGAACCTTATAACGCGCCTCGGCAAAAACTCCCGCCGGTCTATTGGCAAACTGGACATATTGACGTCATCCGGCCTGATGTGATCCTGGAAAACAGGTCCATGAGCGGGGACGTCATCTTGCCGGTGTACGTTGACCCGGTCTTCACGGTTGATATCGATAATCTGCGGGACTGGACACGCTATGAATGGCTGGTTCGGGAGCAAGACCTGGCAATTGTCCATCCCGGCCGCCAGCCTCGTCCCTGGCCCGAGAAAGTTTCCCTGGTCGTTTTTGATTTTGACGGTGTGATGACTGACAATCGCGTGTGGATCAACCAGGAGGGTGTCGAATCCGTGGCTGCGAACCGGAGTGATGGGCTTGCAATTGAAAAGTTGTTAGCTGCAGGCTTCAAAGCAGTTATTATCTCCACAGAACCAAACCCGGTGGTTGGCACCCGGGCGAAGAAGCTCGGACTGCCTTATTTCCATGGGGTGGGAGATAAAGCCAGCACCCTCATGACCTATCTCGAAACTGAGAATATCCCGGCAGAAGAGACCATCTATGTCGGTAATGATGTTAATGACCTGCCCTGCTTCCCATTGGTGAGTTGTGCCATTGCTGTAGCAGATGCGTACCCCGATGTAAAGCGGCAGGCTGACCAACTGCTTTCAAATTCAGGTGGTCATGGCGCGGTGCGGGAGGTTTGTGATATCCTTCTATCCCGTTATCGATGAATTGAATAAATTGTAAATTTACCTGTTGAATTGACCAACAGGTTTTCCAAAGGAGAAGTGCATGACGCGTGAAATCAAATTTGGGGAGCGGATGCTAGGCGACGGTCACCCAACCTATATTATTGCGGAAATTGGGATTAATCACAATGGCAGCGTTCAAACCGCCAAGGACCTGATCAAGGCTGCCCATGAGGCTGGTGTGGACGCTGTGAAATTTCAGAAGCGCACTCCGGAGATCTGTGTCCCTGATCATCAAAAAGACCAGATGCGGGATACACCCTGGGGTTATATTTCCTACCTGGATTATCGCTATAAGGTCGAGTTTGGCCAGGAAGAATATCAAGCGATTGATTCCTATTGTAAGTCTCTCGGGATTGATTGGCTGGCGAGTTCCTGGGACTTCCCTTCCCTGGCATTTATAGACGCTTTCAATCCCCCGGCGCATAAAGTCCCCTCAGCGTTGTTGACCGACCATAACTTATTACGGGCGATCAAAGACACCGGCAGACCGGTCATACTTTCGACCGGCATGTCGACCATGGATGAGATCATGGCGGCGGTGGACATTTTGGATCTAGACAGCCTCTTGATTTGTCACTCTACCAGCAGTTACCCCTGTCCGCCAGAGGAATTGAACTTGAAAATGATCCAGACATTAAAGGAGAAGTTCAGTTGCCCGGTAGGTTACTCAGGACACGAGGTGGGTCTGGTCCCATCAGCCCTGGCTGTGGCGATGGGAGCTTGTCTGGTAGAGCGGCATGTGACCCTGGACCGTGCGATGTGGGGATCGGACCAGGCAGCCTCCGTAGAGCCGCATGGCGTGCGCACCCTTGTTAAGTACATCAGGGTGACTGAAAAATCCCTGGGGGATGGGGAGAAAAAGGTCTACGAGAGTGAACAATCGTCGCTTGATAAACTGCGCCGGTATAGTGTTTAGCGGTTGGACATGTCTATGAGCGTGATTGAGCGAGCCAGGGAATTTCTAAGAGTTCAACCGGTCCGAATAGGGATAAACCGGGGAATCCGGAAGATGGCAAAAGCTGTAGCCAATGCAGCGCCGGAACCTGATGACCGGAAGATGGTGGTTTCCTTCAATGCTTCGACTCGGATCATTGGTTTGAGCATAAACGCGGCTTATGCAATGCTGACCGGGTGGTCGCTGCGCTTGCAAGGTGCGAGAGTCGCCAATTATGTCTGTCAGCGCGGGATGACCCGCTGCGTATTGGGGACGGACCAGGATGATGTGCTCAAGATCCTGCCCTGCCAGAAATGTCTGACCCAATCGGCAGCAATTTACGACCGTTCGGATTTGATCTGGATGGGGTTTTACCCCAGCGTTGAATTGGCTAAGGAATTACAGAACACAGATCTTTCGAGGTTGATGACTTTTCGATATGAAGACATCCCCTTGGGTGAGTTGTGCCTTCCCTCGATGCGCTGGATCCTCCGGCGGCACCATCTGGAAGATGATGAAGCAACCCGGATCCTCTACCGGCATTATCTTCTCTCGGCTTACAAAGTCGCCAAGCAATTTGATCATCTGCTAACTGAAGCGCATCCCTTATCGGTGATGGTCTTCAATGGCATGCAATTCCCGGAAGCGACCGCTCGCTGGGTGGCGCGCAAACATGGCATTCCGGTCTATTCCCATGAGGTGGGTCTGCGTCCTTTTTCCGCATTTTTCACGGAAGGTGACGCCACTGCGTACCCGGTTGATATTCCCGATGATTTCCAGCTCTCTCTGGAACAAAACCAGCAGTTGGATGATTATCTCTCCAAACGGTTCAAAGGCGATTTCAGCATGGCGGGTGTGCAATTCTGGCCAGAAATGGTCGGGTTGAATGAGGATCTTGTGAAGAAAATGACAACCTTCAAGCAGGTTGTACCGGTCTTCACCAATGTGATCTTCGACACCAGTCAGCCACATGCCAACGTGACATTTCCGCATATGTTTGCCTGGTTGGATGAAGTGTTGACTGTTGCGAAAGCACATCCGGAAACCTTATTCGTCATCCGGGCACATCCGGACGAGTCTCGCCCGGGTAAAGCCAGCCGCGAGAGCGTGGCAGATTGGATTAAGGAGAGAAACGCTGATGCTCTGTCGAATGTCGTCTTTGTCGGTCCGGATGAATATTTCAGTTCTTATGAGATGATCCACCGGGCGAAATTTGTGATGATCTACAATTCGACGATTGGGATGGAAGCCTCAATCATGGGCGCACCGGTTTTGTGCGCTGGAAAGGCGCGTTTCACGCAACTGGAGACAGTTTTCTTCCCCAAATCCCAAGCAGACTATCTCAATAGGCTGGAAGCATTTCTCTCAGCAGATGAGGTAAAGGTTCCCGATGAGCACAGGATCAATGCCCGTCGATTCCTTTATTACCAACTCTATCGGACGTCGCTGCCTTTCGACAAATTCCTCGAGCCGGATGGTATCTGGCCCGGGTTTGTGCGTTTGAAGGATTTCTCCTGGCAGGATCTGCTGCCAGAGAATTCAACCACGATGAGGGTAATTTCGGAGGGATTATTGAATGGCAAACCTTTCTTGATGCCAGAATAATTATGTAACTACAAAAACTATTTTCAAAAAGGGCTGTTTTTCTAGGAACAGTCCTTTTCCATTGCAAACCAATACGGATCTATTCGATGTGAGTGTCTGTATTTTCCCGTCCTGCGATTCCCTTGAGTAAATAGACAGGTCTATTCTTGACTTCCTGAAAAATATAACCTACATAGATCCCAATAAAACTGATCACTGTCGTCAGTGTGCCGCCAATGATCAGGAGCATAAACATGAGAGAACTCCAGCCAGGTTCGAGTTGCGCTTGATGACCGGTGAACCAGAGGCTCAATACATAGATCGCTTCAATCAAGGCTAATAGGTAAAATAGACCACCAATTGCCAGCCCAATCCTCAATGGTACCAGGGAAAAAGAGAAGATCGCATCTCCAGCTAATTTGAGCATCTTCTTGATCGTGTATTTTGATTTTCCACCTAAGCGAGGTTTTGGTTCGAAAGGTAAAATTACGGATCTAAAACCGACCCAACTGATCATCCCCCGCAAGAAGCGGTGATATTCGGGCATGGCTTTCAAGCTTTCAACAACCTCCCTGGATAGCAGTCGGAAGTCTGCCGCATTCGGCGTGATATCCATATTTCCAATCTGATTGATCAACTGGTAAAAAGCTTTGGATGTTATGCGCTTGAATCTTGACTCTGAGGGTTCCCTCTGGCGTTGTGCAGTGACGATATCATAGCCCGAATCATACAGCTTTAACATTTCGGGAATGATTTCCGGAGGATTTTGCCCATCACCATCCATGGTGATGATGACGTCACCCTCAGCGTGGTCTATCCCGCAGGTCAACGCAGCTTGGTGTCCAAAATTTCGGCTTAGTGTAAGAACAAATACTCGAGGTTCATTTTCACTCAAATTTTTGAGTATCAGGGGAGTATCGTCTTTGGAACCATCATCAATATAATAAATCTGGATGTGATTTGGTAATTTTCCTAGATTATCAGTAAGCTGTTGATGAAAAGCATTTAGAATTTCAGCTTCGTTGTAAATCGGAATAATTATTGAAACATCAGGCAACATTGCTTGGTTCATTTTATTTGGTAAACCTCCCATCCATAGGTTAATAACCGGGTATCAATGACGGGATCGGGATTTTCACAAAAACCAATTTCACCCAGAAGAGGGCATACCAGTATAGGTAAATTGATATTGAATATTTGAAAGGAATCACTAATCGAAGTTAGTTGTTCTCGATTCCCCTCTGTAGCCTGCAACATTTTTGTATTCCAAGGCGATTGATAGATTTCTTCTATTCCTGCTCGGACTGTCAGCCGGGGTTGATTTTCAATAAATGGCATTAATATGATGGCTCCTGTCTCATCACCCAGGTTTTCTAACCTCTGAGCATTGATGTTTCCATACGTTATATCATTCCGATGATAATGTTCCCTCAGGAACAACTCTAGTTTTTCACTGTATTCGTTGCTGGTTTCAATGTTTGTAAAAACGGATCCGCCTTCTGGAAGATGATTCACTGCATAGACCAACAGTTCATGATTTATCCGATCCAATGTCAGTTGGGTATTGGCATCTGTAAGATAATTTGGAAGAGTAAGCAGGAATAATAAACCCGCCATTATGCACAGTGTAATTATGGAAAAGCGTTTGATTTTGTTATTTTCTTTTATCCCCTTCCATATCAAAGGACTGGCCAAACCGATAAGTATAGCGGATCCCAATCCGAAGGGGAGTAAAAAATAGAGTTCAGCATATTCCCAGGGGATGAGGATAGCAAACCACAATAAACACCAGCCAATCCATTGATGCAAATTAAAGAGCTCTTGCTTCTTTAATTTGCTCTTATTGAAAAATAACAGGAGGATGATTGTTGCCACAGGGATGAGATAAAGAAAATAAAAAGCAAACTGAGTCGTCCACCGCAGGATTTTATCAATATAAGATGAGAGCGTGGTAAGATATCGATCGGTATAAGTCCCACCCATGAGCGGTGGCGCTCCCCAAATTGACCGCAAAATAAAATAGAGCAGAACGCCAAGCGCTACGGAACCCAAAAACAATAGATATGTTTTTCGCTCTTTCTTGAGGGAGGCATCTCGAGTAAGAAATAAATACGTCGCCCAAAGGATGGTTAAGGGCAGCATAACAACGGCAGTTTCCTTAATCATGGTCGCCATGAGAATACTAATTGCAGAGAGCAGGGCAAGGATCCACCGTCGGGGAATTCTATTTTCTTCTTTCATTCTTTCAAGGACAATTATCGCCGCAAGCAGAAAAACAAGTTGCGGTGGTTCTCCTTTTGATAAAGTATAGAAATTTTCAATGATTGGCATGGAGAAAATAAAAATCAAACTGGTCAGGAAGATTTGCCAATCTGCAAAACCCATTTTCTTGAGTATCACTCTTATTTGATATAACAAAATTAGGAAAATGATCAAATTGCCAAGAAAAAACCAAAACGGCTTATATCCCGCAAATGAATAGATCAAGGTGTAGTAAAGCCAATATATGGGACGGAAGCGCCCTGCCTGTTTGTCATGGCTCATACTAAAATCGCCATGCAGGAAATTTTCCCCTTGTGCCAGCATCCTGGCATCATCAAAAAAACCGAACTGGGGAGAAATCAGACGGGGGATCATGACTATAATGACTAAAATGAAGGGTAGAAGCGTAAAGATTATTTTTTTTGTCGAATTTTTGTTCTTGTTCATAGATTTGCTCCCTCATTTTTCTAAATTATAATTCATTATGAAGAGAACAATAATGATAATTCGAGTTATAATATCACCCTTGATTGTTGTTGAAAAGATTCTGAAAGCATGCTTATGACCCAAAAAATTGTTGCCCTGGTCCCCATGCGTCATCATTCCGTCCGGGTACCCGGTAAAAATTATCGCTTGCTGGCTGGAAAACCGCTATTTCATCATATCCTCAATACATTGCAGGCTGTTGATGCTATTAGCTCAATTATTGTGGATACGGATAGTGAGGTGATTCTGAAGGGATTGGCGGAACATTTTCCTGATGTAAAAGCCCTTTCCCGCCCGGAACATCTTCGAGCGGATACAATCCCGATGAATGAGATCCTCATTCACGATATCGGCGAAATTGAGGCTGATTATTACTTGCAAACCCATTCGACCAATCCCCTTTTGCGGTCCGAGACAGTTTCTTCCGCAATCAAGACCTTTCTGGATAATGTCCCTGAATTTGACTCGTTATTCGGCGTGACCCGGCTGCAGACCCGGTTATGGGATCAACTTGGAAAGCCTGTCAACCATAATCCCAATGTACTCTTGCGCACTCAGGACCTCCCGCCCATTTATGAGGAAAATTCCTGCATCTACATTTTCAAGCGGGAAACCCTTCTTTCACGTCGTAACCGTCTCGGCGAACGCCCTTTGATGTTTGAAATCCCGGCGATTGAAGCCTGGGACATTGATGAAAAACTGGATTTCACTGTGGCGGAAACGCTTTACCGCCAGATTCATGGTGAATCTTAATCGACTATCCACATGTTTCCATTGAATTTAGGAGTTAATCCATGAAGACGGTATTAGTCTCCGCACCATATATGCTGCCAGAACTTGAACGGTTCAGACCAGTGTTGGAAGCTTTTGAGTTACAGTTGATCGTTCCAAAAGTGAATGAACGGCTTTCTGAGGAAGAGATCCTGACTTATGCCGGTCAGTTTGACGGGACGATCTGCGGTGATGACCGCTACAGCCAGCGCGTGATTGAAGCCTGCACCCCACGATTACGGGTGATCTCCAAGTGGGGCACCGGCATCGACTCAATTGACCAGACTGCTGCCAATGACCTGGGGGTCATGGTCGGAAATACGCCGAACGCCTTTACCGTCCCGGTCTCGGAGAGTGTGATCGGTTATATGCTGGCTTTTGCCAGGCAGATACCCTGGCTGGATGACGAGATGAAGGCAGGAAGCTGGGACAAGATCAACGGGAAAACCCTCAGTGAGTGCACGCTGGGCGTGATTGGCGTTGGCAATGTCGGCAAGGCAGTCCTGCAAAAGGCGCGAGTCTTTGGGATGACCCTGTTGGGGAATGATATCGTTGAGATCTCTCCGGATTTCCTGCTGGAAAACGGCGTGGAGATGACTGACCTGGCGGATTTGCTGGCGCGGGCGGACTACATCAGCGTAAATTGTACGCTGAATCCCACCAGTCAGCATTTGATCAATGCGGAACGTCTTTCGCTTTGCCGGCTGGACGCAGTTTTGATCAATACCGCCCGGGGTTCAATCGTGGATGAACTGGCATTGGTGGATGCGCTGCAAAGCGGGATAATCCGAGGCGCAGCCCTGGATGTGTTTGAGTGCGAACCGCTCCCGGCTGATAGTCCCTTGCTATCAATGGATCAGGTCCTGTTAGCGCCCCACAATTCAAATTCCAGTCCGCTTTTTTGGGAACGAGTGCACTGGAACACGATCAAGAACCTGTTGATTGGTTTGGGAATCCCGGCGGGTCGATTGTCTGAATTGCAGGAACAGTACTCTGCATGATTAGTTAATACGCAGGCTTAGTGAAATATATAATGGCGAAATGGATGGTTTTTCGCAGATTAAAGGAAGGACACGACATAATGACACAGGATGAAACACGGATCTTATTGATCACCGGCGCGGCTGGAGGGATAGGTCGGGCGACCGTTAAGGTTTTCGCTGAAAAAGGCTGGAAAGTGATTGGTGTGGACCGGAAACCTCAATACGATGATTTTCCTGAGAATGGAATCTATATTCAGGCAGATATTTCCAAACCTGAGCAATTAGAAGAGATTTATCAAAAAGTCTCTGCCTTTACGGACACTCTGGATGCTGTCGTGCATAACGCCGCTGTCCAGATCGCGAAACCACTGGTGGAGACCACGGCTGAGGAATGGGACCTGGTGATGGCTTCAAATTTACGTTCAGTATTTCTGGGCGCGAAACTGGCTCATCGAATGCTCAAAGCAAAAGGCGGGGGTGCGATTGTCAACGTTTCCTCTGTGCATGCCGTGGCTACATCTGCTAACATTGCAGCTTATGCAGCCAGCAAGGGCGGACTCCTGGCATTGACTCGTGCTATGGCAATCGAATTTGCACCGGACGAGATCCGGGTTAATGCGATCCTGCCCGGCGCTGTGGACACACCCATGCTACGTGCCGGTTTGAACCGGGGACATGTGGGTGATGGCGATATGCTCGATCGACTGGAAAACCTGGCGCGTAAAACCGTAAATGGCAGGGTGGGGCAGCCAGAAGAGATTGCCCGTTCAATTTATTTCCTGGCGGACAATACCCAATCCTCCTTCATGACCGGTCAGGCTCTGATTGTCGACGGTGGGGCGACTGCCCGTCTGAGCACAGAGTAATCCATGCCCGTCAAACAAACGCTCAAGAAGATCATCCCCGATCCCCTTTGGAAGCTGGCATCCGACCGCTATTGGGCGTGGTATAACAGGGACCGGCATTTGCTGGCACGGGTGTTTTCTCCGGCATGGATGAGAAATAGGCAACATTTGGAAGATTGGCGGGATCGGTTTGAGGGACAGCGGTGTTTCATCGTGGGTAATGGACCCAGCCTGCGCAAGACTGATTTGAGCAAATTGGAAGGTGAATTCACTTTCGGGATGAACCGGATCTACCTGGCGTTTGACGAATACGATTTCAAGACCTCCTGCCTGGTTTCGGTTAACGACCTGGTGTTGGAACAATGCCATGAGGACATGGCAGCTCTAACTATCCCCAAATTTGTGACCTGGCGTGCCCGCAAGTTTTTTGACGCCGGACCTAAGATGCTGTTTCTGGATACGGATTACACGTTGCCCGAGGATTTCAATGGGGATGCAACCGGACGGTTATATGAGGGATTCACGGTGACCTATGTGTGCCTGCAGCTGGCTTTTTATATGGGTTTCTCGGAAGCAATCCTCATTGGCGTGGACCATAATTTTGTCACCAAGGGACCGGCGAATGCAACCGTGACCTCAGCGGGGGACGACCCCAATCATTTTTCTGCGAAATACTTTGGAAAGGGCTTCCGCTGGCAGTTACCGGATCTGGAAGGCTCCGAGCGTGCTTATCAGATGGCGCGTGAGGCTTACCAGGCGGATGGACGCCGGATTTTAGACGCCACTGTGGGCGGCAAGCTGACTGTTTTCCCTAAAGCAGATTACGAGAGCCTGTTTGAATCCGATGACTGACCCCCTCGTTTCAATCATCACCCCTTCATATAACCAGGCGCGGTACATTGAAGATACGCTGCGCTCGGTCCTTTGTCAGAATTATCCACACATCGAGTACATCGTGATTGATGGCAGCTCGACGGATGGCAGCCAGGATATCATTAAGCAGTACGAAGACCAACTGGCTTATTGGGTATCTGAAAAAGACCAGGGCCAGGCGGAAGCCATCAATAAGGGCTTCTCCAAGGCGACCGGTGAGATCGTCGCCTGGGTCAATTCAGACGACCTGTATTACCGTTGTGATGTGGTGAGCCAGGCTGTTGAGGCATTAAGGGCAAATCCAGAGCTGGGTATGGTGTATGGCAATGGGGTCATGGTGGATGCGGAAGGACGGTTGTTAGACTGGCATCCTTACCGGCAATACACGGTGGATGATTTGCTGGCGTTCAATGTTTTATTACAACCGGCGGTGTTCATGCGCCGGGAAGCTCTGGAACGCGCAGGGTATCTTCGCCCTGAGAGTCACCTGATCCTGGACCATGAACTCTGGGTGCGGATCGCGGCATCCTCTCCGATCCAGCATGTCGATGCTTATTGGGCGGTGGAACGTACCCATGAGGATGCTAAAACCATTGCTCTGGCGTCAAAATTTGTAGAAGAAGCGTTCAATTTTGTAGAGGGGTTACGGTCAGAACCGCAATTTACAGAAGTGCTTCGTGATCACGATCTTAAGATTCATGCTGGGTTACATGTTTTTTCAGCCAGGCGGTTGATCGATTCGGGACTGTCAAAAGAAGCGCTCCATCACTTCAGAAAAGCCTGGCAGATTGAACCGAAAGCTGTATTGCGGGTCTGGTATAAATGGATCCAGGCACTGGGCGGGGCGTTGGGATTGGAGGCGCTTTTCTTGTGGTATCGAAAGAATCGCCGAAAATTGCAGCACCGCAGGCAACGCATCGTTGTGGATGAGCAAGGCATTCATTGGGTGTGAAATAGGAAGAGGAATGGAAAAACTGTATCTCCAGAAACTGAAACAGAAAATACAAGACTTTTCTCTGGATATTGTTGTTCCTGTTTTTTTCCTTACCCTAATTTTGGAGATGGTACACTTCTTTCCCAATTTACAGGACATCAATATCTGGGATGAAGCGACTTATATTTATAACGGCTATTTGTTGTTGACGACAGGTCACCTTCCCCAGTTGGCAGGTTCGCCACTCTCCAGCGTGTTATATGCCCTGACGACCTTGCCTGTTCAGCATTCCCGTAATTTCTTCGTGCTCAGCGATGCGATCGGCCGCATCCTCCTTTTTTCCTTTATATTTTTTAGTGCTTATTTGGTCGCTCGGGAATTGAAACCTTTTGCTAATCCCTGGGTGATGTTGGGCTTCGTCTTTATTGTTCCGGTTGCCTCGACCATGTTCCTCTTCCCCAGCGACATGCTGTTTGCGGGGTTCTCAGGCCTGGCTTTCTGGCAGATGCTGGCGTTTTACAACCATCGCAAGATCAAACACCTTTGGTGGGCTTCTGCCCTGATGGGATTGGGCACACTGGCGCGGGCTGAGGGACTTATTCTTATCGGGGTCATGCTGATTGTGGCGCTGCTGATTGTTTTTCCTGATAAGAAATGGTACCGGTATGTGATGGCAGTCCTGATCCCATTTATTGTGCTTGTGGGTGGTTACATTCTCATATATGGTGCCGCTACCGGTGACTTCAGGACAGGGCTACCGGAGCGAACCTATAATAACTTTGAAAGTGGCCAGGAAGGTATTTATTCGCAAACCGGTGTCTTTATCCCGACAATCAGTGCCCGGCTTGAGGCGCGAGAAGCCTTTGGTACGCCCGAAGAAAATGATAATTCTGTCCTGAAGGCTATCAGCAGGAATCCCCGGGTCTATTGGCAGCGCCTGCGCCGGATGGGGTCAGTGTTTCTTAATATGGCAATAAAAGCCTATGGCAATAAATTCATCCTGATCTACCTCTGGCTGAGTATTCGAGGGATTGTGGCACTGATCCGGAAAAACCATTTTTCCCTGGTCTTGATGGGAATGCTATGGTTCGTTCCCTGGGGGGTGGGCTTCTTGAACACCTTCATCCGAGAAGGCTATTTCATGATGTCTTATTTTGTTGTTTTTGTTTTTTCCAGCATCGGATTAACCGCGATCATTAATAACTTTGGGTCGAAAACAGAGCGATTAGGTCTGGTGATCGGCAGCCTGGGTGTGTTGTTAATCGGTGCTTTGTTACAGAATACCTCAATGCTTTATCGCAATGGATTATTCATCTTTGCTCTGGGGTTGTTCACTATCCTGTGGTTGCGAGGCAAACTGCTTTCGGAATGGCGCGTGCAGGCTTTCTGGATTATCTTCGCCATGGCGCTGATTATGCGAGGAGGATATCCCTCACCAGAACTGCCGTCCTATGGACGGACGGACGTGGAAAGGTCCGTTTATGTTTTGCAGGATTCTTTGCCAGTAGGGAGTGGGGTGCTGGCAGGCGCCCCCGCCAACATCTGGGCGGCGCGGATGACCTATTATGGGATCAATTCCTATGATATTCCGGAATTTATAAATGCGGAGGATTTTTTAGACTGGATGCAGGTGCAGGGGATGGATGCGGTTTATGTAGACCAGCATTTCCCCCAGGTTTACCGTGAATATGTAAATGCGCTTATTGGGGATGTGTTAACCGAGATTTACGCTACTCCGGAAAACGATATCTTGATTTACCAGCTGGCAGAAGGTGAAGACTGATGACGGCATTACGAACTGAAACCTGGAAAGGACTCTGGACGAAATTTAAAGAGGGAATGTACGTTTTGGTTAAGAGTCCGGCATTTTATGTATATCTCCTTGCTGTTGCGGTTTACCTGCCCTACTTTCTTCCGAACCTAAGCGAGATCGCTCCTTGGGATGAAACATATTACCTCCTGAGCGGTAAAAACTTGATTGCAGGTCAGATCCCGGCACTAGGTGGGAGCCCGATGTCGGCAATTTTTTATGCCCTTTGTTACTTGCCATTCCGTAATTCACCGTATTGGCTGGTGCACGCCAATTCCCTGGGACGTTTCCTGTTATTCAGCGGATTATTTTTGGGCATATGGCAGGTGGGAAAAGCGCTGAAGAAATATTTCAATCCTCTGATCTTGTTTGGGTTCCTGTTCCTTTCACCCATCTTAACTCAAACATATGAATACCCTGCAGACGCTTTGTTTATCACCATCTCCGCGTTGGCGTTTTCGCATGCGGTTCGTTTTCTGGAGACGAAGCAGTGCAAGCATTTGGTATGGGCATCGTTCTGTTTAGGCGCGGGGATGCTGACTCGGGGAGATGCTTTGTTCATCAGCCTGCCCTTCTTTATTTTGATGGTTGTGGCTAGTTGGAAACAGTACAAGTGGTGGCGCTTGATCATAACAGCCGTCCTGCCCTTCTTGGCGGTAACGGTTGGTTATCTGCTGGTACGCGGCCTGATAACGGGTGATTTTAACACCGGAATGGCCGAGTATTCCTATACTGTCTTTGAACAGGGACAGGAAGCCGATCTGCCCGGCGGAGACCAGCGTTTCGGCAATCCCACCGAGAGTTATTACATCGCTCGGGAGCGCTTTGGTACGCCCGAAGAAAACGATTATTCGGTCTTCAAGGCTATTATGCGCAACCCGCCGGCTTATCTGAGCCGGGTTAAAGGTGTTCTGTCATGGGTCCCCGGCCTTTATCTGAATGCCTATTATCGCCGTTATACACCGCTGATCACTCTGCTGGCGGTCCGGGGTTTGATCGCCTTACTCCGGAAGAAAAAAAATTCCCTGGCTATCCTGCACTTGATATGGATACTGCCGATCGGTGCCGGCATTTTACGAACCCTTTACCGGCAAGCCTATTTCCAAATGTTTCTCTTCGTAATCTTTTCACTGGCCGCCCTTGGGTTGAAAGCCTTACTGGATAACCTCAGGAAAGGTTGGGAGGTGTTAGCTTGGGCTGGGGCCTTGATCGGCATGTTGGTGCTGGCTTCCCTGAAGGGTGAAGCCGGGATCCAATTCGCCATGATGGTCTACCTGGGCTGGTTGGTTCTTTCGCTATTGCTGGCCAAAAAAGCCCGCGAGTTGCCCAACTGGCAATCCATGGCGATGCTGCTCTTATTGGCGGTGGGCTTTATGCTTAAGGTGGATTACCTGATCTATGAGCCGCGTGTTTTGGGGGAAGATTACCGGGAGCAGGCCTCACTGGTCCTGCGTGAGGTGACTGACCCCAACAGCCAGGTCTTGACAGGGACTCCCTCTGTGGTGTTTATGGCAGAACGCGAAGTGGCTAATATCAGCGCAGCAGATATCCCGGAATTTGAATCGTCCGATGAATTTATCCAATGGATGGCAGTCCAGGATTTTGAGGCGATCTATCTCGATCGGGAAGCACCGGGATTTTTCTGGGATCTTATTTTTGAACAGGTTGGAAAAGCTTTAACGCAGGTATGGGCTTCCGATGATGGTGAGGCGTATATTTTTCTACTAAATTAATAAGAAGGAAAGGCTGACAATATAGACAAGGGCTATAAACCCTTTTTCTGCCGCTTCTATCTCCATTAAATCATTCACAGTATAATGAGAACCGCGAGTCAACTAATTCATGTATATGTTTACAAAATTAGCATGTTATTTGTTTGTATAGCAGACACTTTAGGTCCAAATTATGATCCAAAGACCCCTCATCTCCATCATCACCCCCTCTTTCAACCAGGCAGGGTTCCTGCTCCGGACGATTGACTCCGTGTTGTCGCAGGATTATTCCAACCTGGAATACATCATCATCGATGGCGGTTCCACCGATGGCAGCCAGGCGATCATTCGGGAATATGCGGATCGGCTGGCGCATTGGGAATCGATCCTCGATCAAGGCCAGGCGGACGCGATTAACAAGGGCTTTGCCAAAGCCTCCGGAAAATACCTGGCGTGGCTGAACTCAGATGATATCTATCAACCTGGGGCGATCACCGAGGCTGTTGCTTACCTGGAAGCACATCCTGAGGTCGGCATGGTGTATGGGGATTGCACGTTCATCGACGCGCAAGACCGGACGATCGGTGTTTTCCCGGCGGCTCAAACGGACTATCAACGCCTTCGCCGAGGCTATGTTCATATCCCCCAGCAGGCATCCTTTTTCCGGGCAGACCTGTGGCAGAAGGTTGGCCCGCTGGATCCAAGTTTCTACTTTGCAATGGATTACGACCTGTGGATAAGGCTGGCAAAGGAAGCGCCGCTGGTTTATCTCCCCGGCCATGTCTGGGCGAGCTTTCGGTTGCATGGGGATGCCAAGACAATTGCCGCGGACGCACGCTGTTGGCCCGAAATGCTGAGGGTGCACTACCGTGAGGGAGGGCACTGGTTCTCACCGATTGTTTTCAAGTATCATCTTCGAAAGCTGGCTGCGCCGTTCATCAATTGGTGTAGGAAGCGAATGTTCACCCAGAGGAATGAAGGTCTGGAAGAATAACCTGGGACTAGAAGCTTGTCCTATTCAGGGAAACCGAGGAAGTGTAATGTCAGATAAAAATGAAAGTTCATTGGAAGAAGCTCGTGAAATCAATGAAGGTTTTTTTGGCGGATTGTACAACAGTCTGAGATTAATTGGGCGTTTGTTACGGGATCACCGGGTGAGTTTCTGGTTGAAGTTTCTTCCGATTGGGGCGCTGATCTACTTGGTGTTCCCAATGGACTTTCTTCCGATCGTTCCTCTGGATGATGCTCTGGTGGTTTTTCTGGGAGGTTATTTGTTCATCGAGCTCTGTCCTCAAGAGGTCGTTCAGGAACATAAGGAGGGGCTTTCAAGGGTTTCACAGAAACACACTTATCAAAACGGCTCATCGGACGATATCATTGACGCAAATTTTAAGGAAATTTCTGAGATTGAAGATCAGGAATGACGGACTGAGATGGGCTCTACTCGGACCTTTCGTAAAGGGATTTTGTATTGGATAGTTCTGGGGGTGTTAATCTTGGTTTGTTCAGCCGGGATAATTTCTCAATTAATTTTGGGAAGTCAAACCCGATTAACAGGGGATGATTACTGCTATAATGCCGTGCTGGCGCAGGAAGGTCTATGGGGGATGCAAAAACGGTCCTATTTAGCTGTTTTGATGTACAATGGAAATCGTTTTTCATTGACCTTGTTTTCCGGATTACTGGGATTGTTCCCTGCTCTTGGTACGCCGGTAATCATTCATCTCAGCGTATTGGGTTGGCTGACAGGTCTGGTGTTTCTTCTCCGGAAGATCGTGAAAATTTATTATCTGGGGTTAACACTTCCAGAGGTTATATTGGTCGCAGTGGGATTTGTGTGTCTGGTTCTTTGGAGCGCGCCGCATCTTGACCAAAGTCTATTTTGGCGTTCGGGGATGCTGCCCTATTTTATGCCGCTGGTCGGGGGGACCTGGCTGATTGTCTTATTTTTGACGTTTGCTTTGAAAGAGAAGTATCACTGGCACGAGTGGGGAGCGTTATTCCTGCTTGCATTTCTTGTGGCTGGATTTTCGGAAACCGGGGCTATGGTCCAGTTAGGATTTTGGGGACTTATTCTCACGTATTCCCTTATCGCTCGAATGCTTGGCAGGCAGTTCTCCTCTAAAACAATGTTGATGATCGTATTTGTTATCGCAGGCACTCTGGTTGCGTTCGCGTTGTTATATTTTTCACCATCAACGGCACTCAGACGGGCAAAGATGAATGAGCCTTTATCGCTTGACCCCTTTTTGTCATTATTGGCGTTAAATATGAAGGTGTACTTATATCAAGCCTTGATGCGGCGAACAATCCATTTGGTTTTACCATTGTTTTTTGGTTTTGGCCTGGGTCTCGTTCTATATACCAGAACTCGCCAGCGGTCGAAAGTATCAAATTTGGCATTCTGGAAGAATCTAATTTCGATCGCATTCGGAATTTCTGTTTCTGCTCTTTTATTAATTTTATGTGTGCTGCTCCCGGCAACTTTCATCTTTTCTGATTATCCACCCGACAGGGCACTTATCCTTTCTCAAACAGTTTTAACAGGTGCTGAGATGCTGGGTGGATTTTGGTTAGCGCATTTTATGGTGGGTTTATTTCAGCTCTTCTCACGTGCACTCAAATCAGCCAAAAAGGTCCAAATCGTATTAGGTTTATTGTTCCTGATGCCTGTATTATTCGCACCGTTCAGTTTAATCAAATCGGGTGTAAATCGATGGCCGCTTTTCAGTAAATGGTCGCGCTTTTGGGACGTTCGCCATCAGATTCTGCTTGAAGTTGGAGAGCAAAAAGCAGGAGTCGTCCATGTCAATGAACTTGATAGCCTGATTAAGGATATTGCAGAATTATCACCCAATCCGGATTACTGGTATAACAACTGTGCGGAGATGTATTATGGGGTCAATGCCATTATTGCTGACCAGCCGGGTTGGGATGAGTAGTTCTCGGGATTAATTTGCTGATGTTTTGGTGGTTTCTACAAGAGGTTTCTGCAAAATAAGATAATATCTTGCGTTGCTGTGTTATAATCCTTTTAGCTTTTACTGGTATTTCTTGGATCACGTATTGGAGGTAGACCTGTGGCTTATCGAAATTGGGAAGTACTCAAAATATCCTATTGTGAGCATGCGGGTGAAGAAGTGGCCTTGGAGGCGGAGATTGTCTACCCCGCCAGTTTCCTACCGGAGCAGGCGCCCCGGATTATCGCCCACCGATGTTCCCGCGGGTTGGCATGCAACAGTTTCCGGGAACCGAGCTGCTGCTGGGCAGGAACCAATCCCGGTTACGACCCCTTCAAAGAGCCCGAGAAGGCAAAACCCGCCTGATTCCAACACCATCTCTCACCAGCACAAAACGCCCATTCCGGGCGTTTTGTGCTTAATAAACTTGATTATTAGGATCCCGGGGATTTCAAAAATCCCCCGGAATCTTTGACACCTTCATTTTACGCAATCACACCTAATTTTTTACCCACATTCGCAAAGGCACCCAATGCCTGTTCGAGGTCATCTGGGGTATGCGCGGCCGAGATCATTACCCGGATCCGGGCCAGGCCTTTTGGCACCGTCGGGAAGCCGAGTGCCATGGCGAAAACATCTTCCTCATACAAGCGCCGGCTAAATTCCCGCGCCAGTTTGGCTTCGCCCAGCATGACCGGTGTGATGGGCGTCATACTCTTACCTGTGTCGAATCCCAGCGTTTCCATTTCCTTCTTGAAGATGTCCGCATTTCGCCAGAGCTTGTCGACCAGCTCGGTCGATTCTTCCAGCACGTCAATTGCAGCGATCGTCGCAGCTACGTCGGGCACGGTCACAGCAGATGAGAACAGGAACGGACGGCCCCGCTGGCGGAGCCATTCGACGATCATGGCGTTCCCGGCAACGACTCCGCCCATGACGCCAAAGGCTTTGGAGAAGGTGCCCACTTCCACATCCACCCGTCCGTGCAGGTGGAAATGGTCGACAATACCCCGACCGCCCTCGCCTAGCACCCCTTCTCCGTGAGCGTCATCAACCATCAGCATCAGGTCGTAGTTCTCGGCGATATCGGCGATTTTATCTAGGGGTGGAAAGTCACCATCCATGGAGAATACGCCATCGGTCACGATCAGCCCGCGGCGATAATTGCCCTCGTTCTCACGGATAACAGCTTCCAGCGAGGACGGGTCGGCATGGTCATAGCGCACGATCGTCGCCCGGGAAAGCCGGCAGCCATCGATAATTGAGGCGTGGTTCAGCTCATCGGAGAAGATCAGGTCTTCTTTCCCGACCAGTGCTGGGATGGTCCCCAGGTTGGCAGTGAAACCGGACTGGAAGGTGATCGCGTCTTCCACCCGTTTGAATTGGGCGATTCGTTTTTCCAATTCCAGGTGCAAGTCCATTGTCCCTGCAATGGTGCGCACGGCGCCAGGTCCCACGCCATACTTATCCATGGCATCCTGGGCAGCTTTCACCAGGTGAGGATGATTCGCCAGCCCCAGGTAGTTATTCGAGCAAAAATTGAGGACTCGTTTGCCATCGACGACAAGCCAGGCGCCTTGGGGCGAACTTAAGGTGCGTATCTTGTTGAACAGGCCGGAATCTCTCAGGTTTTCAAGTTTCTCATTAATCCAGTTAAGTTTGGTCGACATGGCTCCCTCTATAAATGGTGAGTTGGTTTATTCCGCTAACATTATACCTGTACTTGATCCGGGGATGGATCAGGTTGTTGGCATAGTGGATTGTTTGGTGGCAATGTCCGTTATTCGAGGATGACTTCCCACAGGTGAACGTGCGCGATCTCACCATCGTAGGTGTTGAGGATTTCAATCTCAAGGACATCTACGAGTATGGACTGTGTGAATTGGAGAGTCATTTCACGCTTTACAGATGAGCCCTCTACCTGGTCAGTGATCGTCGCTACTTCCTCATCATCAAGTTTGGCAATGACCGTCATTTTGGTAGGCGTCCCGCCGATCCAAAGGGTCACGCTGTTGATCTTGATGGGCTGTGGGAAGGTCAGGATTAACTTCAGGGGGTTGGCTTCCAGAGTGCGGATCAGCGTGGTTGTGTTCCCATCAAAGATGTGACCGATCTCGTTCATATCCAGAGTAGGATAGTCAACATTAACAGGTTGACCCAGGAGGGTGATGCTTTCAGAGATCAGCGCCTGCCGGGCTTCGCGTTCTGCTGCCAGGATCGCCTCGATATTATCCACATATTCCAGCCGCACAAAATAGAAACCATCGCTGCTGTCAGGGTAGGAGAGGATCTCTTCAATTGTGATGTTGGTGAATTTCCCAGATTCATAAATATAGTCCAGGTCTTCTTTTGTCATCACGAACAGTATGTTTCGATCCAAGGGTCGGTACTGCAAGCCGAAGGCGTTGATGTTGCCCATGCGCACATTTGGCAGGTCAGCCGTGAAATAGCGCATCACCACGTCAGGTCCGTTAGCCCAGGTGGAACTGACCAGGACGGTGGTTCCTGGTTCTGCACTTGCGATCTCTGCCGCGCGGGTAAAGACCTGCTGCCCGCCAAATTGCATCCCGCCGAGGCCATAATCGTCATACCAGGTGGGACCATTTCGGAGTGCATCTCTCAGCATCCAGAAGCTAAGGCAGGCAAAGATCAGAAATATTGCGCCTGAGATATGACAATATCGCAATTTGCACCACTTTTCTTGCAGCCAGTTGAAAGCGGATTCAAACCCCAAGGCGGTGATCAGCGTTGCAGGAATAATGAAGACCAAGCCGCGTGTGATCCCCCAATCGACGATGGCAGCGCCGCTGGGTGCGGCGAGCGTGGCAAGCAACAGGGTACGGTGTGCTGGGTCCGCAAACCGTTTGATGCATTGGACCAGACCGGAAATCCAGAAGGGAAATGTTATCAGCAGGATATGTCCATAGCCCTTCATAACATGGCGCTCCAGGTCACCCTGGTTGGAGAACAACCATCCTGGCAGGGTGACCTGAGGCCACAGCTTCTCGATGATAGAGGGATTGGGACAGAACCAGTAGACCGGATTGAACCCCTTTAAGTAGCGGGTGAAATAGGTCAGCAATTTCTCATGGAATGGGAGGGGCTTGACCCAGTAGGAGTTGAGGAGGGTCAGATGGTGGATGCGTTCCTGTCCCTGCGTCAGCGAGAAACGCAGATAAGGTAAGGATAGCACAGCCAGCAGCGCCAAGCCCAGCAAGGCGGTTTTCCGGTGCTGCCAGTGGTAAGACGCGTCAGCTATGAGAAGCATCAACCCGGTGACCACCATGATCACCTGTCCCGGGCTGTAGGCATAGAAAGCCAGCGCGCCGAAGACCAGGGCAGGGTAAAGAGAATTCAAAGAGCCTTGCCGGTAGCGCAGGTAGAAAAAGAGAAAACCAGCATACATGGATACCGTGATGGCGGTTTCAAAGGCGGTCCGGGAATGGAGGAACCAGGCTGGGACGGCTGCCAGCAGGAGTGGACCCAGCCACCAGTACCGGCTGTGGAAGGCTTGTTTGAGTGTTAGCCCCAGGGAGATGGCAGCAACCAGCGTGAGCAATACCGATACTCCCCGCGTGACCCACACCGACTTGCCGAAGATCAAGGTGGGCAGGACCTGGGCATAGACTGACAGGCTGAGGTTATATTGCCCACCGTTCTCAAAATAAGTTGGAAGGAGGACACCCTCCGCACCCTTGAACCCACGCTCAACCAGGTCGACGGCATGTTGGGTTTGGGTGGCTTCGTCCGTGAAAAAGTAGATCGGGAAATCTGGCAGATGGATCAGCCGGGTCAGGAGGTAAACGGCAAGAGCCAGCAGAAACAGCCAAAAACCCAATCGCTGCTGAGAGGAGGTGTTTGATTTTTGATTGCTCTCGGTTAGGATTTCTGTTTGGGGAGTCTCAGCTTCGGGCATGCACGCACTCCTATAGTAACTGTGTCCAGATTATAGCATGGATGAATTGTTCGTCACTTTGAGCGGAGAGAAGCCCTCTCTCTGGATCTTCTGAAAGTCCCCCTGTTTCTTGGTGGTTTTGCGGAATAGGATGATGGGAGTGTTTCAACGATGATGCTCAAGCTGACTCCAATTCAGGAACTTTAAGGTATCATATATCATCAGTAGTTTGCTATACTTTTTTAAATTTTTGGTTTTGAAATACAGGCGGCTTTGAATCAATATTGAGGAGTTTGATTGAAACATTATCTAACTCTTCCCGATCAGATGGAACAACTTATGACCGAAGAAATTACCCCTGAACTGTTTGAACGCCTTGTTGAACTGGCAGCCTTTGCATTTGACCCGGAGGAAGCAGAATATCTGCGCCGGGAATTGAACAAGCAATTGAAGGCGATCCACCAGTTGGAAGCGGTGCCTCTGGAAGCCGATGTCCCGCTGGCTTCCCATGGTGTGACCTATACACCCCAAACTCGTGCTGCCCTGCGGGAAGATGTTTGGGAGTCTTGTGACAACCCGGATGAGATCCTGAAGCAGGCGCCGCAGGTCAAAGATGGTTACATTATTGTCCCCGATATCCCCCACACGAAGCTGGATTAAGGCTTATGTCAATTTTGGAACAGTCCGCATTTAACATTGCGCAAAAAGTGCAGCATGGCGAGCTCTCTGCGGTGGAAGTGCTTGAAGCAGCGCTTGAACGGATAGAAGCCGTCGATGGCCGTCCGGGCACCCTGGACTATGGTGAGCTAACCGAGGAAGATAAAGCCAAAGTCCACGCTTTCCTCACCCTGACTGCTGACAGGGCACGCCAACAGGCGGATGAGGTTGATAGCCGCGTTAAGGCAGGTAACTGGGTTGGTCCTTTAGCCGGGGTGCCGGTCACGGTCAAGGACATCTTTTGCGTTAGGGACACCCCCTCTACTGCCGCTTCCCGGATCCTGGCGAACTTCACCGCGCCCTACACTGCCACCGCTGTTGAACGCTTGGAAGTGGCCGGCGCGCTGACCCTGGGAAAGGTTAACCTGGACGAGTTCACCTATGGCTCTTCAACAGAATCCTCCGCCTTTCAACCTTCCACCCGCAATCCATGGAATACCTTCCGGGTGCCGGGCGGCTCCTCAGGTGGCTCAACTGCGTCTGTTGCGGCGGGTGAGGCATTGCTTTCGCTGGGGACAGACACCGCCGGATCGATCCGGCAGCCGGCAGCCTTTTGTGGTGTGGTCGGGCTCAAACCGACCTATGGCCGCGTTTCCCGTTACGGGTTGATTGCCTTTGGATCTTCGCTGGACTGTCCCGGGCCAGTGGCTCGCAACGTCCGCGACGCAGCGTTGATGCTGTCGGTGATGGCTGGCGCGGACCGGCGGGACAGCACAGCCGCGATTGTCCCTGTGCCCGACTATCTGGAGAGTCTGGAACAGGGCGTCAAGGGCATGCGGGTTGGGCTTTCCCCTGATTATATGCGGATCACCTTCCCCGACCCGAGAACGGGTGACCTGGTGCAGCGGGACCTTCCGGATGAGATCCGAGATGCGACGCTGCATGCAGCTGAAATTCTGGCAAACCAGGGCGCAGAGATCGTTGAGGATGTCCCGATGCCGAACACAGCTTATGGTATCCCGGCTTATTTCGTGATCAGCCGGGTGGAGGCTGCCTCTAACTTGCACCGGTACGACGGCGTCAAGTTTGGCTATCGCACCAAAAATGACTTCCGGGACCTGAGCGAGATGTATCGCAAGACTCGGGCAGAGGGGTTTGGTTTGCAGCCGAAATTACGCATCCTGATGGGGATGTATGTCAGCGCCGCACAATATAGCGAGCAATATTACGCCAGGGCGCTGCGGGTGCGCAGCCTGATCCGTTCCGATTTTGACATTGCCTTTGACCCCGAGGGCGCCTACCGGGTTGACGCACTGCTGACACCCACCACGCCGACCACAGCTTTTAAGATGGCGGATGTGTATGGTGATTCAGTGCTGATGCAATACGCCGACCAGTTGACCGTCCCCGCCAATCACGCCGGCGTGCCGGGGATCTCCGTGCCTGGCGGCATTGCTTCCGATGGATTGCCGATCGGCATTCAGTTCCTCGCCCCGGATTTTGCCGAAGAAACCCTGTTCCAACTCGGCCATACCTTTGAGCAGGCTACAGCGGATGCAGATTGGCGGCAGCTGAAGCCGCAGGTTTTGAAATAATTCGGAAGGGTATTAATCAAAGGGATCAGGAACGGTCCCGAGGGAATGCAATATGACCGACTATGAAGCCATTATCGGGCTTGAAACGCATATTCAACTGAATACAAACACCAAGATCTTTTGTGGTTGCAAAGCGAATTCCTGGGAAGAGCCACCCAACAGTAATATTTGCCCGGTGTGCACCGGGTTACCGGGTGTGCTCCCGGTGTTGAATGTGGCAGCCGTGCAGAAGGGTGCGCTGCTGGCGGCAGCCATGCACTCTGAGATCCGGCTGACCTCGTTCTTCGACCGGAAAAATTATTTCTATCCGGATTTACCCAAGGGTTACCAGATCTCGCAATATGACATGGCGCTGGGAAGCGGCGGCTATCTGGATCTCCCGATGCCGGACGGCAGCATGCGAAAGGTGAATATCACCAAACTGCATCTCGAAGAAGACGCCGGAAAGACGAAATACGAACACGGCCGCCGTTATGTCGACTTCAACCGCTGCGGTGTGCCCCTGATGGAAATGGTCACCGGACCCGACCTGAGGTCAGCGGATGAAGCCGCGCAGTACCTCATCCGGTTACGGCAGTTGTTGCGCTGGCTGGGAGTCTCAGAGGCGAATATGGAGAAGGGACACCTGCGTTGCGATGCAAATGTCTCGATCCGCCCGGTGGGCAACACAAAGTTGAATACCAAGACCGAGATCAAGAATGTAAACTCGATTGAGGCAGTGCGGGCAGCGATCAATAAAGAAATCGAACGCCAAATTGAGCTGGTCGAGTCGGGCGGCAGGGTGGAAGCCTGGACGCTGGATTGGGACGATACGCACAACCGATTGACAAAAATGCGCTCCAAGGAGACCGAAGCAGATTACCGCTACTTTAGAGAGCCGGACTTGCTCCCATTGGAACTGACGGAGGAGTGGCGTGAGGGTATTATGGATTCACTGCCGGAACTCCCCCTGGAACGCAGGACGCGGTTCATGACTGATTATGACCTGCCGGAATATGACGCCGATATCCTCACAGGAGATCGACCCATTTCAGATTATTATGAGGCTGCGGTGAAGGCTTATGACGGCGATCCGAAGATCGTTTCAAACTGGATCATGAACGAGATCCTGCGGATGCTCAATGATTTGGGGATCAACGCGGACGAGCTGGTGCTTAAGCCTATCCATCTGGCTGCGGTGATCAAGCTGGTGGACGCGGGCATGATCAACAACGCGACGGGCAAATCATTGCTGGTTAAGGTGCAGCAAACTGGAAAATCGCCCGCTGCTATCGTGGAGGAAGAGGGGCTGGCACAGGTCAGTGACGATTCTGCGCTGCAAGCGGTGATCAACAACCTGCTGGCAGCAAACCCGGAAGAGGTTGGCAGTTACCGGAGCGGCAAGGAAGGCCTTTTTGGCTGGTTCATGGGGCAGGTCATGCGCGAGACGCGGGGGAAAGCCGACCCGCAGCTCACGAAGGAGCTGTTACATAAGGCGCTTAAAGGGGATGATTAGTCCCGCTTTGGGCTGCTCAGGTCTGTATTGACCAGAAAGGTTGATTCGCGTAAAATATAGAGGCTGTGCGGGCGTCGCCAAGTGGTAAGGCATCAGCCTTCCAAGCTGACATTCGCCGGTTCGAATCCGGTCGCCCGCTTTTGAAAAGAAAGCAATGCAAAAACACCTCGTTGAGAGGTGTTTTTTATTATCATATCGGCAACAGCATGGTTCTTAGGAGCTCTTGCTCAGCTTTCACAGTCCACTCGACTCCATTTTTCAATTTCGCAGCCACATTCGGCAGCACATCTTTCAACTCGGCCATGCTGGTCAGCGGCAGGGGGCGGATATGTGGGTAAATCACGATCTTGCCCGGGAAGAGGCCCTCTGCAACAGCTATCAACCCTTCCGGCACGGCTTCAAGTGACCCGATAGCTGCCACTGACTGGTTGGTGGATAGTGTCCCTTGCTCCACTTGATTCAATACCTGCACCATATCCTCAATGCTCGATGCCGAATGGCCGATCAGGCGCAGGTCCCGCCTCAGGATCGCGTTGAAGTCCACCTCCGCCAGGTTTCCGCGCGGGATCCCTGCAAAAATGTTCATCACGCCACCGTCAGCCAGATAGGGCAAATGTTGGGGTATCACAGCCGGAATCGGCGCCAGGATTACGATCTCATTGAATCCCTTAGTGCGGAAAGGCGCCATTTCTGTCAGATAGGTTTCTTTATCACTGGCATTTACACATTTGAACTGGGTTCCGTGTTGCTGGGCTGTTCGCAGGAATGCCTCTTTGAGATCCCCCAGTCGCTCTTCGCTGATATCCGTACAGACGATGAGGGAAGGCTTCTCAGAAGGTTGCAATGCCCGCTGCACGTGCATGTGCCCCATTGGTCCGCCCGCCCCAACAAAGAGCACCCGGCCGTTCGGTGTGAGGGCAGAATGAGGGATTGGCCGGTTTTGGTAGATCTGGGCGATATCGGGATCTTCGCCACCGATGAACAACCAGCGGTTGTAATGGATCCGCCCAACATCCAGTTGTACGGTCTCCTTTAGCGGCTCATCCGTGGTGATGACCATGATGCCGTGATTCGCGAGGTAGGGACTGGCTTTTTCAATCCATTGCGCAGAAGGATTGAGCAGGATGATATCATCGAATTGCATCCCATCCGGGAAAGTTTGTGGGGACGGGGCGCCATGCCATTCGATGATGTGAATTCCTAATTCCAGCGCTTGTCCTCTGAGCCAATCGCCAAACACGCCATCCATGTTGGTGAGGGCGATGGTCGCGGGATGAGAATCGGCATCGAATCCCATGCTGATCGTGAGGTCCCTGTCTGGTTCCGGCCCGACAAACCACGTCGTGCCCCTGTTCTTGATCGCAGAGCGGTAACTAAGGGAATAGGCTGCGTTGACACATGCCCATGGTTCAGAGAGTGCGGACTCAGCATAACCGGTCTGGGGATTGACAGGAATGAGATAGCTGCCATCATCACCATTAATGATCCGCATGTCTATCTTGTTAAACTCTGACAGCCCGCCCTGAAATTCATACCCATAAGAATAGTTGATGCCATCCACATAAATCTCTGCTTGAAGGATAAAACGATCTCCCTGTTTGAACTGGGTTTTTAGATTCTCACCTACCTTAATAACAGTGAGGGCAACTTCATGTCCTAAAACTACCGGTTCTCTTTGCATGTCCCGATAGATCCGGGGGTGGCTTTGCCCGACGCGAATAACCTTAATATCGGAGAAACATAATCCACAGGCATCATGCCGGATGATCAATTCATCCGGACCGCAATCGGGCATAGGGATGTCAATCATCTTCCCGTCCAGACCGAGGTTCTCCAATCCTGCGCCAAACAAAGGCCATGCCCGGTAGGTGTCCCTGGTTGGTGTACTCCCCTGTTTAAAAAGTGAATAAAGATCCGACATTTTTTCGCCTTTATCGTTATATTTTCTTCAATTGAACATGATTATATTTATCATATCAAGGAAATTTGCCGAATCCAAATATTTCTTTAGGAAAGTAATCAAAGCACCACTCATTGAAAAACGATTTGTTATTGCATCGTTGAAATATTTATGCCATACTATCGATAAAGTTGTCTATATAAAAGGGGTTCCGGATGAAATTCTTGGGGTATGTTTTTGATGATAGTAGAGAGACTGTTCAACCCACAACGCTTGACAAGACGTCTTTAGTTCAATTTATCAAGGAACATCTGGAAGTCAAACAACTGATCATTACGGACACTTTCAATCAGCAACTATTATTGATGCGGGATGGGGTGGACCTCTTTAACCAATTAGACGAATTTGGCATCCATCTTCCGGATATCTATCGAGAGGTTCGGGAGTCGCTGATTGGAGACGGCAAAAGGTCTGAGGAAAAACCGGAGTGGGAGCGATTGTACGACTCAATAGGGCTTTCAGCAGGGGAAATCCGAATGCGCCAGCGGGTAAAACGAGCCTGTCTGGCTGCGAAAACGGTTTCTGATGTGGTTGATCTGATCCAGGGAACCTATTTCAGCGTCTATTTCTATAGCGAAGACAAGGAACAGTGTTGGGGCTATTTTGATGAATCGAATTTCACCGCAATGTCCTTATTAAAGGACGAAAACGGATACTGGTATGACAGTGGAGATCCGGTTGTCATTCCCGGAGACGCAAGAGTTGTTCATCTTCGTTCTGCTGAAGATATTCACGAGTTTATACTCCTTGATCCACTGGGGCAAACAGAGGATACACCGGACAAGGATTAGGAATCTTTTGTGCTGAGACAAATTCGAAGTTTGTTGCTAAAGTACTCGTTCTAATGCTTGCTGAAATTCAGCGGCATTTTGGTACCGTTTTGTGATATCGTCTTCTAACGAAATCCCAATGACATTTGCGACAGCAGGGGGGATCGAATAATTCACCTTTTCAATGGGGATAACAGGGTTATTTAGAATGCATGTCAGGTAGTCAGTGTCTTTTGTAAATTTCCTAGGAAACTGACCTGTGAGTAAATTGTAAAATGTGGCACCCATTGCCCATACATCACTGACTGGTTTACAAAACTTGAAGTCGCTGACCTGCTCCCGTGGCATAAAGGGGATTGTACCGGAATATTCTTTACCTGTGATCCCGCTATGTCCAGCCTGGGTGTAGTCCTTTGCCAGACCCATATCCGCGATTTTGGCGATTCCATCTTGATCTTTGGAGGTCAGGAGGATATTCGGTGGTTTCAGGTCGCGGTGCACATAGCCAAGCTGATGGGCATGGGCTAAGCCTTCCAGCGCTTGCAACATGATCCGACTCGCCGTTTCCAGATCCAGCTTGCCACCATTGTCGTCCGCCAGGTCCCCAGCACTGCCGCCTTCACAAAATTCCATTACATAATAAAGGATGCCACCTACTTTACCCGCGTCAAAAAACTTAACAATATGTGGATGATCAAATAACTGCATTGTGTGCTTTTCTCTTTTGAATAATATTTTTTGTTTGAGCACGAGTTCAGCTTTGGGGAGCATGATTTTCAGGGCTGATTTCTCCCCGGTCTTTTTATTGCGGACGAGGTAAACAGCCCCCATCCCACCTCTGCCAAGTTTCTTGATCATCTCATAATCAGGGATATCGAGACCAGCGTCTTGTTCCATCCGCGCTTCTTTGAACATTGCCTGCAGGACTTCCATAGGATCAATCACTTGCTCATTAGCGAGTTTCCGGCACTCCATACACAGGTATCCCCCTGTGACATAAGGACCGGCTTCCTGGGTAACATCTTTATTGCAATTGAGACATATGATCACGGGTGGCGGAGACCAATCATCAACAGTTTTGGCTTGTTTCTGCTGGCAATTATTGCATAGATAGCTGCCATCATCCATTAACGCTTCAGCCAAATCAGCTTCAGGTATTTCCTCGCCACATGCGACACAAATCACGGGAGTTTCTATCGAAATGATCATGTGAGTCTTGCCTATGCGGATCTCATCACCATCCTTCAATTCAACCTGTGGATATTCTCGCTGGGCACCTTCCTCGGGTGTTTCGTCGGCTTCTCTGCCGCCATATTTTACGCCGTTCACATAAGTCCCATTTTTACTGCCAAGGTCCTTGATAATCGCTTTGGGCGGGATAATTTCAATAATGAAATGGGCGCGCGAAACTGTAAGATCACTATCGGGAAAAAGGATTTTGCTTGCCTTATTGCGTCCGGCTACAAGTGTGTCATGTTCTTCAAAAATGAAATTTTCTCCTGCAAAAGGTCCTTGCGTGACTTTCAGGGTGACTTTACTGGGCATTCTGAACTCCTTTGACCGATGTTAACCTACGTCATGAATGATAATGAAACTAACGGGCTCAGTTCTTAACAGATCTGTGAACTCGCGAATGATTAAAGAAGGAAATGACTCATGCCGAGAGTTTACGAACCAGAGTACGCTAGCGGAAACATCATGGATGTAATCATTCGGGTTTTGAAGTTTTAAAGAATCATCTTCGATACTTTCCCGATGGTCCTCATGCTTCTAGATTCGAGTTATGAGATCATGAAGTAAATAAGCGAATTAAAAATAGCAATGCATGGACCAAAAGGTAGATGATCCAAGAGCCTATAAACACCAACAGGAAATGGGGCCAGAATCCTGTTACTGCTCGCCAGGCGCTGAAGAAGGGCGAGATCGCCATGATCGAGAAGACCGCAATGCCGATCACTGCCAGGATTCGTCCGACGGGCAACGTCCAGCTCGATCGGTAGCCCGTATCCTGGTCCGCGGATCCCGATAACCAGCTTGCAAGCAGATACAGAGGACCAACTGCCAGGAAAATCAGGAACGCTTTCAGGGCACCCAAATCCACAAAACCAGTGACCAAATACCAGACCAATAAGGCGATACCGGTAAATATGATGGCGGCAAATATCATCATTTAGTCCTCCTTAAAAATGAATTGATGTGATAGGTAGAGTCTACAGTTTTTTCCCTTGCTGTGTCAAGTTTCAAAATAGCTGCTGATGACTGCGAAAAGCCATTCTTCGGTTATATCATTTCTTGTCCTTGAAATTGCGCATAAAACGCTGTGCTTGGTAGGCATCACGAACCGTACTTTTTGCTCTCGGTGAAGCACTGCGGACCGAGTGAATGTCTGCAGTCAATTTCTGATCCATTTTGTCTCGAATATCCTCATCAAGGAGCTGAAAATACTCTCTGAGCTTTAAGCGTTCATGTTCGGCATGTTGGAGTTCAGTTTCGTTACCACGGGAGACAGCCCGAGAGTACTGTAAGACCTGAGTGGCGCGCATCTGTTCGGCAACCCGAGTGGCAACGGGCTTGACGACGCCCATATCGGGTGAGAAATGACCTTTTTTGATGAACCGTACAGTGACACGATTTAGAGAGGTGGTTAAGGTCGTGCCAGCAGGAGTCAGATAGGTGATTTCACCATTGATCTCAAGGCGATCGTTTTCTTTCCCTGGGAAAAGCGTTAGCCGAAGAGGTATCTCCACATCGAGATCCACCGGAATGTCACCTATGGAGACAATTGCTTCATTATCAATAATCTCACATTGGTAAGCGGCGGATAAGGGGACGAGCGCAGCACCTTTCGGGAGCTTGATGTGGATTTTTACATCACGGGCAGCCAGGTCAGCCGCTTCTCCCAATTCACCGGTGAGGTAGGGGACGATTTCAGCGGCGGATTGGACATGGTAAAACCGGCCTCTTCCCTGGGTGGCGATCTCGGTCATCAATGCTTCGTTATAATCCATACCCACGCCTAACGTTGAGACGATCAGCCCGGCTTCAGCTGCTTTCCTGGCTAATGTACCGATAATTTCCAGGTCCGTTTCTCCCACGTTTGCCTGTCCATCGCTGAGCAACAGGGTGAGATTGCTCTCCGATCGCATTTGCTGAGCTTGCTGGATCCCCAGATCCAGGCCGCTATGGAGTGCTGTCAATCCATGGGGCATGATTTCATTGACCAGGCTTTCAAACACCTTTTTACTTTCCCGGTCAACTGGAGTTGGTTTCATGATCATTTCAGCAGTGTCCGAGAAGACAGTCATGGCGAATTGGTCACCATCTCTGAAAAACCGGGAAGCCATGCGGAGCGCTTGTTTGGTGTAATCAATTTTGTTTCCGTGCATGGACCCCGATGTATCCAGAACAGCACTGAAGCTCAAAGGCGGGCGACCACTCTCGGTTTTCGCGAGATGTACCGCGGGCACTTTCTCAGGCGTTCTGAACGAGATGAGCAGGTGGCGGTCAACGGTCTGGCCTGCCGGCGCATTGATCTGGTCAAGTTCCATCTGCGCATCCAGATAGGATCCTTTACCTTTTTTTGGAGGTGGTTCTTCATAGATCAATTCGCCGCCGCAGCGTTGGCATTCTTTGACCCCTGTTGGTTCATCTTGCAGGTGGCCGCAATATAAACATCGCATAAGTTCCGTCATATTTCCTCCGGTTGTTCGTTCAAATTTTGTTCACTGATCCCATGATTATTAATCTGGATTTTGTTCTATTATTTGCTGGTTAGTCTTTAAAATTCATAATCCCAGTCCAATTCCCAGATACCAACGGTACCGTCCCAGCTGGAAGTAACAAGCCAGCGCTCATCGTTCGCCAAAACAAGACCGGAAACCAGGTTGCCATGACCTTCGAGCAGCCCGCATTGCAGGCGAGCCTGCAAATCCCATAACTTGATTGAGTTGTCTTCACCGCTGGAGAAGACAAACCGGGAATCTGATGTCAGCGCGAAATGTTCTACACGTCCGCCGGTATCAATTTCGAGTACAGGTTCTTCGCTTTCCACATTCCAAACACGCAGGAAATGATCGCTATGACCACTCAGGATCCGTTGCCCATCAGGGGTCACAAACACCTGTTCAACATGTCCTTGGGGAGATTGGTAACGCCGGATACGCTTCCCAATCGACAGGTCCCAAAGGCAAATCGTCTGGTCATCTCCTCCGCTCAGTACATAGCGCCCTTCGGGAAAGAAAGCCGCGCAGATGGGCGTACCCGCGCTATCACGTTTTCCGCCGATGTGAATGGCATGCCCTTTTAACTTATAGAAGACTTTACCGGTGAGGGGGTTAATAATATATATGAAGCGATCGCTTACAGCAGCAGCAATATTTTCATTGGTGCCAAAGGTTATATCCAGGGTCATGTGTTCACTTAAATTAATTTTGGAAGCGATTCGCTGGGTTTGAAAATCGAACAGGCGGAGCAGGAAATCGCCATAGATATTCATCCCGCCGCCGCCTAGCAGGGCGTAACGACCCTTGGGGTCAATGGAAATGGACTTAATGCTCGTCTTTTCGCAATCCATTGCTGCCAGGCACTGGTTATTTTCCAAGTCCCACCAGCGTAATTCGTAATCATCACCTCCGGTGAGCACCTCCAGGGTTCCCGGGCGGAGAGCCAGGGTGAAGATCCGCCCGGAATGCCCGCTCAGACGTGTTTTGAGCGCTGCTGCGCGCAGCCCCGAATGTTGCCCATGTGCGCCTAATCGGTGCAACGCAGTCAAAACAGATTCCTCCCAGGGATCCAGGCTTTCCTGTTGGACCTGCCGGAGGAGTTGATAGGCTTGTGCCCATTTCCCTGCTTTCTCAAGTGCTTGCGCCTGCGCTAATTGATCCTGGCTGTGTTCAATGATCTCGAGCACTCGACCCCCACTCAATGGCGTGGCAAAGGCTGTGGGTAACGGACTGAACCGGCGGGCATTTACCTCCCGCCCTGCATAGATGACATATCGCTGCAAAGGGCCATAGCGCCCATAGCTGTAGGCATATTTTGCATCCGGAGAGATTGCGATGGCGCAAATGTCTTTTATTGTGGTTCTGGCTAAGCTCCCTGGCGTGATTGGTTTTCCGTCTCCTTGCTTTTCTGATGTCCAGAGGCAGACTCTCTTTTCAATATCCCACAGGCGCAGGGTGTTATCTTTATTCAGGTATTCACCCCTGCTGGATGAAAGTGCATACCGTGCATCGGATGTGATGGCGAGGTTTGTGATATGATGTTCCAAACCCTCTAAAGGCTGATAGTTCAACTTCTGCAGATCCCACACCCACAAGCGTCCTTTTTCACCTCCGGCCAGAGCATAGCGCCCATCATGGGTCATTACCAGCTGGTTGACAAAATCAGGGTCAAACTGATGGCGGAAATTTAGGTAGCCTTGAGGAAGCTGAAGTCCAAAAAGCTCATTCCGCATAATCAGCAGGCAGAAACTGCCATCTGCGCTGAGGGCTAAGTGGCGGGTCATGATGTGGCTGCTTTTGGGTGGCTCGACGGGGATTTGGAGCTGCATTATACAGGCTTGTCTTTCAAGGTCCCACATGCAGAGATGATGCATGCTATCCAAATAGACCAGGTAGTGAAGGTCGGGTGTGAAGGCATTAACACCGGGATACTCGGGTAAACCTTTGATTATGGAAAGCACTTTTCCCACTGGCGCATCCCATATCACGATTGTTTTATCATCGGCGACCGATGCGGCGCGTTGACCATCCAGGCTCAGCTCCATGCCCACGATGCTGGTGTTGGGGGCATAGCGTTTTTTGAGGGTTGAGACAGCTTTCTCCTGATGAAGATCATACAGGACAAGTTCCCGTCCAGCACACGCCAGAGCATAATGTCCGTCAGGGGTGATTGAAAGGAGTCCAAAGCGGTTTTCATAACTCTCCTCAGCGATTCTAAGATTGCATCGCCGCCAAGGGAGCGGATGTTGGTTCAGGTTGCTCCAAACACCATCCAGGGTTGTTGCGCCCAGAGTGTTGGTGACTTCAGAACCGAATTCTGACAAGAGTTGGGTAAGTATCTGCTTGCCTGTGCTGGAATCACCCATTGTTGCAAGGCAGGCGGTCAGCAGCAATCCCGCTTGCCAGTGCTGCTGGCTCCACGCCTTCTCTAATGGCCGGGTGGCGCTCTCCAAATTCCCCAATTCAGCCTGTACCACGCCTGTAAACCAGTTTAGATCTTGGCGTTCAGGGTGTTGGGCGCAAACCGCCCCAATTTGTTCCAGGTAAGTTTGATCCGTCTGTTCACCGTGCTGCCATTGCCAGTAGCCGAGATTGAACGCTGTTTCAGCATGGTGCGGGTTATTTAATTTCGCCGCTTCCCAGCTCTTCACTGCTTCAGCGTTATGCCCCAGGTCGAGCATACTTACCGCTTTGTTGTTCAGGCTATCTGCTCGAAGTTCGGCAGGTTCAGGAAATTGCCGCGGATAAGAATGCCCGGTTGATTGTTGATAAATGCCCTGTAGCCTCTCACCGATCACCAGCATATTCCAAGGTCGATGTTGGGGGTCTTTCTGGAAGCATTGCTGCAACAGTTCCGCTAAATCTGATGGCATTAAAGGAATGCCTGTGTCACTCGCTCGGGCAAGATAGCTCTCCAAACTGGTGGCTGCACTCTGTCCATCGAGCCAACTTACACCACCGTTGAACAACTCCAGGATAGATACCCCCCAGGACCAAATGTCTGTTTTGTGTGAGAGCAAATCGCCTTGTGCCTGTTCGGGGGAGCGATATTCTCTCGTGTTCAAACTTCCACTGACCAGCACCCGGGATTCAGAGCCATGAGGAGATTCGCCCGCCTCTGCTCTGGCTTTAGCAAGACCAAAATCGGTCACTTTGACAATCCCATCCAGAGTCATCAGGACGTTATGGGGTTTGACATCCTGGTGCACCAGGTTGCACTCATGGGCGTAAGCCAACCCCCAGGCAAACTGGATGGCGATGTCGAGGATGCGTTGGAGGATATCGCTTGGACTTCCTTCATAAAGGTCAAATCCTTCTTGTTGGATCCAACTCTCCAGGCTTCCTCCTTCAACACATTCCGCAAAAACGTGAGGGATATCCTCGATTGTTCGGACGTAATAGCAGGTTGTGGTATGGGGGTGCAGCCCCAGGTCGACCCAGGTCTCAGCTTCCCGAATGAAGGCTTCTTTGCCCTTCTGGGTGGTGAAGATCTCCGCTTTAGGTTGCTTGACCGCCAAGTCGATATTCCAGGACT
>Ga0180009_10000406_pt1 | contig 61037 bp, 64 predicted proteins | sample OS_PC_MetaG_FD_123537 | JGI IMG/M metagenome (GOLD analysis project Ga0180009, IMG submission 123537) | Groundwater microbial communities from the Aspo Hard Rock Laboratory (HRL) deep subsurface site, Sweden - OS_PC_MetaG | ecosystem: Environmental > Aquatic > Deep subsurface > Groundwater... | reverse complement strand
CGCCTGCTCGCTCGCGCCCTGCGACAGGGACTGCGCCGTCGATGAAACCTGCTCGGAAGCCGACGACAGATTGTCCGATGCGCTGCGCACCTCGCTGATGATCTGCGACAGCTTGCCAACCATGGTCTTCATGGCTTCCAGCAACTGGCCCGTCTCGTCACGGCCCTTGACCTCGATATGCACATTGAGATCCCCCTCGGCCAGCCTGTTGGCTACGCCCAGTGCTTCGTTCACGGGCCGGGTGATGCTGCGGGTGACCCAGAAGCCGATCAGCGCGGCCATGGCCAGCGCCGCGGCCGCGATGGTGAAAATCAGCGTGCGGGCAGCATGGTACAGATCGGTGGCATCCTGGCCGGCCTGCTCCATCAGCTTGCCCTGGTACTTGATCAGGCTCGCCACTGCCTCGAGGTAGGCGCCCTGCAGGGCACGGACCTCACCCACCAGATAGATTCGGGCTTCGGCCTGCTTGCCCTCCTCGACCAGCTTGAGGAAGCTGTCCTGGGCCGCCACGTACTTGACGCGTGCCTCCTTCACGCCGGACAGCTGCTTCTTGCCCTCTTCACTCGAGATGGTCGCCTCCAGTTTGTCCAGGCGCTCCTTGATGACCTTGCGGGAATCGTCGATGCGGCCCAGCTCCTTCTGGATTGCGGCGCTGTCATCCAGGATCAGGGTGTTGCGCATGGCGCGGGCAATGACGTTGATGCTGTCGATCACATCATTGGCGAGGACGGTCTTGGGATAACGGTCATTCACCATCTGGTCAATGCCCTCGTTGAGGCTCGCCATGCGGGTAACCCCCAGGAAGGCGATCATCGCCATGAGGGCGACCACCAGGCCGAAGCCGAGGGCCAGCCGCATACCAATTTTCATATTGCTGAACATGCTTCTCTCCTATTGTCGAATAATCAGTAAAAAGTCAGGCCGTCGCACAGGATGAGCCGGCGCGGGCCGCCTCATCCTGCAAAGCGGGGACATCCAGTACCAGGGCTACTTCGCCCGAGCCCAGAATGGTGGAACCGGAGATGCCCCGGATCCGCTCGAACAAGGTGCCCAGGGGCTTGATGACCGCCTGGAATTCACCCTTCAGCTCGTCCACCACCAGGCCGGCCTTGCGCCCGGCAGAGGTCACCACCACGACGTTCTCGCGGCGGCCGGAACGGCCTTTCAGCTTGAAGTGATCCTTCACGCGCAGCAGGGGCAGAACCTCGCCGCGCAGGTTGAGGTAGTCGCATCCCTCGTTGCGGTCGCCGCAGGTGCTCAGCTCCACGCACTCCAGCACCATGTCGAGCGGCACCACGTAATGGCTGTCGGCCACCCTCATCAGGAAACCGTCGATGATCGCCAGCGTGAGCGGCAGGCGGATGCGGAAGGTGGACCCCACGCCCTCATGGCTGTCGATCTCGACCGTGCCGCGCAGCGCCTCGATGTTGCGCCGCACCACGTCCATGCCGACGCCGCGGCCGGACAGGTTGCTCACCTGTTCGGCGGTGGAAAAGCCGGGTTCGAAGATCAGGTTCCACACATCGCGGTCAGCCAGGTTGTCGCCCGCCTGGATCAGACCCTTGTCCCGCGCCTTGGCCAGGATGCGCTCGCGATTGAGACCGCCGCCGTCATCCAGCACTTCGATGACGATGCCGCCGGACTCGTGATAGGCGTTGAGCTGCAGTGTGCCTTTTGCCGGCTTGCCGCGGGACAGGCGCACTTCGGCGGATTCGATGCCGTGGTCCATGGCGTTGCGCACAAGGTGGGTGAGCGGGTCGCCGATCTTGTCCACCACGGTCTTGTCCAGCTCGGTTTCCGCACCGCCGATGACCAGATCAATGTCCTTGCCGATTTCCTTGGAGACGTCGCGCACCACGCGGCGGAAGCGGTTGAAGGTCTCGCCGATTTCCACCATGCGCAGGCGCATGGCGCCGTCGCGGATATCCTCCACCAAACGGGCCATGCCGGAGACTGATTCCAACATGGCGCCGTCCTTGTTGCGCGCAGCCATAAGGCCGACGCCGGCGCCGGCGATGACCAGCTCGCCCACCAGGTTGATGAGGCTGTCCAGCTTGTCGGCATGGACCCGCACGAACCGGGCTTCCTGGGCCTGGCGATTGCGCGCTTCCTTCTGCTTGGTTAGCGCCGCGCCCACCAGTTCCGGCTGGACGACCTGGCGCTCCACCAGTATCTCGCCCAGTGGCTGGACGCTTTCCTGCGTGCTTCCGCTTTCCTGGATGGCCAGCGACGCGTCGAGTTCGCGCTGAGTCACCGCCCCGCACGCCACCAGGATTTCGCCGAGGCGGGTACTGTTTTCCGGCAGCGCCTCAATCAGATTGACGTAGTCCGCCACCCGGCTGCCCGGAGGCAGGATGTAGAGCTGGCAGTCGTCGCGCACGAATTCGAACACGCCTTCGATGCGGGCCTTGTCGGCATTGCTCCGGAGCCGGATCTCGAAGCCCAGGTAGCTGCTTTCCGGATCCATCCCTTCTGCGGCCGGCAGGGCGTCGTCCAGGGTGGTGAGGTGAACGATCTCGCCCAGGGTGCCGAGATAGCGGATGAAGGACAGCGGATCCATGCCGTCCTTCAGCACGCCCCTGCCAAAACGCAGGGAGATGTGCCAGGCATCGCCCGCCATTTGTTCCCCTCCCAGGCATTGCACCGCATCTTTCATCTCGACCGGCAGCATGGCGGCCGATTCCCCCATGTACTGGCTCAGCTGGGACGCCAGCGCTTCGCCCTGCTGACGGGTGTCGGCGTCCATTTCCGCCGCGCCGGCCGTGATGTCCACCAGCCGTTCGATATGATCGCGGCAGCCCAGGAACAGGCCGATCAGGTCTTCGCTCAAGGCCAGTTCGTTGTTGCGCACGCGGTCCAGCACATTTTCCGCCTTGTGCGTGAAGGCGACGATGTCGTCCAGCCCGAACAGTCCGGAGGAGCCCTTGATGGTGTGGGCGGCCCGGAATACGGCGTTGATGGCTTCCGCATCGTCCGGGGCGCTTTCCAGGCGCAACAGGCCTTCCTCCATGTCCTGGAGCAGGCTGCGGCTTTCCGCGAAGAAGGTTTGCAGGGCATCGCCCAGATCAAGATTCATGCCGCCCTCCTTTCCGTTGCGCTCGTCGGCAGCACCTGGGGATCGCCAAACCAGCAGCCCAGTCCCAGCAGCTCGAATACGTCGAGCACCGCCGGGCTGTGGCCGGACAGCGTCAGCTTCTTGCCCGCCGCCACCGCCTCCCGCTTCAAGAGCATGAGCAATTGCACGCCGCTGGTGTCGAGCTCGCTGATGCCCGAGAGATTGATCTCGATTTCATCGCTCTGGCCGAGCGCTTCCAGCAGGGCGGGCTTGAGTTCGGCGGCGTCATAGATGGTCATTTCGCCGACGGCATGCAGGCACAGACGGTTTTCGTGGTGTTCGCTGCTGAGTTCCATGAGGGCTCCAGGTATTTACGGTAGGATCAGCTTCGACACCGCATCCAGCATCTGGGCGGGCTGAAAGGGCTTGACCACCCAGGCCTTGGCGCCGGCCGCCTGGCCGTCGCGCTTCTTGGCCTCACTGCCTTCGGTGGTCAGCATGATCACGGGGGTGAATTTGTAGGCCGGCTTGGCCTTCATTTCCTTGACGAAGGAAATGCCGTCCATGTTGGGCATGTTGACGTCACTGATGACCAGATGCAGCTTGCGCCCATCCAGCTTGGTCAGCGCATCCTTGCCGTCCACGGCATCGACGACGTCGTAGCCGGCTCCCTTCAGGGTCATCCCCACGACCTGGCGGACAGATGCCGAGTCGTCAACGATCAGAATGGTCTTGGCCATGATTTTTGCTCCTAAAAGAAAGTAATTTCAGCTGCTTTGCCAGGCGCGTTGCTTTGCATGCCCTGGTGGTTGTCTTGTTGCTCAAGCGTCGTGTAGGTACTGGAGAGCTGCTCGAGCCACGCTGCCACGTCAATGGGGGGGACAGGACCCCCGCCAGCTTCACGCTCACGGCTCTCGTTCAACACGCCTTCCAGACGCGCCATGTCGTCCATGGTCTGGCACAGAATCTGGCTGACCCGGTCCTGGAACTGGAGGGAAACGATGACGCCGGAAACCGTCTCCTGCACCGCCCGGCCTTCATGCTGGAACTGGGTTGCCGCCTGGGTCAGATGCTCCACCGCGCCACGGAACACATTGAGCACGCCCTCGATGAGTTGCTCGGAATCCCGCATGGCACGGGCATCCTGGTCTGCATAGCGTTCTGCGATTTCGACCGCGCTATGGATAGCATGCGTCACGCTCTCGACGCGGGAGGTGATCTGCTTGCCGGTTTCCCCCGACTGGGTGGAAAGCTTGCGAACCTCATCCGCAATCACGGCGAACCCGCGACCTGCCTTGCCTGCCCAGGCCGCCTCAATGGCGGCGTTGAGCGACACCAGCTGGGTCTGGTTGGCCAGTGCCGAAACCGAACCGGCCATGGCCTTGAGTTCATCGGAAAACCGGGCCACTTCACGGATGCGATCAAGCATCTCTTGTTTGGCCTGGAGACCGGCGCGCAGCGAAGAGAGCATGTTAGATAGATCGCCCTGTCCCTTTTCCAGCATGGCCATCACATCTGCTTCACCGCTGCCGTTGTTCTGGTACAGCCCCAGTGCCGCCCCCAGGCGCTGATGGATATCGCCGAAACAGGTGGCCAGGTCGACCAGAGAGGTTTCTGTCTGGCTGCGGGCGGTTTCGATCTGGCGGTTCCAGATGGGCAGCACCTGACCGCACAGATCATCCAGCCCGCCGGGCGCCTGTTGCAGCGCGGTCGAGCTGGCTTCCTCCGCTTCACGCCGGGCGCTCGCCAGCGCACGGCGAACCCGGCTGGCGAGTAAGCCGCCGGCAAGCATCCCCGCCAGCGCCGTCCCGCCTGCCCAGGCCATGTCGAACGCGGCGCCGGAAAAGGCTGTGGCCGCGCCCAGCAGGCCGAGCCCGACGCAAAGCGCCCACACCAGCGCCGCAATGCGGTTATCGTCCGTCCAGACTATTTTCATAGCCCGCTTCCCGGCACGGAAGCGTCAGCCACGCCCAGCAGTCTCGCAACCAGCGCCGTGAATTCCATGGACTTGTCAAAAAAACCATCGGCGCCATCGCGCAGGGCTTTATCCCGGAACTCGATCTGGTTGGTGAACATGTACACGCGGGTGTTTGGGGAATCCCTCTTGATCGCGGACAGGGCATCCAGACCGCAGCCATCGGGCAGACGCACATCCAGCACGACGGCATCCGGACACAACAGGCGGCTCTTTTCCACTGCCTCATGCAGGGAACGCGCAATGGAAAGCGCTGTGAGGTGCTCCACCCCCCCCAGCATCTCCAGCAATCGGCCATACACGGCCGAAGAATCGTCCACGATCAACAGTTTCACCGAAGCCCCCCCAAGATACAGATAGGGGAAGTAACGGCGCGTCGAACCGCATCCGTATCAGCGGATGTCCTTGAGAGGGGGTCAGTCGAACAGGAATCTCGTGTAGGAATATCCCTACACGGCGGGAATCCTCAGGTCAGGTCGTGCTTCAGGGCGTAGCGCACGAGGTCGCTGAGATTGTCCAGTCCCATTTTTTTCAGCAGACGGGCTTTGTGGGTGCTGACGGTTTTGGCGGAAAGGTGAAGCGCTTCGGCGATCTCCATCACCCCCCGTCCCTGGACGAGCATCAGGAAGACCTGGTATTCGCGATCGGACAACGCGGTGTGCGGCTCGGCCGTGTCCGTTGGCGAGGGCTGAAACAACAGGCGTTCGGCGACGGCCGGCTCGATATAGTGGGCACCGCTGGCGACCTGACGGATGGCGTGAATCAGGGTTTCGGGTTCGCTGTCCTTGGTGAGGTAACCCGCCGCGCCGGCCTTGATGGCCCGCCCGGCAATCTGGCTCTCTCCATGCATCGAGAGCACCAGAATAGGCAGGCGCGGCGCCTCCTCACGAATCCGCTTGATCAGTTCCACCCCGCTCGGGCCGGGCATGTTCATGTCCAGCAGCAGCAGATTGGGCGCATGGGTGCGAACATGCTCGATCACCTCCCATCCATTTTTCGCCTCGGCGACCACTTCGAGCTCAGGCATCAATGCCAGCACCTGGCGCAGTCCCTGGCGGACGATGGCATGGTCATCGCCGATGAGGATGCGAATCATCAGGCCACCTCCCGGACGCATGGAATTCGAATGCGCACGGTGGTTCCGGCACCCGGCCTGGAATCAATGCGGGACTCGCCGCCGAACTGGAGCGCACGCTCGCGCATACCCATCAAGCCGAACGTCTTGCGGCTTCGCACTTCCGCAGGGTCAAAGCCGACGCCATCGTCGCGGATATCCATTTCCAGGATGCCGTTGATCCATTCGATGCGCACGTTCACTTCCACGGCGTTGGCGTAACGCGTGATGTTGGTAAGGGATTCCTGCAGGATGCGGAATGCGGCGGTGCCACACTCTTCGTCCAGATCCAGATGTTCTTCTGGCGCATGCAGATGGCAACGGATCTGGGTGCGCTCCTCAAATCCGGAAAGCAGCCATTCCGCCGCCGACACCAGCCCCATGTCCAGCGCCCCGGGACGCAATGAAGTGGCCAGATTACGGACCACCCCGATCGTGGTATCGATGGTTTTTTTCATGCCGGCAACCTGGCGCGCCAGATCGGGATGGTCCGCACCAAAGCGGATGTTGAGCATGGCCGCATCCATCCGCAGAGCGGTAAGGTGTTGTCCCAGTTCGTCATGAATTTCCCGGGCAATGCGGGTTCGCTCCCCCTCCCGGACTTTTTCATGGTGCGCAGCAAGTTCACGCAGGCTTTGCCGGGACCGCAGCAGCTCATCCTCATGCCGCTTGAGTTCGGTGATGTCCTGAATGGTGCCCACGCCACGCAATATTTCGCCCTCGGCAGAATACTCCAGCTCCGCACGCTCCCGCACCCACTTCATCTTGCCGTCGGCGATGATGCGATGCTGGATATCGTAGGCAGCCCCCGCCACGGCAGCACGCCAGGCATGATTCACAAAGTCGCGGTCGTCAGGATGGACGCAGTTCAGGAAACCCTCGTAGTTGAGCGGCGTCCCCGGAGGCATCCCAAAGATGCGATAGCCCTCTGCCGACCATTCCAGCACATCGTTGGGGATGTCCAGGCGCCAGCTCCCGAGCTTGCCCTGGGCCTGGGCCTGGGCCAGATGCGCCTCACTTTCGCGCAGCGTATCTTCGATCTGGCGGCGCGCCGTGATGTCCTGCACATTGACGACCCGATACAGGACCTCGCCCGCCTCATCTTTGACTGCAGTGGCATCGATCTGGACCGGAAAGCGGCTGCCATCCTTGCGCACGTGCCACGATTCCCATATGTGGTGGCCGGTCTCGTGGATCAACTGGATTTTGCGGGGAAGATCCGCCCTGCACTCCTCCGCAAAGAATTCGGCAATCGACCAGCCGGCAAGCTCATCCACCCGGTAGCCGTGCATCCGCGCGAACGCGGGATTGATCAGTTCGATCTGCCCTGCCGCGACGTTGAAGACGATCACGCCCCATTCGGCATGGTCGAAAATATGCTGACACCGGGCGAGGGTGGCCTCGTTCCGCTTGCGCTCCGTGTTGTCACTGAAAACCACCACCGCACCGGTAATCAGCCCCGCTTCCAGAATCGGGGCGCTGATGTACTGCACGTCGAGGGGACGCCCGTCCTTTCGCCAGAAAATCGCGTCATCGCAGAGATGCAGCGCGCCATCATGGCACGTTGCAAGTATTGAACATTCCTCGACGGGCACTGAACAGCCTTTGCAGTTTCTGCGATGGGTGATGTGATGAACGAGATCGTGGCCCATGTCCTCATTGGAGTAGCCAAGCATCCGCTCGGCCGCAGCATTGACGAAAGTCATCCGGCCCCGGTTGTCCAGACCATAGATACCTTCGCCCGCGTGTTGCAGGATCAGTTCATTCTTGCGCAGGGCCTCGGTCAGAATGGTTTGGGATTCCCTGAGCTTCTGAGCGAAAGGCTGGACATAACGGTACAAAAGCAGGGCGCCGAACATGGCCAGAAGCACGTGTGGCACATTGTCTGACCACAGGCCCGCTGGCCCGAACATGCCGGACGCATCATTCTCGGCAACAAGGCTGTCGATCAACTGGTCGAGCACCAGCAAGACCAGCATGACAAAAAACGTGATGACCAGGATGTGGCGATCTGGGTAACGTTTGGAATAAAGAAGATTCACTTGATAAAGGCTTGGCGACAAAAGAGCAGCAGTCAGTATAAAACCATCATAAATCCATGGGTTTTCTAAATAAGCGATATTCACTGAAATGTGGACTGGCTTGGTGTAGACCCAGCAGCGTCAGCGACCCGTTCGAAATCCGGGGTCAACGGGTTTTGTCCAGCTGCCTGATGAGTAGGTTATTGGACTACGCCGGCCTGCCGCGTACTGTTTACAGCCTTGTCGATGAGTCGTACCGCGGGGCGTTCTTTGAGTGCTCACAAATAGAAACCAAGTCTGCTATGCGCTGCACACCTGTTGATTAGATTTCAAGCTGAGTGGCCGCTTCCTGCACGGTGAATTCACACCCTCAACCCTAAAGAGACGGTCATGGCTTGCGCGCCGAACGTCCGTTCAGTCGCTGGCACCGGCCAACCAGAATGCTGAAAAGGGGGTGTCCGGACGATTGTGACTATCCCTTCTTTTCCCATGTCGGACAAGACACCGGTAACCGGAAAACTGTCCTGATTGGTCAGCCACGCTGCCTGAAAACCCCTTCCCACGCCCTGGTGAGCTGGCCCCGCAGCTTTATGTTTTCTTAATACCTTTTCCCCCAGTCTTAGCCCCATCTTTAGCGACAGCTACCTATAGTCCGGTGTCCCCGTTCACGCTGGAAGGAAGTGTCATGGATCTGCTTTATATCGCCCTGGGCGTAGGCTTCTTCGCCCTCACGGCTGTTCTCGTATCCGTCTTCGACGGCTTGAGGAAACGCTGATGAATACCCTTTACCTGATCGCCTTGGTCGCCGCGGTGGGCGTTTTCGCCTACCTGCTGGCCGTGTTGTTCTACCCGGAGGACTTTTCATGACTGCCAATGGCACTATGCAATTGGGTCTGTACCTGATCACCCTGATCGGCCTGGCATGGCCGCTGGGCGTCTACATGGCCCGCATTTACCGGGACGAAATGCCGGGCTTCGTCCGCTGGCTCAAGCCGGTGGAAAACGCCTTCTATCGTGTCTGCAGCGTCAAGCCGGGCGACGACATGCCGTGGACCCGCTATGCCTTCGCGATGATCGCCTTCAACCTCATGGGCTTCCTCGCGGTCTACGCCCTGCAGCGCTTCCAGGTCTGGCTGCCGCTCAACCCCGAGGGCCTCGCCAACACCACGGCCGATTCGGCCTTCAACACGGCCATCAGCTTTGCCACCAACACCAACTGGCAAGGCTATGGCGGCGAGACGACCATGAGCTACCTGACCCAGATGCTGGGGCTCAGCGTGCAGAACTTCCTCTCCGCCGCCACCGGCATGGCCGTCGTGGTGGCCCTGATGCGCGGCTTCACGCGCAAGGAAGCCGGCGGCGTCGGCAATTTCTGGGTCGACATGACGCGCTCCACGCTTTACGTGCTGCTACCACTGTCCCTGATCCTGTCACTGGCGCTTGTGGGACAGGGTGTGGTGCAAACCTTCTCGCCCTACGCCAAGGCGGAACTGGTCCAGCCCTATGAATACGAACGGGCGAAAAGCGCTCCGGACGGCCAGCCCATGCAGGACGCCCAGGGCCAGCCGGTCATGGAGAAAGTTGCCGTCACAGAGCAGACTGTCGCCGCCGGCCCGGCTGCCTCGCAGATCGCCATCAAGCAGCTCGGCACCAACGGCGGCGGCTTCTTCAACGTCAACTCCGCGCATCCGCTGGAGAACCCGACGCCACTCGCCAACTTCCTGGAAGTTCTGGCCATCCTGCTCATCCCGGCCGCGCTGTGCTTCACCTTCGGCCGCTTCGTCGGCGACATGCGCCAGGGCGGCGCCATCCTCGCCGCGATGACGATCGTGTTCACCGCCTTGCTGGCGGTGACGGCGATCGCTGAACAATCGGGCAACCCGCTGTTCGACCGGTTGGGCCTCGCCACGCAGGCGTCCGACCTGCAGGCCGGTGGCAACATGGAAGGCAAGGAAACCCGTTTCGGCATCGCCAACTCCGCGCTGTGGGCCACTGCCACCACCGCCGCCTCCAACGGCTCGGTCAATTCCATGCACGATTCCTACACGCCCCTCGGCGGCATGGTGCCGATGTGGCTGATGCAGCTGGGCGAAGTGATCTTCGGCGGCGTCGGATCCGGCCTGTACGGCATGATCGTGTTCGCGCTGATCGGCGTGTTCGTCGCCGGCCTGATGATCGGACGCACGCCCGAGTACCTGGGCAAGAAGATCGAGGCCTTCGAGGTGAAGATGGCTGCTGTCGCCATCCTGGTGCCGCCGCTGGCGGTGCTCGTCGGCGGGGCGCTCGCGGTAAGTCTGGACGCGGGCCTGGCGGGCATCTTCAACCCCGGTGCGCACGGATTTTCTGAAGTGCTCTATGCCCTGTCCTCGGCCGGCAACAACAACGGCAGCGCCTTCGGCGGACTCTCGGCCAACACGCCCTTCTACAACACGCTGCTTGGCTTCGCCATGCTGCTGGCGCGCTACTGGGTGATGATCCCGGTGCTCGCCATCGCCGGCGCGCTCGCCGCCAAGAAGATCGTTCCGGCCTCGGCGGGCACCCTGCCCACCCACACTCCGCTGTTCGTGCTCCTGCTGATCGGTACCGTGATCGTCGTCGGCGCGCTCACCTTCGTCCCGGCCCTGGCCTTGGGTCCGGTGGTCGAGCACCTGCAGATGATCTCGGTCAAATAAGGAAATCACCATGCATAAAACACAAACGCTGTATGACGCTGCCCTGTTGAAGGCGGCGGCCTGGGATTCGGTGAAGCGCCTGTCGCCCCGCCACCAGGTGAAGAACCCGGTGATGTTCGTGGTCTGGCTGGGCAGCCTGCTAACCACCGGCCTGTTCGTCCAGGCCCTGATGGGCCAAGGCGAGGCCCCGACCGGCTTCATCCTCGCCATCACCCTGTGGCTGTGGTTCACCGTGCTGTTCGCCAACTTCGCCGAAGCGGTGGCGGAAGGCCGCGGCAAAGCCCAGGCGGCAGCGCTGAAAGGCATGCGCAAGACGGTGCTGGCCAAGAAGCTGCTCGAACCCCGCCACGACGCCGCCACACACGTGGTCCCCTCCGAGGATTTGCGCAAGGGCGACGTCGTGCTGGTCACCGCCGGCGAACTCATCCCTGGTGACGGCGAAGTGATCGAAGGCGTGGCCTCGGTGGACGAGTCGGCCATCACCGGCGAATCGGCCCCGGTGATCCGCGAGGCAGGCGGTGATTTTTCCGCCGTAACCGGCAGCACCCGGGTGCTGTCCGACTGGCTGGTGATCCGTATCACGGTCAACCCCGGCGAAACCTTTCTCGACCGCATGATTGCCATGGTGGAAGGCGCCAAACGCCAGAAGACCCCCAACGAGATCGCACTGACCATTCTGCTGGTGGCGTTGACCCTGGTATTTCTGCTCGCCACCGCGACCCTGCTGCCGTTCTCGCTGTTCAGCGTGCAAACAGCGGGCAGTGGATCGCCGGTCAGCGTGACCGTGCTCGTCGCCCTGCTGGTCTGCCTGATCCCGACCACCATTGGCGGCCTGCTGTCCGCCATCGGCGTGGCCGGCATGGGCCGCATGATGGCGAAAAACGTCATCGCCACTTCCGGCCGTGCTGTGGAAGCGGCGGGCGACGTCGACGTGCTGCTGATGGACAAGACCGGCACCATCACGCTGGGGAACCGTCAGGCTAGCAGTTTCCTGCATGCATCCGGCGTAACCGAGCAGGAGTTGGCCGACGCCGCCCAGCTGGCTTCACTGGCCGACGAAACCCCGGAAGGCCGCAGCATCGTGGTGCTGGCCAAACAGAAATTCAACCTGCGCGGGCGTGACGTGCAGGAGCTGGGCGCGAGCTTCATTCACTTCTCCGCGCACACCCGCATGAGCGGCGTCGACCTCGATGGCTGCGAAATTCGCAAAGGTGCGGGCAACGCGATCCGCGCCTGGGTCGAAGAAAAAGGCGGCCACTTCCCGCCGGAGGTGGAAGGACTGATCGAGCAGGTTGCCAAGCGCGGTTCCACGCCGCTGGTGGTGGCCGAAACCGGCCGCTCTGATTCTCATGGCCACGCCCGCGTGCTGGGCGTAGTGGAGTTGAAAGACATCATCAAGGGCGGCATCAAGGAACGTTTCGCCGAACTGCGCCGCATGGGCATCAAGACCGTGATGATCACCGGCGACAATCGTCTGACTGCCGCCGCCATTGCCGCCGAGGCCGGGGTCGACGACTTCCTCGCCGAAGCGACGCCCGAGGCCAAGTTGAAACTGATCCGCGAATACCAGGCCGAAGGGCGGCTGGTGGCGATGACGGGCGACGGCACCAACGATGCCCCGGCATTGGCGCAAGCCGACGTCGCGGTGGCAATGAACACCGGCACCCAGGCTGCCAAGGAGGCCGGCAACATGGTCGATCTGGATTCCAACCCGACCAAGCTGATCGAGGTAGTGGAGACCGGCAAGCAGATGCTGATGACGCGCGGCTCGCTCACCACCTTCTCGATTGCCAACGACGTCGCCAAGTACTTCGCCATCATCCCGGCCGCCTTTGCCACTACCTACCCAGCGCTGAATTCGCTCAACGTGATGGGGCTGGCCACGCCCGCGAGCGCGATCCTGTCTGCGGTGATCTTCAACGCGCTGGTCATCGTCGCGCTGATTCCGCTGGCACTGAAGGGCGTCAAATACCGTCCGCTCGGTGCCGAGGCCATCCTGCAGCGCAATCTGCTGGTCTATGGCCTGGGCGGCCTCGTCGTTCCCTTCATCGGCATCAAGGCCATCGACCTGATTCTGGTCGGCCTCCACCTCGCCTAAGGAGCCATCATGTTGAAAGAACTCAAACCCGCATTGCTCATGCTTGCCCTGCTGACCGTCCTCACCGGGGCGCTCTATCCAGCACTGGTTACGGGACTGGCTCAAGCCGTTTTCCCGCACCAGGCCAACGGCAGCCAGATCCAGCAGGACGGCAAAGTGGTCGGCTCGGAATTCATCGGCCAGCCCTTCTCCGATCCGAAATTCTTCTGGGGTCGCCCGTCATCCACCGGTCCGGTTCCCTATAACGCCGGCGCCTCCAGCGGCTCCAACCTGGGGCCGCTGAACCCGGCGCTGGAAGAAGCAGTCAAGGCGCGCATCGATGCGCTCAAGGCATCCGATCCGGCCAACACTGCGCCGATCCCGGTGGATCTGGTCACCGCCTCCGGCAGCGGCCTCGATCCCCACATCAGTCCGGCCGCCGCCCGTTGGCAGGCGCCCCGCATCGCCCGTATCCGCAGCTTGAGCGAAGCTGAAGTGAGCAAGCTCATCGATGCCCATACCGAGGGGCGCCAGCTTGGCCTGCTGGGCGAACCCCGGGTCAATGTGCTGAACCTGAACCTGGCGCTGGACCGCCTGGGCAAATCCTGAGGATTCCATGGAAGTCCTGAATTTTTTGATGGCGATTGCCGCACTCGTCGTCCCCCTGCTATTCGCATGGGTCGTTGTGAACAGCTTGGCTCACAAGCACTCCCGGAAACATGAAAGGAAATCCAGTAAGTGAAACTGCTGTACCCAACCGCATTGCGCCCCCTCATCCTGCTGGCCGCCATGGCGTCCCTGCCGGCGCTTGCCGAGGATAGCCCGTACAGCTTCAACGGCAAGCTGGGGGAGGATGTCAGTTACAACGTCAGCCTGCTTGAGTATTACGACCCCGGCGCCACCCATTTCGATACCCTGGAAGCCTACGCCGGCGTGATTTGAAATGGGCTCGGCCTCAAGGCTTCCTACAACCTGGACGACCAGTTCGGCGCTGCCGATTCCAATGGCACCATGTACCGGGATGCCAGCTACAACCATGAGCTTCCTGCCGAGGTCATGCTGGGGCTGCACTACGGTGTCACGGCTGCCATGGGCAGCGCGGTCGATTACCTCAACTGGAAGTTCGATGAATGGCCCGGGTCGCCATCGTGACGTCGCTGAAGCCGGTCGGGTTTTCTGAAGCATCCAGGCAAGCGTTCTTAGCGATTCTTAATATCCACCAGACCAATCTTTACGACATTTTGATGTGGCAACGATTAGGCTGACATCATCGTAACAACAGGAATTGACATGAACATCGCCCGTCAAGAAAAGGAGCCCCGCTCGACCGTCGACAAGATATCGATTGGCCTTGCGCTGGTGGGTGAAGACATCCAGGTTGCAACGCGCGCCGGGGGTCGGGAGATTGCCCAGGGCCGTTTCCCCGCCAGCCCGATGGGTACCGCAGCCCTGCTGAATTACCTGGCAGACTGGCCAACGCCATTGCGGCTGGCCGTAGCCGCCGCCGGAGCCGCCTCTGTCAGCCTCGCACTCACGGTTGGTGCACCGCATGAGCGGGAGGTATTCCTGGTTTCAGCACACACCCATGGCGCCGCATCAGACCTCGCGCGTTATGCCGAACGTGCCATCTGACGGGGAGGTCAAAATGACAACCCACGTTTGTCCGGTCTGCGGCAAAACGCACACGGTGAATCCGGCCCGCCAGTCGGTTTCCTGGGGACGCCAGTTGAGCTGTTCCTGCGACTGCGAGGCGGAACGCCGCCGCCGTGTGCGCAAGCAACTGCTTGGCGCCTATTCGATGCGTACGTCCGACGGTCGCTGAAAGTACACTGATCCCATGCCTGTGAACGAGCAAGATAACCGCCCCGACCCGGACACCCTGCTTGCCCGTATCGAGGCCGATGCTGAGCGCGCGCAGCGTGGCAAGCTGAAGGTCTTCTTCGGCGCCTGTCCCGGCGTCGGCAAAACCTACGCCATGCTGAGCGCGGCGCGAGCGCTGCAGCAACAGGGCACCGAGGTGGTGGTGGGGCTGGTGGAAACGCATGGACGTTCAGAGACCGCCCAACTGTTGGAGGGGCTGGAGCTGTTGCCGCCCAGGGTCGTGTCCTACCAGAGTCGTGAGCTGCGCGAATTCGACCTGGACGCGGCGCTGGCGCGTCAGCCCGCTCTCATCCTGGTGGACGAACTGGCGCATTCCAACGTGGCCGGTTCGCGCCATCCCAAGCGTTGGCAGGATGTGGAGGAATTGCTGGCGGCCGGCATCGACGTCTGGACCACGGTCAACGTGCAGCATCTGGAAAGTCTCAACGACATTGTCGGCGGCATCACCGGCATCCAGGTACGCGAGACCCTGCCGGACCGGGTGTTTGAGCGCGCCGACGAAGTCACCCTGGTCGACCTGACGCCGGACGAACTGCTGCAGCGGATGAAGGAAGGCAAGGTCTACCTAGCCCAGCAAGCCGAGCGCGCCATCCGCAACTTCTTCCGCAAGGGCAATTTGATTGCCCTGCGCGAACTGGCCTTGCGCCGCACCGCCGACCGGGTGGACGCACAGATGCGGGAATACCGCACCGACCAGGCGATCCGCGAAGTGTGGGAGGCCAAGGAAAGGCTGCTGGTGTGTCTGGGTCCCGGCGCTGGCGGGGACCGGTTGGTACGTGCCGCCGCCCGGCTGGCGGGCAAGCTGCGCGCCGACTGGATTGCCGTTTATGTCGAGACGCCGCGATTGCAACGGCTGTCCGAGGGCAATCGCGACAAGATCCTGCGCACCCTGGCACTGGCCGCAGAACTGGGCGCGGAGACCGTCACCCTGGCCGGTCAGGAGGAGGTGCCCACCCTGCTGGCCTATGCCGTCGGCCGCAACGTTTCCAAGCTGGTGGTGGGCAAGAGTTTGCGTACCGGGCTGTCGCGGATGCTGCGTGCGCCGCTGTCGGACCGACTCTCCGCGCTGGCAGAGGATGTCGACGTCTACGTGGTGGCCCACGAGGCGGAAGCACCGATGCTTGGCAAGGCGATTTCCGAGCCCTTTACCTTGGATAAGGAACCCGCCCCCAAGATCCGCTGGCTGGGCTATGTCTGGGCAGGCGGGGTATGCGCACTCGCCACCGCGCTGGCAACGGCAGTGATGCCCTGGTTCGATCTGGCCAACATCATCATGCTCTACCTGCTGGGCGTGGTTGGGGTGGCGGTTCGCTACGGGAGGGGCCCGGCCATACTGGTTTCCTTCCTTTCCGTGCTGGCGTTCGATTTCTTCTTTGTGTCGCCACGGCTTTCCTTCAGCGTAGCCGACACCCGCCATCTGCTCACCTTTGCCATCATGCTGGCAGCCGCCCTGACCATCAGCAACGTCGCCGCCAGCCTGCGCTATCAGACGCGCGTCGCCCTTTATCGCGAACGCCGCACCCGTGCGCTCAACGAACTGGGGCGGGAACTGGCGGGCGCGCTGTTGCCGGAAAATATCGTCGACATGTCACGGCACCATCTGGAAGGACTGTTCCAGTCCCAGGTCTGCATCCTGTTGCCGGACGCCGAGGAAAAACTGCATGCGCCCACGCCTCTGCCGCACAAGGATTTGCCGCTGGATCCGGCGATTGCTCAGTGGGTCTACGACCATCAACTGCCGGCAGGGATGGGCACCCAGAGTCTGCCCGGCGCGCCGATGTACTACCTGCCTCTGAAAGCCCCGATGCGCACCCGCGGCGTGCTGGCGCTGCTGCCCAACCAGAAACGTTTACTGTTCCAGCCTGAACAGGCGCGCCTGCTGGAGACCTTCGCCGCGCAGATCGCCCTTGCGCTGGAACGGGTGCACTACGTCGAAGTGGCCCAGGAGGCGCTGGTGCGGATGGAATCCGAACGGCTGCGCAACGGCCTGCTGTCCGCCCTGTCGCACGACCTGCGCACCCCGCTGACCGTGCTGGCGGGACTGGCCGACTCGCTGCCGCTGGCCGGGCCGCCCCTGCCCGAAGCCCAGGCCGATATCGCGCAGGCCATCCGCACCGAATCGCTGCGCACCAGCATTCTGGTGAGCAACCTGCTGGACATGGCGCGGCTGCAGGAAGGCCATGTCCAGCTCAAGCGCGAATGGCAGCCGCTGGAAGAAGTGGTGGGCGCCGCCCTGCAGATCCTGGCGATCCCGCTGGCGCGGCACGAGGTGCACGTCGACCTGCCGGCGGACCTGCCGCTGCTGGAGTTCGACAGCGTGCTGATGGAGCGGGTGTTCTGCAACCTGCTGGAGAACGCCACGAAATACACCTCGCCTGGCAGCCGCATCGAGATCAGCGCCCGCAACGAAGGCGACCGCATCACCATCACCGTGGACGACAACGGACCGGGGCTGCCGCCCGGCCGCGAGGCGATCCTGTTCGAGAAATTCACCCGCGGCCAGGACGAGTCCTCAGTGGCCGGGGTCGGCCTTGGCCTCGCCATCGTGCACGCCATCGTCGAAGCCCACAAGGGAACGGTGCGGGGAGAGAACCGCCCGGGAGGCGGCGCCCGCTTCGTCATCACCCTGCCCGCTGGCGAGCCGCCCGTTGTTCCCCCGGAGACTGAAACCTGATGGAGGATCTGCGCGCCGCTTCACCTACCGTGGTCGTCATCGAGGACGAGCCGCAGATCCGCCGCTTCGTCCGCACCGCGCTGGAAGCCGAAGGCTGCCACGTGGTCGAGGCCGGCACAGGAGAACGTGGTCTGGTGGAGGCCGGCACGCGCAAGCCCGACCTGGTCATCCTCGATCTGGGTCTGCCGGATCGTGACGGTGTCGATGTGGTGCGCGACCTGCGCAGCTGGTCGGCCGTCCCCATCCTCATCCTGTCGGCCCGGGTCGACGAGACCGACAAGGTGGCCGCCCTCGACGCCGGGGCGGACGACTACCTGACCAAGCCATTCGGCGTGGCGGAACTGCTGGCACGGGTGCGCGCCCTGCTGCGCCGCACGCGCCTGGCCGGCGGCGAAGGGCCGCTGGTCAGCTTCGGGGAAATCACGGTGGATCTGGCTCGTCGCCAGGTCACCCGGGACGGGGCCGAGATTCACCTCACTCCCATCGAATACCGGCTGCTCGCCCTGCTCATTGCCAACGCCGGCCGGGTGCTCACCCACCGGCAACTGCTCCGCGAAGTCTGGGGACCCAGCCACGCCGAAGACACCCACTATCTACGCGTTTACATGACCGGACTGCGTCGCAAACTGGAAGCGAACCCGGCTCAGCCGCGCCACATCCGCACCGAATCCGGGGTGGGCTACCGACTCGTGCTCGACTGATTCGCGCTTGGGGGTGGCAAGATTGCCCGCCGCCAGCAGCACCGACATGCGACTTCCCGATTGCCCAAAGCTATGTGTCTTTGAATGGGACTGAGGTACGCGTGAGTCAGCGGATCTCGGGCAGCACGATGTTTACTTCGATCACCTCGAAATTCCCCTGTTTTTCCAGCCCGACTTTGATGTCTTCCGGGTTGATCTTGACGTATTTCGAGATCACCGCGACCAGGTCTTTTTGCAGATCGGGCAGGAAATCCGGGCCGGACAGGCCCACGCGCTCACGCGCGATGATGAGTTGCAGGCGCTCTTTGGCGACCGAGGCGGTGGGTTTCTTTTCGCCGAAAATGTGGGAGAGCCAGGACATATTACTTGCCTCCGAACAGGCGCTTTAACAGGCCCGGTTTTTCGTAGTCGACAAAACGCAGCGGGTGCGTTTCGCCGAGAAAGCGGCCAATCGCATCCAGATAGGCATCGGCCACCGGCGTGTCTTTTTGGTGAATCGCCGGGATGCCCTGATTGGACGCGTGCAGCACGGCCTCGGATTCGGGGATGACACCCAAGAGCGGAATCCGCAGCAACTCCTGAATGTCGGTGTAGGTCAGCATTTCGCCTTCGGCCGCGCGCTTTGGCGAATAGCGGGTGACCAGCAGGTGTTCGATGACCGGCTCGCGGCCTTCGATGGCGCGGCGGCTTTTCGACTGGATGATGCCGAGAATGCGGTCGGAGTCGCGCACCGACGAGACTTCCGGGTTGGTGACGACGATGGCCACGTCGGCGAAGGTCAGCGCCATGATCGCGCCGTGCTCGATGCCGGCGGGCGAGTCGCAGACGATGTAGTCGAAGCCCTGGTGTTCCAGTTCCTTGAGGATCTTCTCCACGCCCTCCTCGGTGAGCGCATCCTTGTCGCGTGTCTGCGACGCAGGCAACACGAACAGGTTGTCGCAGTTCTTGTCCTTGATCAGCGCCTGGTGCAGGTTGGCGTCGCCCTGGATGACGTTGACGAAGTCGTATACCACGCGGCGTTCGCAGCCCATGATGAGGTCGAGATTGCGCAGGCCGACGTCGAAGTCGATCACGGCCGTTTTGAAGCCGCGCATGGCCAGGCCGCTGGCGATCGATGCGCTGGTGGTCGTCTTGCCGACGCCGCCCTTGCCGGAGGTGACGGTGATGATGGTGGTCACAGAGCTTCCTTTTTTACTGGGTGGGATTAGAGAGATTCGATGATGATCTGGCTCGCGTCGGTCAGGCGGATTTGCGCCGGCTTCTTCGCCACAGACGCATCCAGCGCCGTGTCGAAAGTGCGATACACGCCTGCGATCGAGACCAGTTCGGCTTCGAGATGGGTGGTGAAAATCCGTGCCGAGGTGTCGCCGAGCGCGCCTGCAAGCGCCCTGCCCTTGAGCGGCGCATACACATGGATGCTGCCGTCGGCGATCACTTCCGCGCCGGGGTTGACCGCCGCCAGCACCACGATGTCGCCGCCCGCCGCGTACACCCGCTGGCCTGAGCGCAGCGGCTTGTCGATGATGAGCGTGGGCGCAGCGGCGGACGCGACGGGTTGTGGCACAGGAGCCGCAACAGGTTCCGGCTCCGGTTCAGCCGTGACAGCGGCCGGCACAGGCGCCGCAGCATTCAGCACCAGCAGCCCAGCCTGCCTGGCGCTTGCGACCAGGTCGGGCGATGCGTTCTGCACGGCAAAGGGATTCAGCCCGCGGCTTTTCAGCTCCTGCGCCAGCCAGGCCCAGTCGGGCGAGACCGCGTCGGCCGGCAGCCGTCCGCACTCGAACACCGCCGCTTCACCGCCGAAAAAATCCGGCGTCGCGGCAAACAGGGTGCTGATGTGGGCGGCCAACACAGCATGCTCGGCGCTGTTGAGGATGATTTGTATCCCGGCGAGCCGCGTGGTTTTAAGTTCCAGCGCGGGCGCGGGGCGGGACTCACGTCGGCGCGGCATAGGGGGCAGTGAGATGGAAATTCACGAAACAGACAATCGAAAGCAAGCCCGTGAGTCTAGCCGCACCGGCAACATGGAGCAACCGCACGTTGCGCCGCCCGCATCGAGATTACGGGACGAGGGGTCATCTTGTCCTTGTGGCGGGCGTCGAACGCCTTCTGCACCCGGATGCCCGTATCCACGGCACAAACCCAATCAAGGGGGGTCAAGATCATTGATCGGACCGGAAAAACTGAATACCGCTCACGGCAAAGGAATCCAGGCTACAAGGATTCCGTTTACAGCTGCCTGCTGCCTGCGTCTAAACTGACGTTCGGCAAACTGTTCATGCAATGAAAGCGGTTTATTCACGGTCCCGCCTCTAACTTCGCTGATCGCTACGTTTTCTGACTGGGGCGAAACCCGGCATTGAACGCACTTCAAAACTGAAAATCAATTCATGACCATCGAATCGCCCCCCCTGCCTGATGCCGAGGTGACCTGTGCCAACTGTCAGGCCTGCTGTTGCCGGCTGGAAGTCATGCTCATTACCGATACCGGCGTGCCCGAGCATTTCATCGAGGTTGACGAGTGGGGCTGCTGGCACATGGCGCGGCTGGAAGATGGCTGGTGTGCGGCCCTGAACCGCGACAACATGAAATGCTCGATTTACGAAAACCGGCCCTGGGTTTGCCGTGAATTCGAGATGGGCGACTACGCGTGTCTGATCGAACGTGCGGCGAACCCATAAATTGCAGATGCACGATCAGGACACCCTCAGGCCTGACTGACCCGCTGTTAACCGGCTCGACCAGCCCCGCGCATCACGCTTTCAACCCTGCCCCACCCTCCGTCAGACATCCGGATGCATTCATACGCCGGGTCGCGCTTTATAAAAACTCAGCGGCACGCTGGCCTTGGCGACGGCGGGTTTGAGTTTGCCCACCACATGCATTTCGCACGGCTTGCAGTCGAACCGCAGGGTGAGCTTTTCGCTGCCGTTGATCAGCGTGAGCGGTTCGGCGCGCACGGTGCCCTGCACGCCGGTGACGCCCTTGGCCTGCTTCGGGCACAGGCTCAGTGAATAGCGCACGCAGTGCTTGGTGATCATCAACGAGACTTCGCCCGCTTCCTCATGGCTTTCATACGCAGCAGCGATGACCTTGACGCCGTGCTTGGCGTAGAAATCGCGCGCCTTGTGGTTGTAGACGTTGGCGAGATAGCTCAGGGTGTCTTCAGGGTAGAGGGCGGGCGGTTCGACTGCCGGCGCGCGCGCTGGCCGCACGTAAGCGGCAGCGCGCTCGGCATCCAGCGCGGCGATGGCATCGCGGCGCAAGGCGTTGATGAACGATGCCGGCACGAACCACGGCTGCGACAGTTCCAGTGCGATGCCCCTGACCTCATAGGCTGTAGCGCCAAGCTTGCCGAGATGCGCGTTCAGCGTGGCTTCGGCTTTGGCGGCATCGTTGGCGGCTTCTTGCGCATGATCCGCGGCCACGGTGACGCTGTGGCCGTCTTCGTCGGCCAGCGTCAGCGCAAACCCGGCGTCCGTTTCTTCCAGCCGCAGCCACACGCCGATGCGGCGTTCGCTGGATTCCTTGTCCAGCATGCGCACCCAGTTCATATCACGGTTGCGGTTAAGCAGTGTGCCGGCGCGCAAATCCTTGAAGCTGGCGATCGGATCTTTCGGAAACACGCGCCACTTGCCCTCGCCCACTTTTTCGGCACGGTTGATTGCGAGGCCGGCAAGATCCTTATGCAAGGTGTAGTAGCACAGACCGTCGCCATTGTTCAGCACGGTATCGGCCGAATCGGCAAACAGCTCGACCCACTTGTCGCCGACCTTGCTCACATAGCCAATCGGCAGGCCGGCGTTTTTCGGCGAGTCGAAGGCGCCGATATCGTCCTTGCGTCCGCCCACAAAATAGTCGGTGAATTCGCGGTTGAAATTCTGGTCGGGATCGGGCGTGAAGGCGAACGTGGTGCGGCCACTTGAGGCGCGCGCGAACTCCGGACGGCGTTCAATGATCTGGTCGAGCAGCGTGCGGTAGTGGGCGGTGATGTTCTTCACATAGCCCATGTCCTTGTAGCGGCCTTCGATCTTGAAGCTGCGGATGCCCGCATCGATCAGCGCCTGCAGGTTGTCGCTCTGGTTGTTGTCCTTCATCGACAGCACATGCTTGTCGTGCGCGACGATGCGCCCTTCCATGTCGAGAACCTGATACGGCAGGCGGCAGGCCTGCGAGCAGTCGCCGCGATTGGCGCTGCGCCCGGTATTGGCGTGGCTGACGTAACACTGGCCGCTGTAGGCGACGCACAGCGCGCCGTGGACGAAAAACTCCAGGGTGGTTTCCGGCCGGATGGCAGCGCGGATGGCAGCGATCTGCGCGAGGTCGAGTTCGCGCGCCAGCACGATCTGGTTCAGCCCCACGTCCTGCAGAAAGCGGGCCTTTTCCGGGGTGCGGATGTCGGTCTGGGTGCTGGCGTGGAGCTGGATCGGCGGCAGGTCGAGTTCCAGCAGCCCCATGTCCTGGATGATCAGGGCATCGACGCCGGCTTCATACAGCTGAACGATCTGCTGCCGCGCGGGCTCCAGCTCGTCGTCGCGCAGAATGGTGTTGAGGGTGACGAACACCCGCGCGTTGAAGCGGTGTGCGTGCGCCACCAGCCGCGCGATGTCGGCGACTTCGTTGGCTGCCGAGGTGCGTGCGCCAAACGAGGGGCCGCCGATATAAATGGCATCGGCGCCATGGTTGACGGCTTCGATGCCGATATCGGCATCGCGCGCAGGCGCGAGTAATTCAAGTTGATGGGGTTGCACAGGGGGCGTTCCAGACAGCAAAACGCCATTTTACCCGCTCAGCCCATTGATCCTGCTCATTTTTTAGCCACGGCCGGCTTGATTTACAGGCGGCTCGCCACTTGAACCGGCGACTGCGCCTTGACCGCGCCGATCACCAGATTCAAGGCAACGTCATTGCCTGCAAGAAAGCGGTACTTGCCCATGTTGAACTCCGAGCGCTTGATCGTGACGTTGGCATTGGCGATGCAGGTGTCGCCCTGCAAACCGGAAATCGGCGAGCACTTGAAGCGGGTCACCGACAGCGTCACCGGCTTGGTCACGCCCTTGATGGTGAGATCGCCTGTCAGGCTGATCTGATCGCCATTCAGCGTCAGATTATTGGATTTGAAGCGGATCAGCGGGAAATTGGCCGCATCAAAAAAGTCGGCTGACTGTATTTTGTCATCGAGCATCGCGATGCCGGTATTCACCGAGGCGGCATCAATGTCCACCTCAACCGATCCCGTCTGGGTCGCTGGATCAAGCACTACCTTGCCGCTGGCTTTCTCGAACTTGTGCGCCTTGTTCGATACACCCAGCATGCTGATGCTGAAATTCGCAACCGTCTGGCTGTTGTCAATCACGTAGGTCTCGGGCGCTGCCTGGGCAGAAGCAGTCAAGGCGGCGAGTACGGTCAACAAGGCAAGGCGGTTCATTGGGTGCTCCTAAGGTGGATGCCCAGAAGGGCCGTGCACACTTACTTGCAACCGCCATGCCATGTATGGCCGCCAGGCCAGACAAAACAGATCACCAAACAAAACAACAGCTTATGATCGACAGCGTGCTGGTCGCCCGCTCAAAAAAACAGCAGGCTGTTGGAAACCCAACAGCCTGCGTCGAATTGGCGACCGTCCGTCAGCTGTTTATTGGGCCGCGGCTGGAACCTTCACGGCTTCGATGGCCAGGGTCAGGGTGATTTCATCCCCGACGTAGGGCACATTCTTGCCCATGTTGAAATCCGAGCGTTTGACCGTGGCCGTGGCGTTGGCGCCGCAGGCGGGCACTTTCAGCATCGGGTGCGGCATGCACTTGAAGTGGGTGAGCGTGAGCGTCACCGGTTTGGTCACGCCCTTGATGGTGAGGTCCCCCACCAGGCTGGCCGGCTCGTCACCGTTGAACGTCATCTTGCTCGACTTGAAGGTGAGGGTCGGGTACTTGGCGGTATCGAAGTAATCCGCGGCCTGAATATGCTCATTGAACAGCGCATAACCGGTGTTGACCGAAGTCGCATCGATGGTCACATCCACCGAACCGCTCTTGGCCGCGCGATCGAGCACCACCGTGCCCGTGGTCTTGTCGAACTTGTGCGTCTGCTTGGAAAAACCCAGGTGGGTATAGGTGAAATGCGGGTAAGTGTGGCTGTTGTCGATGGTGTAGGTTTCGGGCACGGCCTGGGCGCTGGTGGCAACGGCGGCAAGGGCGATCAATGCGGCAAGGCGTTTCATGTAACTCTCCTGAAAACAAAGGGACAACGGGTTATTTGCCGCTGGCGGCAATGCGGAACTTGACCTGGACTTCATTGGCAACGGTGGCGACATCGGCCCACATGCCCTCGCCGATGCCGAATTCCAGGCGTTTGAGAATGAACGCGCCGTCAAAGGTCGCGACGTTTTGACCGGGCCGATACGTCACCGGCACGACCAGGGGACGGCTTTTGCCCTTGAGCGTGAGCGTGCCGCGCATTTCATAGCGGTTGTTGCCCAGCGCGCGCACCTGGCTGGCAGTGAAAATCGCCTTGGGATACACGCTGCGGTTGAACCACAGCTTGCCGGCGGATTCATCGTCGGCTTCCACCGAACCGGCATCGATGCTGGCGAGGTCGATTTCGATGCGCGCGCTGGCGGCCTCGGGTTTGGCCGGATCGAAGCGCATCTGGGTAGTAAAGCGCTTGAAGCCGCCCGCCACCGGCACGCCCATCTGGCGAAACTCGAAGCTGATCGCGCTCTGCTTCGGCAGCACGGTTTGATATTCCACCGCGTGTGCCGCAGGCGTGGCCAGCGCCACCAGCAAAGCCCAATACCTGATCGTCGGTTTCATAACTGCTCCTGTTTGCTCCAGCCCATGCGCTGCAAAAAAGGCTGGCGTTCGATGAAATGGTGCTTGAGTGCCGCAGCCACGTGCAGGATGACCAGCCCCAGCAGCGTGAAGTTCAGAGCCTGGTGGACCCCGACCAGCAGGTCGCCCAGCTCACGGTTTTTGTCGACAAGATCCGGCAGCGGCAGCACGCCGAACCACACGACCGGGAAACCCTTGGCCGAACTCATCAGCCAGCCCGACAGCGGAATGGCGAGCATCAACACATAGAGCAAGCCATGCACCACCGCGCTCGCCTGACGCTGCCAGCGCACCACGCTGTCGGGCAGCGGCGGCGGCCGGTGGGTCAGCCGCCAGACCACGCGCAGGCCCGCCAGTAGCAACACCGTGATGCCGATCCACTTGTGATAGCTGTAAAGCTGCAGCTTGGTCGGCGACAGCGGCAACTCGTGCATGTAGACGCCGAGCGGAAACCCCACAAAAATCAGCAGCGCCACCAGCCAGTGCAGCACGATGGCCGGGGTCGTGTAACGCAGGGTCGACGTCATAGCGTCTCCTTTTTGAACAGCCGTTTCAGTTCGTGCAAGGCGGTTTGCCAGCGCGCATGCTCGGCTGCGCTGACGCCGGCGAAACACGCCGCCAGGTGCGCCATGTGCGCGGGAAAGGCCTGCGCAAACAGTGCCTCGCCGGATGGCGTCAGCCGCACAATCTGGCAGCGGCGGTCGCTGTCGTGCGCGGCGCGTTCCACCCAGCCACGCTCGACCAGGCGATCCACCACCCCGGTGAGCGTGCCCTTGGTGATCAGGGTTTTCTCGCCCAGCACGGTCGCGGTCATCCCACTGGTGTTGCCCAGCGTCGCGATGATGTCGAACTGCGGCGGCGTCAGCCCCAGCGCGCGGATATGCGCGGCAGAATCCAGCTCGAACGCCTGGTAACACTGCACCAGGGCTTGTACGGTCGGCAGAAACTCGGCTTGCTTGCTCATTCATCGCTCACTTGGTTCGTGTTAGAACCAATTTAGTTCGAAGTAGAACCAATGTCAAGGATGGCAATCAGTAAATGCAGTAAATTCAGTCCGACCTCTCATTACCTGCATCCAGACACCCGCCATGAACGCACCCACCCCTGCCCTGCTCACCGTCTATTTCGACGGCGGTTGCCCGGTGTGCTCGCGCGAAATCGGCTTTTACCAGCGCCAGCGCGGCGCAGACCGCATCCGCTGGGTCAATCTGGCGCAGTGCACTGACAGCGAACTCGGTGCAGACCTGAGCCGCGCCGCAGCCTACGCCCGCTTGTACGCACGCTGGCCAGACGGCCAGCTGATCTCGGGTGCCCGCGCATTCGCCGCGCTGTGGCAGACCCTGCCCGCGTTCAGCCTGGCCGGCCGAATCGCCGGGCTGCCCGGCATCGTGCATGGGCTGGAATGGGGGTATCGGGGATTTCTGGCCGTCCGCCGCATGTGGCGCGATTCGGCCGTTTGATCAGGCACAAGCCCGGCGGAATTCGCCAGAATATGCAACACTCCGGCCGCCATTCCAAAACATTCTGACCATGCTGAGCTACCGCCACGCCTTTCATGCCGGCAACCACGCCGATGTACTGAAGCACTTTTTGCTAATCCAGTTGAGCCATTACCTCGGGCAAAAAGACAAACCGTTCTGGATCATCGACACCCATGCGGGCGCAGGTCTGTATGAACTGGACACCGGCTATGCGACCAAGCTGAAGGAATACGAAAGCGGCATCGGCAAGCTGTGGGCCCGCGAGGATTTACCCGCCACGCTGGCCGACTATGTCGATCTGGTGCGCGCCTGCAACCCGGACGGCAGCCTGCGGTTTTATCCCGGCTCCCCCTGGCTCGCCCTGCAAACCTTGCGCCCGCAGGATCGCTTGCGCCTGTTTGAGCTCCACAGCAGCGACAGCAAAATTTTGCAGGACAACTTCGAGAATCAGGGCCGGCGCGTCAGCGTCACCACCGCCAACGGCTTCGACGCCCTCAAGGCGCTGCTGCCGCCACCGCCGCGCCGCGCGCTGGTGCTGATCGATCCGCCCTACGAAACCCGCGACGACTACCCCAATGTCATTGCCGCGCTGCAAGAAGGGCTGAGCCGTTTTGCCACCGGCACCTATGCGGTCTGGTATCCGCAACTCGCGCGCCCTGAAGCGCAGCAACTCCCCGGCAAGCTCAAGCGCCTGCCGATCAAGAACTGGCTGCACGTTGCGCTGACCGTCCACACCCCGTCGCCGGACGGCTTCGGCATGCACGGCAGCGGGATGTTCGTCATCAACCCGCCGTGGACCCTGCATAAAACGCTCACGGAAATCATGCCGTATCTGGTGCGGGTGCTCGGGCAGGATGGCGGGGCGGGTTTCACGCTGGAGCAGGAAATCGCGTAAGGTTTCGACGAATTCCGCGATTTCGCCCATCCATCAAATATTGGAAACCACGAAATTGATCATGCCGCACCCGGTGTTTCGCGCTTGTTTCTGAACGCTCGGCAATATCAGACCGGGTTAGTCTTATTGGACAATTCGACTTATATGAATCAACAAGTTATTACTCGACCAAAGATTACCGGACATGTCCGGTAATCTTTTATTCCGTCACGTGACGGCTGTTTAACGTTAGCCGATATGCCTGAGCCGCTATTTTTTCAACGCAGTATGCTTTCACACAAAGCTGTAATGGTTCAGTGCTTGGATGACGGCGGAAATGAGATAGCAGGTGCCTACGCAAGTGGGTTTCTCCTAAATGAGCGGGGCGGGTTGTTCTTGTATACGTGTTGGCACGTCGTAACTGGTTTCGATATGCACCAGCTGCCAATGGATTACAAGGCGTCAAAGCGGAGAAAGCTTCGAATATCTTTACAGCATGCAGTTGAACAACCCGCAGGAGGGGCGGTTTGCGCTTTTGTCGTTCACGGTTTGAGAGCCTTTGATATCTCGCTCTACAAGTCTGTCGATGGTGTGGAGGTACCTCTGTGGCATCAAGATTCCGTGGATCGAAGTACCGATCTACATAGCGTAAAGGTTGTAGTTCCTAATCGCTATGATGCGGTCAGAATCCCTCTGCCAGAGTTCGATACCTCACCTATGCATATTATTGAAGAAGCTAACTTCAATAGAAGTTTGATATTTCCGGGTGATCGAATTTATATCGTTGGCTTTCCCCATAAATTCAGCACACGTGGAGAAGACCAACCAATTCCCGTTGTATTAACTCGATTTGTTGCCGGCACACAAATCAAAGATCGGATCGGTGAATTCTTGCTGGACGGGGTTGGTGCACCAGGTATGTCGGGTGGGCCAGCCTTTATAGAAAAGGACGATCAATTGTCCTTGGTTGGTCTTTACAAGGGGACTATCTACACCGCAGGCGAGGCGAATAAAAATGAGGATATTGGCGCTCTAGGAGCATGTGTTGATATGTCTATTTGCTGGACACATGATATTGCGTCATTGCGTCCTTTATATGGCTAACCCTTCGGTCAAGCGGGACCGTCTTCCGGCGTGCCGCCTCCAGACGGCCCCTTACCTCCAACGTTAGCTTCAGAGACCATGGACGTCATTTCATCAATTCCAAGCTTGTACAACTTTCAGAGGGAAGGCATCTCCGGCGATGGCTTGATGAAGCGCTATGCGATTCTCTTTGACCGCATCATTTTCAACCGACATGGCGCACCCATTGGCGATTTTGGGATCAAGTCGCTTGCTGAAGTGGTCTCAATGCTTATCTCGACAGGCGAGTCTCTTTCCGAGCGCCGTTCTCTTGGTGCTAATAAGCGCTTTCAGAATCTTTTCGTCGACTGCTGGGATGTAGTTCGAGACGCAGAGCGCTTTGAATCAATGAAATATGAGGTAATCCCAGAGGAGACTCAAAATAGGATTAGTGAGTTTTGCTTTTCTGAGGTCAGGCGACAAAATGAACTTCCTGCTAACTCCTATGCATTTGATATCGATGATGTAAAAGAACTCAGCGGTGACCTTTATGCCGATATAGGACTGAACATCTTGGCGAAAGCCGAAGGGCTAGATATTGTCCCGAACTACTCGCCAATTATTGGTCGGGCTCTTGAAAATGAGATTGCATTGGCAAACGGGCAGTGCCATGAATTGTTCAGCGGAGGGCTTCTCGTTCCAGAGTTTGACTGCCTAAGTTGGGATGAAATTTTGGAGCTTAGGCAGGACAGGAGTGTGAAGTCGTTCCGGAAAGCAGTCTATGAATTAATGGGAAGCGGAGTTCCATTGGATGACGCGCTTCAGAAGCGCATTCAAGAGGATTTATGGCGACTGGCTGGCGATGTAAGACCTAATGTTCGCCAATCCGTACTTGCCGGCATTGGCTCAAATCTTCCTTCGCCAATTTTCGTCAATCCAATTGGCGTAGGGCTGGCTTTTAAGGAGATTTGGGATGCCCGCGAAAGAGAGAATCAATATGGACACGTTTTTTTCATCCAAAACATGCGGCAACGGCGAAGCTAACCATCGCTTAGAGTGGGACGCTCCGCTGGCGAGCCGGCTTCGCGCCCCTCAAGCTAAACGTTAGCCACAAAGGAGTCGCAATGGACGAACCGAAGCTCTGCTACATGTGTGGCGGCAAAGTAGAGAAAGGGGTCTGTACTCGATGTCTTGCCAGAGTAAGTTACAACCTTGAAACTCGGCAGAAGGAAATCGTCGTGTCGGGCGAAGATCACGACGAAGTGTCAACAGTCACGAGAGAGCTTATGCAGCACCATGACAAACCCTCACTGTTATCGCTGTTGGCGCATTGGTCATTCTGGTTCGGAACAGTGCTCGCGCTTCTTGGCGTGGTTCTCGTTGTTCTCGGCTCTCAAGGCGAAACCGAGTTCTCCTTCTTTGGGCAAACCTTCAAGTCTCAGAATGTCGGAATTGCGTCGTTCTTTCTCGGCGCTGCACTAGTTGTGCTCAACGTACACAGAATCCTCAAGTCATACGACAAGCGCTAGTTGGCACACCTGAACTCGGCCGCTCAGAATGGAGCCTATCAGTCAAGCGGACCGCCACAAGCTGCGCTTGTGGTCCCCCCCCGAGAAAGAAGAAAAGGGGATGCTACCCTATCTCAATCCGCTCTCAACGCGAATCCCAGCGCTCCGCCGCCTCATCATCGCTGGCCTTGGCATCCACCCAGCGTTCACCCTCCGAGGTTTCTTCCTTCTTCCAGAACGGTGCGCGGGTTTTGAGCGCATCCATGATGAATTCGCATGCGGCGAAGGCTTCGCCACGATGGCTGCTGGCCACGGCCACCAGCACGATGGGGTCACCGGGCAGCAGGCGGCCGACGCGGTGGATGACGGTGACGTCGAGCAGGGTCCAGCGCACGCAGGCTTCGTCCACCAGCGTGACAAGCGCCTTTTCGGTCATGCCTGGGTAGTGCTCCAGCGTCATCGCCTGCACGCCGCTGCCGTCGTTGCTGTCGCGCGCGAGGCCAACGAAGCTGGCGATGGCGCCGATGTCGGTGCGCTTCTGGCTCATTGCTGCCACTTCCGCGCCAAGGTCGAAGGGCTCGCTTTGCACCACCACTTTCATTGCGCCAGCCTTCATGCCATCAGCCTCCGGTCACCGGTGGAAAAATCGCCACTTCGGCCGCATCGGGAATCGCGGCATCGAGCGCGACGACTTCCTGATTGACCGCTACCCGGAATGCGCGCCCTGCCGCCAGTTCTTCTGCCCACACGCCGCCGCGCGCTTGCAGGGTCGCGATCAAATCCGCAACGCTGACACCCTCAAACTCAATGGATTCTTCGGCCACGCCGAAACGCTCGCGCAGGCGGGCGAAATACAACACGTGCAGGGTCATCCGAGCACCTCCGAAAACGGAATGAAACGCACCCAGTCGTCGGGCTGGAGGGTCTGGCCGATTTGCAGGTCGATGAAGCCATCGCCCCAGGCGCAGGAAGTCAGCACGCCGGAACCCTGGTTGGGATAGATTGCCACCCGGCCATCCGCTTCGATGCGGGCGCGCAGGAATTCACGGCGGTCGCCCGCCTTGAGCCAGCTGGAGGCCGAGCGCAGCGGGAAGGCGCGATACAGCACCTGCCTTGCGCCCATGCGCTTCAACAGGAACGGCCTGACGAACAGGCAGAAGGTGGCAAAAGCCGACACCGGATTGCCCGGCAGGCCGATGAAGTCGGCGTGCCCAACCCGTCCGTACACAATGGGCTTGCCGGGCTTCATCGCCACTTTCCACATTTCGACTGCGCCGAGTTTTTCGACCGCCGCTTTCACGTAGTCCGCCTCGCCCACCGAGACACCGCCGCTGGTGATGACCACGTCCGCTTCGCGTGCAGCGCGGGCCAATGCATCTTCGGTCGCAGCCAGCGTGTCGGGCACGATGCCGAGGTCGATCAGTTCGCAGCCGAGGCCGTTCACCAGCCCGGTCAGCGTGTAGCGGTTGGAGTTGTAGATCTGCCCCGGCTGCAGTGCCTGACCGGGGGTGACCAGCTCGTCGCCAGTAAAAAAGCACGCCACTTTCAGCCGCCGCAACACGGGCAGCTCGGCCAGCCCGACCGATGCGGCGAGTCCCATTTCGGCCGCGCCGATGCGGGTACCCGCAGCGAGAATGTGCGCACCGACTTGAATGTCCTCGCCCGCGCGGCGGATGTTTTCACCGGCGCGCGGCAGCTGGTTGATGACGACGCTTTCGCCGTCGGCCGTGCAGTTTTCCTGCATCAACACCGCGTCCGCCCCCGCTGGCACCGGGGCGCCGGTGAAGATGCGCGCAGCGGTTCCCGCAGCAAGCGGCACGCCGACTTCACCGGCCTGGATGCGTTGCGACACCGGCAGTTTCACGCCCGCTGCCGCCATGTCGGCCATCCGCACCGCGTAGCCATCCATCGCGCTGTTGTCGAGCGGCGGCACCGTGATGGCGGAAATTTGCGGCGCAGCAAGCACGCGCCCGAGCGCGGCGGCCACTGCGACGGTTTGGGTTTCGCTGACCGCGCGGGCGCGTTCGAGCAGGGCATCAAGCAGTTGGGTGGCTGAGAGCATGGTTCACAATAAAGTCAGTAAGGGTTTGAATGGCATCGAGGTCGATGCGGGGAAAAGCCTGTGGCGAAGCGATGTTTAGAGCCTGCGGCGGCTCGATGTCAGACGCCACCGCCAGAATATGGGGATCCTCGGGATACAGCCAGGGCTTGGCGGTTATCGCGCGGTGCACTTCCAGTTTGGGAATGGGCTCACGCTTGTAGCCTTCCACCAGAACCAGGTCGCACGGCGGCGGCAGCTGCGCCAGCAAAGCGGCCAGCGGCGGCGGCGCATCGCGATGCTCGGTCAACAGCGCGGTGCGATGGTCGGACGACAACAGCACCGCCGCCGCGCCCGCCTCGCGCGCGCGCCAACTGTCCTTGCCGGGGCGGTCGATGTCGAAGTCGTGGTGGGTGTGCTTGATCACCGCCACCTTGAGCCCGCGTGCAACCAGCAGCGGCAGCACGCGCTCGATCAGCGTGGTCTTGCCGCTGCCGCTGTAGCCTGCGATGCCGAATATTTTCATATGCGTTGTCAGATCGAGCGAATCAGGCTATATTTTTTCATATATAACCCTTTCCTGCCAGCCAGCCTTCATGACCCTCTCCCCGTACGCTGATCAGCCCGGCCTCATCGACCAGTTCGGGCGCCGTATCGACTACGTGCGGCTATCGGTGACGGATCGCTGCGACCTGCGCTGCAGCTACTGCATGCCGGAAGGCTTCAAGGGTTTTGAGGAACCAGCGGACTGGCTCACCTTCGATGAAATCGAGCGCCTGATCAGCGCGTTTGCGCGGCTCGGCGTCAGCCGCATTCGCCTCACCGGCGGCGAACCGCTGCTGCGGCGCGACATCTCAGGCTTGGCCACGCGCATCGCCGCCCTGCCCGGCATCGACGATCTGTCGCTGTCGACCAACGCGACCCAGCTCGACAAACACGCGCAGGCGCTTAAAGCGGCAGGCGTCACGCGGCTTAACGTCAGCCTCGATTCGCTGCAACAGGCGCGGGTGGAACAGATCAACGGCCGCGACGTGCTGGCCAAAGTCATGGCCGGGCTTGCCGCCGCGCAGGATGCGGGTTTTTCGCCGATCAAGCTCAACATGGTGGCGCTCGCCGGCAGCAACGACGACGAAATCGACGAGATGGTTGCTTTCTGCATGCAGCGCGGGTTTGTGCTGCGTCTGATTGAGGCGATGCCGATGGGGGACACCGGACAAAACGCGGAATTTCTCGACCTGCAACCGGTGAAGGAGCGTCTGCGCAAACAGTTCAATCTGATCGAGACCGCGATCCCCGGCGGCGGTCCCGCGCGCTATCTCGGCACGGCAGACGGTCGCTTCAACGTTGGCTTCATCACCCCGATGTCGCAGCACTTTTGCCAAACCTGCAACCGCATCCGCATCGCCGTCGACGGCACGGCTTACATGTGCCTGGGGCAGGATGAGAAATTCGAATTCCGCCCGCTGCTGCGCGGCGGTTGCAGCGATGCCGAGCTGGAGGTCGCCATCATCGGCGCGATCAATCTCAAGCCCGAACGCCACGAATTCCGCGAAGCGCCGCACAAGATCCTGCGCTTCATGTCGATGACCGGCGGCTGAAAAAACATCCTCTGGCCAAGATAGCGCGCCTGGCCGCTAAAGTTGTAGCATCCAAGGCTGCGGATTTCTAAAAAAGGGTCAAGTTGCGATGAAAAAAACGCCTTCTGATGAGTATCTCGAAAAAGCCAGGCTTCTGGATAAGGAAGCCTCCGAACGGCTGCTGTCGAGAACACGCTCAAAACTCAAGCGCAGACTGGAAGACAGGACGCTCACCCTCCTGGACGTGATGGCCATTCAGCTCGAAATCGAAGATGAGGATCTAAATGCGTGGCGCGAAAAAGTGGCTGAAATCAAACTGGCTGATTCCAAGAAAAAACCGAAGGCCAAGTAGTCGGTTGAGTGCGAACGCAGCCTGAACGGCCCCGGGCTGTCGGCTTGTTCCAGATCAATTAAAACGGCCCGGCGATCATTCGCCGGGCCGTTTGTCATGTCGGGATAGTGCGCGCAGTCATCACACCGCCACCTGTCGCGCCCCGCTCAGGCGCGCCGGCAAAGTGGCGGCGATCTGCACCAGCAGGCCGAAGGCCGGCAAGGCGATACCCTTACCCGGCACAGGCCGCCAGCGCCTGCGCCTGATCCACGCGCTCCCAGGTGAAATCGGGTTCGGCGCGCCCAAAATGACCATACGCGGCCGTCTGGCGATAGATCGGGCGTAGCAGTTGCAGGCTGTCGATGATGCCGCGCGGGGTGAGCTTGAAGGCGCAGCACACCATGTCTTCCAGCTTTTCATCGGGCACGGTGCCGGTGCCGTATGTGTCGATCAGCAGAGAAACCGGCTCGGCCACGCCGATGGCATAGGCCAGCTGGACCAGGCAGCGTTTGGCATAGCCTGCCGCGACGAGATTCTTGGCGATGTAACGCGCCATGTACGCCGCCGAGCGATCGACCTTGGTGGGATCCTTGCCGGAAAACGCGCCGCCGCCGTGCGGGCACGAACCGCCGTAGGTGTCGACGATGATTTTGCGGCCGGTGAGGCCGGTGTCGCCATTGGGACCGCCGATTTCGAAGGGGCCGGCGGGATTGACCCACAGCCTGAAGGTCGGCGTGCGCAGCGCCATCGGCACCAGGGGATCGACGATTTCGCGCGCCACTTCCTGCGCGACCCAGGCCGGATCGAGGTCGCGCGCGATCTGGGTGGAGATGATCACGGTTTCGACGCCGACCATTTTCTGGCCTTCGTAGGCAACGGTGACCTGGCTTTTGGCATCGGGGCGCAACCAGGGCAAGGCTCCGGATTTGCGCAACTCGGCTTGTTTTTGCATCAGGCGATGCGCCAGCCAGATCGGATAAGGCATGAAGTCGGGAGTTTCGTCACAGGCATAACCGAACATCAAACCCTGGTCGCCGGCGCCGATGTCGCCGCCGGCCAGCGTGATGCCCTTGTGAATCTGGATCGACTGATGATTGAAGCGCACCTGCACTTCGCAGGTGTTGGGGTCGATACCGGTTTCAGCATCGCGATAGCCGATGTCGCGCAGCACTTGGCGGGCAATTGATTCGGCACGGTCCCGAATCTCGTCGAACAGTTCGCGGCGGGCGGTTTTGAACTCGCCGGTAATCACCACCAGGTTATCGGCAACGAGGGTTTCGCAGGCGACCTTGGCCGCGGGTTCTTCGGCCAGAAAGGCATCGAGGATGGCATCCGAAATCTGGTCGGCGATCTTGTCGGGGTGTCCCTCGGCGACGGATTCGGAGGTGAAAAGATGACGGCGATTTTGCATGGCTGGAATCCTTGAATCTGAATAACTGAATCACGCTGGCGCGAGGCGCCAGAGTGAGGTGATCTCGGCTGCGCGCGCGGCGTGAAGGGGATCGCTTGCGTCGGCTGCGCGCGGGTGGGTCGGCTTGGTATCGATACGCTCCAGCAGCTTTAACCCAGCGGCATCGATGGCCGCCAGCAGGCTGTCGCGCGTACGCAAACCCAGGTGCTCGGCCAGATCGGACAGGATCAGCCAGCCCTCGCCGCCGGGTTCGAGATGCGCGGCCAGCCCGTTCAAAAAGCCCAGCAGCATGCGGCTGTCCGGATCGTAAACCGCGTGTTCGAGCGGCGAGTTGGCGCGCGCAGGCAGCCAGGGCGGGTTGCAGACGATCAGCGGCGCGCGGCCGTCCGGAAACAGATTGGCCTCGACCACGCTGACCTGCGCTTTCAGGTGCAGCCGGCCGATGTTTTCGCGCGCGCACTCGAGCGCGCGCGGATCCTGGTCGGTCGCGATAATCTGCTTGACCTCACGGCGCGCCAGCAAGGCCGCCAGCACCCCGGTGCCGGTGCCGATATCGAAAGCGCGTTCGAGCGATGGCAGCGGCGTCTTCGCCACCAGATCGAGATACTCGCCACGCACCGGCGAAAACACGCCGTAGTGCGGATGAATCCGATCGCCCAGCGCGGGGATGTCGACGCCCTGCTTGCGCCATTCGTGCGCGCCGATGACGCCGAGTAGCTCGCGCAGCGACACCAGCGATGCGGTTTGATCCTTGCCATGCGGCAGCGCGCCATACGCCTCGATGCAGGCTTGCCGCACGTCCGGCGCGCGGCGCAGCGGAATGCTGTAGTCGGCGTCCAGCGGCAGCAGCAGCATGCCCAGCGTGCGGGCGCGCTGCGACTGGAACTGGCGGTGAAAATTGAAGGATTCGATTGGCGACGTGGCAGGCTTGCGCGGCTTGCGGTCGATGCGGCGCGCCATCGCCTGCAGCAGCTGGCGCGCGTTCTGATAATCGCTGCGCCACAGCAGCGCCGTCCCCTCGCTGGCCAGACGATAGGCGACATCCGCCGTCATGCTGTCATCCACCGCCATCACCCGCTTGGGCGGCGGCGTGCCGTTTTCCGAACGCCAGCGGGCAGTTCGGGTCTGGCCAGCTTCAGACCAGGTTACAACAGGAAAACGGGGATCAGCCACAGAACTCACTCGGTTAACGCATAACCGCCAAAACGCATCAAGCCGGAAATTGTACGTTCTGTGGCGGCGTCAGGGTGAGGTTTGCGTCCCGGCGGCAAGGCCGGGCTACCTGAATGCGTTATGAGCGCTGTGTCAAACCCGCTTCGTACCAGCCCTTGCTTTGATTGACGATCTTCACCACCAGCAGCATCACCGGCACCTCGATCAGCACGCCGACCACGGTGGCCAGCGCCGCGCCGGACTGGAAGCCAAACAGCGCAATCGCCGCGGCTACCGCCAGTTCGAAAAAGTTGGAGGCGCCGATCAGCGCCGACGGGCAGGCGACGCTGTGCTTTTCGCCGACTTTTCTGTTCAGCCAGTAAGCCAGCCCCGAATTGAAGAACACCTGGATCAGGATAGGCACGGCCAGCAAGGCAATGATCAGCGGCTGCTGGATGATTGCCTCGCCCTGAAACGCGAACAGCAGCACCAGCGTGGCCAGCAGCGCCAGGATGGAGGCGTGGCCAAGCTGCGCCATCACCGCGTCGAACGCCGCCTGTCCGCGCTTGAGCAGCAGCTTGCGCCAGATCTGCGCCAGGATCACCGGAATCACGATGTACAGCACCACCGAGATGAACAGCGTGTCCCACGGCACCACGATGGCCGACAGCCCAAGCAGCAGGCCGACGATGGGGGCAAAGGCGACAATCATGATGGCGTCGTTGAGCGCCACCTGCGACAGGGTGAAATAGGGATCGCCGCCGGTCAGCCGGCTCCACACGAACACCATCGCGGTGCACGGCGCGGCAGCCAGCAGGATCAGGCCCGCCACATAGCTGTCGAGCTGTTCCGCCGGCAGATACGGGGCGAACAGGTGACGAATGAAAATCCACGCCAGGAGCGCCATCGAAAACGGCTTCACCGCCCAGTTGACGAACAGCGTGACGCCGATGCCTTTCCAGTGCGATTTCACCTGATGCAGCGCGCCGAAATCGATCTTCATCAGCATCGGGATGATCATCACCCAGATCAGCAGGCCGACCGGCAGATTGACCTGCGCGACTTCCATCCGCCCCAGCGCCTGAAACGGTGCCGGGAAAAACTGCCCGAGCAGCACGCCTGCGACGATGCACAAGCCCACCCACAGCGTGAGCCAGCGTTCGAACAGGCTCATCGGCACGGCAGCGGCGCGTTTGGCGGTGACTTCACACTGTGCGCTCATCCTGCGAACCTCATAAAAGTTGGCGCGCTCATAGGGCGAACGCCATTGAACATTGGCGCACTCATGCGGTTTTCCCGATATCGCGTACAGCCTGTTCCAGCTTCATGCCGTCCAGGGTGGCGAAGGGCAGGCTGACGAACATGCAGATGCGGCGCTGCAGCTGATTCATCGCATCGACGAAGGCGTGGCGCTTCTTCTCATCCGTGCCTGCAACCGCGGCCGGATCGGGAATCCCCCAGTGAGCAGTCATCGGCTGGCCCGGCCACACCGGGCACACCTCGCCCGCCGCGTTATCGCATACGGTGATGACGAAATCGAGATGCGGCGCATCGGGCCGTGCGAACTCGTCCCACGACTTGCTGCGCAGATCGCCGGTTTCGAAATGGTTCTTTTCCAACAGTTCCAGCGCGAACGGATTGACCTGCCCTGCCGGATGGCTGCCTGCGCTGAAGGCACGAAAACGGCCCTTGCCCAGATGGGTGAGCAGGCCTTCGGCCAGGATCGATCGTGCCGAGTTTCCGGTACACAGGAACAGCACGTTGTAGACGGGTTCAGTCATGACATATCTCCGGGGCGGCTGGAAAGCTCAGGCTGCGGCCTGCAGGCCAAACTTCTCGCGAACCGCCGCAATCAGGCGCGTGCGGATGTCGTCGCGCACGGCGAGAAAGCTCTCCAGCGGTTCGCCGTGCGGGTCATGGAACGGCAAGTGAATCGCCGGAATCGGCTTGGGGAAAATCGGACAGGCTTCCTTGGCGTTGTCGCACACGGTCACCACCAGATCGATGTTTTCATTCATCACCGCATCGATGTCCTTCGGGTGCAGACCGTCGGTGTTCAGGCCCGCTTCTTTCAGCGCCGCAATGGCACCGTCAGCGACCTTGGGCTGCGGCCGGGTCCCGGCGGAGAGCGCGCGCACCTGGCCGGCGAGGTCATGGTTCAGCAGCACTTCGGCCATTTGCGAGCGGCAGGAGTTGCCGGTGCACAGCACCAGCACGGTATAGGGTTGAGTCACGGGATTTCCTTGAGGTTGAATGGAGGGTTTAAATGAAGCGGATTAACAAAGGCTCAACAACAGCCAGACGCCTGGCCCTGGACCGGGATGCAGCCGGAAACTTTTGCCACAGCCGGCTCAGGCACGCAGCAGCCGCCTGCGTGTGCTGCGCCGTCTTCGGGCGCGCCGAATACCGGAATGCTGTCGAGCGTGTGATAGGTTTCCCACGCGATGCCGGTGGGGTCGGTCGCCCAGTATTTGTCCGACTTGGCGTAGCAGCAGGCAGTGCCCATTTCCTCGATCACGTCGGCTTCCAGCTGTTGCAGGCGGCCGCTCATCTCGGCCAGCTCGTCGGCGTTTTCCACCTGCACCCCCAGATGGTTGAGGCCGGGCGCCGCGCCGCGCGCCGAAATCGCGAAATTGACGCGCGGATCGTCGAGCATCCATTTCGCGTAGTCGGTCTTGGTCACGCTCGGCTCGCTGGCGAACATCGTTGAATAGAATTTGATGCTGGCGGCGAGATCAGCGACCGCAATGTGGACATGCAGGCGTTTCATGATGGCTCCTTTTCGGTGGAACAGACGGGGGAACAGACAGGCGTGCAGGGGTTGCCGCCGCAGCAGTTTTCGGTGAGGTAAACCACCAGGTCATTCATCGCCTCGAACTGCGCGGTATAAATGACGAAGCGGCCGTCTTGTCGCGCAACCGCCAGCCCGGCATGGCTGAGTTCCTTCAGGTGGAAGGACAGCGATGACGGCGGGATGCCGGTGAGTTCACTGACTTTCCCCGCCGACAAGCCGGCCGGTCCGGCCTGGACCAACGTACGAAACACCGCCAGGCGGGAAGCCTGGGCCAGTGCGGACAGAGCGATGACGGCGTCTTTTGTTTCCATATTTTAATAATAGTCGAATCATGGAAGCAAAAACAAGCCCGCATCGCTTGATTTTTTATCCGTTGAAGTGAAAGACGATCAGGACACGCAATCCAGCGTGGGACGGAAGCCGGTCAAGCTGAACGCAAGACCGGCGGCCTCAGCCGGCGCAACCGCAGTCCTCGGGATCTGGCGGCTGCGTTGCGCCTGCCGGAGCAGCCCGCCCCAGCAAACGGAGCGCCACCGCCTCGGCCACCCGGATGCCGTCGACCCCGGCCGACAATATCCCGCCCGCATAACCGGCGCCCTCGCCCGCCGGATACAGCCCCTTGACGTTAAGGCTCTGGAAATCGTCGCCGCGCGTGATGCGCAATGGCGACGAGGTGCGAGTCTCGACGCCGGTCAGTACCGCGTCGTGCATGACGAAGCCCTTGATCTGCTGATCGAACGCGGGAATCGCTTCGCGGATCGCTTCGATCGCGTAATCCGGCAGTGCCGAGGCCAGGTCGGTGAGATGCACGCCGGGTTTGTACGAAGGCTCGACACTGCCGAGTTGGGTGGACGCTTTGCCCTGCAGGAAATCGCCAACCAGTTGCGCCGGCGCATCATAATTGCCGCCGCCCAGTTCAAACGCGCGCGATTCCAGCTGGCGCTGCAATTCGACGCCCGCCAGCACCCCGCCCGGATAATCCGCCGGCGTGATGCCCACGACGATCCCGGCATTGGCGTTGCGCTCGTTGCGCGAATACTGACTCATGCCGTTGGTCACCACGCGCCCAGGTTCGGAGGTCGCCGCCACCACGGTGCCGCCCGGGCACATGCAGAAGCTGTACACCGAGCGGCCGTTCTTGGCGTGATGCACCAGCTTGTAATCCGCCGCGCCAAGCAAGGCATTGCCCGCGTTCGGCCCCAGCCGGGCGTGATCGATCAGCGACTGCGGGTGCTCGATGCGAAAGCCGATGGAAAAAGGCTTGGCCTCCATGAACACGCCGCGTGCATGCAACATCTCGAAGGTGTCGCGCGCGCTGTGGCCGAGCGCCAGCACGACGTGATCGCTGCGCAGGGTTTCGCCGCTGGCGAGCGTGACGCCCCGTACATGTCCTTCCTCGATCAGCACGTCCGTGACGCGCTGCTGGAAGCGGATTTCGCCGCCCAGCGACTCGATCTCATGGCGCATGGCTTCGACGACGCCCACCAGACGAAAGGTGCCGATGTGCGGCTTGGCGACGTAGCGGATTTCTTCCGGCGCGCCCGCCCTGATGAATTCAGCGATGACCTTGCGCCCGTAATGTTTGGGATCCTTGATCTGGCTGTAGAGCTTGCCGTCGGAAAACGTCCCCGCCCCGCCCTCGCCAAACTGCACGTTGGATTCGGGGTTGAGTGTGTGCTTGCGCCACAGCCCCCAGGTGTCCTGGGTGCGCTCGCGCACCGCCTTGCCGCGTTCCAGCACGATAGGCTTGAAGCCCATTTGCGCCAGCACCAGCGCGGCGAAGATACCGCAGGGACCGAAGCCGACGACGATGGGACGATGAGTGACATGGTCGGGCGCGTGACCGACGAAGTGATACGCCATGTCCGGCGTCGGCGCGAGGTGACGGTCGGTGCGGAATTTCTTCAGCAGCGCCGCCTCGTTTTTGACTTCGATGTCGACGGCGTAAATCAGCAGCAGCGCGTGTTTTTTGCGCGCGTCGTGGCTGCGCTTGAAAATGCTGACGCTCAGCAGTTCGTCGTCTTTCAGCCCAAGACGCTGCAGGATCGCTGCGCGCAAGGCGTCTGCGGGATGGTCGAGCGGAAGTTTGAGTTCAGTCAGTCGCAGCATGGTGTCGTGCTTTTAATTTGGCCAGCCAAGTAGTTCAAGGCGCCCTGCCCCGCTGCTCGCCCGCTGGCGAAACAGGCTGTCAGCAGATAGCCGCCGGTGGGCGCTTCCCAGTCGAGCATCTCGCCCGCACAGAATACGCCGGGCATGGACCGCAGCATCAGGTTTTCATCCAGCGCGTCGAAGCGCACGCCGCCTGCGCTGCTGATCGCCTCGACGAGCGGGCGCGGGGAGACCAGCGTGAGCGGCAGCGATTTTATCGCGTGGGCGAGCTGGATCGGATCGTTCAATTGCTCGCGCGACAGGACTTCATTCAACAAGGCCATTTTCGCGCCCTTGAGCCCGGCGCGGCTTTGCAGATGGCTGGACAGCGAACGCGCACCGCGCGGGTGGGAGACTTCGGCGATGATCCGCTCCAGGGTTTTGTCAGGTGCCAGATCCAGTTCGAGCGTGACCGCGCCATGTGCCGAAATCGTGTCGCGCAAAGGGGCGGACAGCGCATAGATCAAACCACCTTCCACACCCTGATCGGACAGCATCAACTCGCCCTTGCGTTCGTGCCGGCATCCGGCCGCGTCGGTAAAACGCAGCGCCACGGTTTTCAGCGGCTGCCCGGCAAAGCGGCTGCGCAGATGCTCGCTCCAGCCGCCGGCCACGTCGAAGCCACAGTTCGATGGCAGCAAAGGCGACACGGCAACATCGCGCTCAATCAGCAAGGGCTCCCACGCACCATCCGACCCCAGCCGCGCCCAGCTGCCGCCACCCAATGCCAGCACTACCGCGTCGGCGTGAACAAGGTGTTCGCCTTCTGGCGTCGCCATACGCAATGCACCCGATTCGTGCCAGCCCAACCAACGGTGCCGCACATGAAAGTGCACCCCGGCTGCGCGCAGCCGATGCAGCCAGGCGCGCAACAGCGGCGCGGCTTTCATGTCTTTGGGAAACACACGCCCCGACGAACCGATGAAGGTTTCAACCCCCAGCCCATGAATCCACTCGCGCAGCGCGGCGGGTGGAAACGCGTCGAGCAGGGGTTTGATTTCAGCAATGCGCGCGCCGTAGCGCGACAGAAAAGGCTCGATCGGTTCGGCATGGGTGATGTTCATCCCCCCCACGCCCGCCAGCAAGAATTTGCGGCCAACCGAGGGCATCGCGTCGAACAACTCGACCTGGAACTTGTCCCGGGACAGCACTTCGGCCGCCATCAAACCCGCAGGACCGCCGCCAATGACGGCGACAGTCGGCATTACTGACCCGCTCCGATAGCGCATCGAAAAATCACGACCTGCGCGTCGCGGACGGGCCTTTTCGGCGGGTCGCTCCCCGCTCTGCGGGGCCCCTCGCCCACCCCCTCAAAGCCTTACTCCCATTCGATGGTCGCAGGCGGCTTGCCCGAGATATCGTAGACGACGCGGTTGATCCCACGCACTTCGTTGATGACGCGGTTGGACACTTTGCCCAGCAGGGAATAGGGCAGCTCGGCCCAGTGCGCGGTCATGAAATCACTGGTGACGACGGCACGCAGTGCCACGACGTAATCGTAGGTACGGCCATCGCCCATGACGCCGACGGATTTGACCGGCAGAAAAACGGCGAAGGCCTGCGAGGTTTTTTCGTACCAGCCAGCAGCGCGCAGTTCTTCGATGAAGATGGCGTCGGCGCGGCGCAATAGTTCGGCGAACTCGCGTTTGACTTCACCGAGGATGCGCACACCGAGGCCGGGGCCGGGAAACGGATGGCGATACACCATGTCGTGCGGCAAGCCCAATGCGACGCCGAGTTCGCGCACTTCATCCTTGAACAGTTCGCGCAGCGGTTCCAGCAGCTTGAGGTGCAAGGTGTCAGGCAGGCCACCGACGTTGTGGTGGCTCTTGATGGTGTGCGCCTTCTTGGTTTTGGCGCTGGCCGATTCGATCACGTCGGGATAGATGGTGCCCTGCGCCAGCCATTTGGCCTTGGGCAGCTTTTCGGCTTCTTCCTGGAACACATGGACGAATTCGCGGCCGATGATCTTGCGTTTCTGCTCGGGGTCGGACACGCCAGCGAGCGCATCCATGAAGCGATCGCGGGCGTCGACATGGATCACTTTGACGCCAAGGTTTTGCGCGAAGGTCGCCATTACCTGTTCGGCCTCATTCAAGCGCAGCAAGCCGTTATCGACGAAGACACAGGTGAGTTGCTGGCCGATGGCGCGGTGCAGTAAGGCCGCAACCACCGAGGAGTCGACGCCGCCGGACAAGCCCAGAATCACTTCATCACTGCCCACTTCGCTTTGCACCCGGCCGATGGCTTCGTCTACGTAGTCCGGCATGTTCCAGTCGCCCGCGCAACCGCACAGATCGCGCACGAAACGGTCAAGCAGCGCCTTGCCCTGCAGGGTGTGGGTGACTTCGGGATGAAACTGCACGCCGTAAAACTTGCGGTCCTCGTCGGCCATGGCGGCAATTGGCGTGGCCGCATTGCTCGCCATCAGCTTGAACCCGGGCGGCAGCGCGGTGACCTTGTCGCCGTGGCTCATCCACACGTCGAGCAGGCCATGGCCTTCATCGTTGACGCGATCCTGGATGTCACGCAGCAGCGCAGTATGGCCGCGCGCGCGGATTTCGGTATAGCCAAATTCGCGTTTGGCAGCAGACTCGACCTGGCCACCCAACTGCGCCGCCATGGTCTGCATGCCGTAGCAAATGCCCAGCACCGGTACGCCGAGCGTGAACACCACCTCGGGTGCACGCGGTGTTTCGTCTTCGTAAACCGAATTCGGCCCACCCGACAAAATGATGCCGGACGGCGCGAAGTCCCGAACAAACGCATCGGTTACGTCATTGGAATGCAGTTCACAGTAAACCCCAGCCTCGCGCACGCGCCGCGCAATCAGTTGGGTGTATTGGGAACCGAAGTCGAGGATCAGGATTTTCTGGTGCATGGTTTTCAGGGGTCAGGATTCGGTGCCCACAGGGCATAAAGGATCAGGACTCAGGAGGCAGGAACACGGGGCATTAAAGAAAAAGCCACGCGCAGCGTGACTTTTTCTGAACCCTGAATCCCGCCCCTGATCGCTTACTCAACGTGATAGTTCGGGGCTTCCTTGGTGATCTGCACATCATGGACATGCGATTCACGCACGCCGGCCGAGGTGATTTCGACGAATTCGGCCCTGGCATGCATGTCGGGAATGGTGGCGACACCCAAATAGCCCATCGACGAACGCAGCCCGCCCATCAGCTGGTGGATCACGCTGAGCGCGCTGCCCTTGTAGGGCACACGGCCTTCGATGCCTTCGGGGACAAGCTTTTCGGCACTCTTTTCGTTGTCCTGAAAATAGCGGTCACTGGAACCTTGCTGCATCGCACCGAGCGAACCCATGCCACGATACGATTTATACGAACGCCCCTGGAACAGTTCGACTTCCCCCGGTGCTTCTTCGGTGCCCGCCAACAGGCCGCCCAGCATGACGCAACTCGCACCCGCTGCAATGGCCTTGGCGATATCGCCCGAGTAACGAATTCCGCCGTCGGCAATCACGCCGACGCCGCTGCCCACCAGGGCATCAGCCACGTTGGACACCGCGGTAATCTGCGGCACGCCGACACCGGCAACCATGCGGGTGGTGCAGATCGAACCCGGGCCAATACCAACCTTGACCGCGTCCGCGCCATGATCAACCAGCGCCAGTGCCGCCGAGGCTGTGGCGATGTTGCCGCCAATGACTTGCACTTCGGGAAAATGCTGCTTCACCCATTTGACGCGATCCAGCACGCCTTTGGAATGACCGTGCGCAGTATCCACAACGATGATATCGACCCCTGCAGCAGCCAATGCAGCCACGCGCTCCTCAGTGCCTTCGCCGGTGCCGACCGCTGCGCCCACGCGCAGATGACCCATTGCGTCCTTGCATGCAAGGGGGTGTTCACTGGATTTTTGAATGTCCTTGACGGTGATCAAACCGCGCAACTCGAACGCATCGTTCACCACCAGCACGCGCTCAAGGCGGTGCTTGTGCAACAGCGCCATGGCCTCGTCGCGGCTTGTCCCTTCTTTCACCGTCACCAGGCGCTCTTTCGGCGTCATGATGTTGGCAATCAGCTGATCGAGCTGGGTTTCAAAACGCAAGTCGCGGTTGGTGACGATGCCAACGACCTTGCCGCCGTCTATCACCGGCAAACCTGAAATGTGTTTTGCGCGGGTGATAGCGAGCACCTGGCGCACCGTCATCTGCGGTGCAACGGTGATGGGGTCCTTGACGACACCCGACTCAAAACGCTTGACTGCAGCCACTTGCGCAGCCTGCAATTCGACGCTCATGTTCTTGTGGATGATGCCAAGCCCGCCTTCCTGCGCCAGCGCAATGGCCAAACGGGCTTCGGTCACCGTATCCATCGCGGCAGACAACAGGGGCAAATTCAGCGTGATAGTGCGGGTCAACTGGCTCGAAAGCGTGACTTCGCGAGGGAGGATGGCGGAATGAGCGGGAACGAGCAGAACGTCGTCAAACGTCAGCGCTTTTTGCAAAACACGCATGGGCTTTCCTTGAACGCAAAGCGGAATTATACGTACCCGGCACCGCCCGCACAAACCGCCCACTGGCTCCGCCTAAAACTTGGTCGTAATTTACCAAGGCTAATTGCATGGCAAATGGTTGACTCATGCGGGTGATACGACTAACTTTGCGACAGCATGAATACGGGTGGGCATCAACCGCTCTCCCTCCATGAACACACTACAACCCGAGGAGATAAATAATGTCCAAGTTTTTATTCGCATTGATGTCCGCTACCCTGCTGGGTCTGACAGGTTGCGCCAGTACTTACGAGCCGGCTGCCCAGTCCGCCCCCACCGCCATCAGCGCCGAAGCACAATCCGCCCTGAACGCTGCGCAGGCTGATGTCAAGGCCGCCAAGGCAAAGAACGCTTTGTGGACAACGGCAGACAATGCACTGAAGGCCGCCGAAGCTGCTGCAGCCAAACTCGACAGCGCAACCGTGATCAAACAATCAAAACTGGCGAGCGAACACGTCAAGCTGAGCAACGTACAAACCGGTTATCCTCAACTTAAAGTGGGGGAATAAATTGATTGGCTCGGGCCATCAAGCCTTCCGGACTCATGCCGGAAGGCTTTTGGTTTGGGGCGTGCTGGCGTTTTCTGCCCACGCTCACGCCGACCTCTACAAATGGACCGATGCGCAAGGCAAGGTTCATTACACTGATCAGCCGCCCACGCTGAACAGCCAGACGATCAAACCCAGTTCCGCAGGACAAGCCGAAACCACGTCCAAGGCCAAACAATCACTTGACGCCAGGGATCAGGCTTACCAAAAACGCAGCAAAGAAGCCAAGGATGCGCGCGACAAGGCGGAAAAAGAGGCCGAACAAACACGCATCGCCCGCGAAAATTGCGATAAAGCGCGTAAAAATCTCAGCACGCTGCAAAACGCCAGCACCCCGCGCATCTACACGACAAATGCGGCAGGGCAGCGTGTTTACATGGATGACTCGGCTCGCGAAAGCGCGCTGGCCAGCAGCCAGGAAAGCGTCACCCAGTTCTGTAAATAGCGTTCGCTTTTAGTAGATCGGGCTTTATCCGGCATCCGCCAGATCGGCTTTTGCTGAAGCGCCCCCACCTTTCTTGGTGACTTTTCCTTCATCCGCACGTTTACGCCGGACCTCCTTGGGATCCGCAATGAGCGGCCGGTAGATCTCCACCCGGTCCTTGTTACGCACGGTTTCATCCAGCTTGACCAACTTGCTGAAAATCCCGACCTTGTTTTTGGCAAGATCGATTTCCGGAAAGGCCTCCAACACGCCAGACCCGCGAATAGCGTCATCAACCGTTGCGCCTTCTGCAAGTTCCACCCTGAACAGGGGCTGGGTTTCAGGAAGCGCGTAAATCACCTCAACGCGGATTGACACCGGATTCATACTCATACGGGATACACCTCGTCAGCGCGACGCACAAAGGCATCGACAAAGGTATTGGTAATGTGACTGAAAACAGGTGCCAGAATCGTTTCCAGCATCCGGTTGGAAAATGCGTATTGAAGTCGGAATTCAACTTTGCACGCATCGTCCCCCAAGGGAGAAAACAACCAATCGCCTGACAATTCGGAAAAAGGTCCATCTTGCAATTTAATACGCATCTCGCGCGGATGGATTTTAATATTTTCAGTGGTGAAACTTTGGCGTATCCCCATGTAAGCAATATGAATTGTCGCCACCGTTCGATGCTCATCTCGCAATTTCAACTCGGTGCCTCCGCACCAGGGCAGAAAAACCGGGTAATCCTCAACCCGATCAACCAACTCAAACATACGTTCCGGGGTATGGGACACCAGCACACTTTTTTCTACACGCGCCATGAATGCCTGAAGCCCTGTAAAATTGGAGATTGTACTGAAGCCTTACACCATGAGCATCGCTGATAACAAAAAAGCCTTTCACGATTACTTCATCGAGGAAAAATTCGAGGCCGGACTCGTGCTCGAAGGCTGGGAAGTCAAAGCCATCCGCGCGAACCGGGTTCAATTGAAGGAAGCCTACGTCGTCGTCAAAAACGGTTCGGTATATCTGATCGGCTGTCATATCAGCCCGCTACTTTCTGCATCCACGCACATCCTGCCTGACCCCACGCGCTCGCGCAAACTGCTTCTGCACGCCTCTGAAATCAACAAATTGATCGGAAAAACAGAGCGCGCCGGCTTCACCTTGGTGCCGCTGAACATGCATTTTTCAAAGGGGCGCATCAAACTGGACATTGGCTTGGCGAAAGGCAAAAAACAGCACGACAAACGCGCAACCGAAAAAGACCGCGAATGGGAACGCGAAAAGCAGCGCCTTGTTCGTTCGGCCAAGCTTTAAGCCGTAACTTGACGTCATCATGGACAAATACCGCTTCATTGCAGATGGACGGGTGAATTCAATCAACAAGCGGTCTATTAGCGCTATTGCATATGTCGAGATTTCAGCTAATATTGTCAATATCTTGACAAGTTGGACCCTAGACCATGTCAGCACTGCCTGTTTATCAAGTTGAATTCATTCCACTTGAACGCCGTCTGGGTGATCGCCGCATTGCTTCGCGCAATGCCGCATTGCCTCCCACCCTTGCTGCTGATCGCCGTAAAGCGCCGGTTATTGGTCGACGCGCAGAAGACAAGCAAGCTTTGTCATTAAAGCTTATTTGAAACGCCCCCAAACATCTGCGTCAGGTTAGTCCATTCGACGTAGCAAGCTTGATCCGGCCAGTTCTTCTGGCTGGGTAATCCGCTTCAAGAATCACACGCACCCCAACTCTGCATGCAGCCTGAGTCTGGCTTGATGCTATTGACCTTGCCTGCCGGTGCGCCATGGTCCAATTGTCTATTGGTTCATGGTGGACCGATATCGCGCGACTTATCTGCATCAATCGGCAGTTGTGTGAAAATCGCGTTCACCAGTCAATGTCAACCTTGTCAGAAAGCGATGCCAGCTTGAGCGTTACCACCATTTCAGACCTCCTCACTTTTGATGAAGTAATCGACGTCCGCTCGCCTGGCGAGTATGCAGAAGACCATATACCCGGCGCGATTAACCTGCCTGTATTAAATGACACTGAACGGGAACGGGTCGGCACACTTTACAAACAAGTGTCCTCATTTGAGGCAAAAAAAATCGGGGCGGCGCTGGTATCGCGCAATATTGCGCAGTATCTCGAAGGCTATCTGGCCAACAAGCCCAAATCGTATCGCCCGTTAGTGTATTGCTGGCGTGGCGGCAGCCGCAGCGGGTCCTTGACGCATATCTTGCAAAAGATCGGTTTCGGTGCGGTGCAACTCGACGGTGGCTACAAGGCCTATCGTCGGCATGTCATCGCCGAACTTGTCCATTTGCCTGCGCAGCTCAATTACCGTGTCGTATGCGGCCCGACTGGCAGCGGAAAGAGCCGTTTACTGCAGGCACTTGCTAATGACGGTGCGCAAGTGCTGGATCTCGAAGCGATGGCGGCTCATCGTGGCTCTTTATTAGGCGCACTGCCAAACCAGCCACAACCCTCCCAAAAAAGCTTCGAAAGTGCCATTTGGTACGCACTAACCCGTTTCGATCCCGCACGTCCGGTTTTTGTGGAATCGGAAAGCAAGAAAATCGGCGCGTTGCGCGTTCCTGATACGCTTCTCGTGGCAATGCGCGCCAGTTCCTGTGTTCGGCTGGAGGTACCCCTTGCAGCGCGTGTCCAATTGCTCGTTGAGGACTACGCGCACTTTCTCCTCGATTCCGCGTTGATCAACACCCAGCTCTCCCATCTGGTTACGCTGCGCGGCAATGACACCGTGCTGGCGTGGCAAGATCTGGCCAACCAACATTCATGGGAGGAATTGGTCTTCAATCTGTTGACGCAACATTACGACCCCGCCTATTTCAGATCCTTGTCAAACAATTACCCCACGGAAGCGAGCGACTTGAGTTTTAGCACCGCTGATTTATCCTTTGCGGGGTTACAGCTGCTGGCGCAACAAATTCATGCGGCGTGTCCAGCACATAAGCAATAGCTGCCTGGCGGGGGGTTGCCTATCCTTGGCAGAATGTCGCCCTTCCTTCACCGGATGACACCCCGAGTATCCGCGCGTAAGCGGGCGGGTAAAACGGATTGACCATCACCTGGGTCAGCAAATGCTCCAGAACGAGACGTGGATCAACTGACGGGCACAAGTTAAAAACACATGGCGATCACGATCTGCAATCGGATCGAAAACAGCGACTTGAGCTGTCATAGCTTGAAAGACCGTGTCAAAAAATCTGGCGCACTTACGCGCGCCGAACTTCGATCACATTCTGCACATGCTGTAGACGAGCCAGCAGACGGGACAATTGCTGAAGCTCCTTGATGCGCACGGTAATCTGCATGGTGGCGTATTCACCATGGCTTTCGGTGTTCACGCGCAGCACGTCGAGTCGGTCTTTGGCGATCACATCGGAAATATCACGCAGCAATCCCTGGCGATCAAACGCCTTCAGCTGAATACCCACCTCAAAAGCCGCACCGGCATCAAGCGCCCATTCGGCCGCCAACATCCGCTCCGGATTAGCGCGCCTGAGCGCGGAACAATCAGCACGATGAACGGTAAGACCGCGTCCGACCGTGGTGTAGGCGACGATGGGATCAGGCGGTTGCGGTTTGCAGCAGCGTGCCAGCGTCATTGGCACATCGCCCAGTCCGGGAATAATGATCGAATTCCCTGATTTGGCGCGCATGCGCGGTTTGGCCGTTGGAATCAGCGCAGGGGCAGATTTTCCTGGTTCCTGCAAGGCATTGATCAAATCACGCTGACCAACGTCTCCACGGCCCAGTGCAGCAAAAAACTCGTCCACCTTTCCGAACTTGAGTCGCTGCGCGAGCTTCTCTTGGTTCGTGTCCACCACCCCCAGACGTTTCAGTTCCTTGTCCAGCAAGGTGCGCCCCAAACTTACCTGTTCTCCAACGTCACGCTGGCGGAACCACGTCCGGACTTTTGATCGCGCGCGATGTGTGACCAGATAACCCAGAGCCGGATTAAGCCAGTCACGACTCGGCTCACCTTCCTTGGCAGCAATGATTTCGACTCGCTGGCCGTTTTCAAGCGAGGTGTTAAGCGGAACCATCGCACCATTAAGCTTGGCGCCACGACAACGATGCCCAAGATCAGAATGCAGCGCATAAGCAAAATCTACCGGTGTTGCTCCACGGTCGAGCGCCACCACCCGTCCCTGCGGCGTCAGTACATAGACTTGATCCTGAAACAATTCGGTCTTGAACTGCTCGGTAAACTCGCTGCTGTCGGCAACGTCATCTTTCCAGTCAAGGATGCGCCGCAGCCAGGCAATTTTTTCCTCATACTGCGCGTCCTGTTTACCACCTTCCTTGTAGCGCCAGTGAGCAGCGACACCCAGTTCGGCATGCTGATGCATGTCGAACGTGCGAATCTGCACTTCAAGCGCACGTTCTTCTGGCCCGATCACCGCTGTATGCAGCGAGCGATAATCATTGCCCTTGGGCTGAGAAATGTAATCGTCAAACTCGCCCGGAATCGGCTGCCACAGGTTATGCACCAAACCCAGCACGGTGTAACAGTCGATCTCATGTTTGACCAGCACACGCACTGCGCGAATGTCATATAACTGCTCGAAGCTCATGCGCTTGCGCCGCATCTTGTTGACAATGCTTGCGATATGCTTGGGGCGACCGCTCACTTCCGCTTCGATTGCATGCAGCGCTAACTCAGCCTGCAGACGCTCGACAATGCCCTTGATGTAGGCCTCGCGATCGACCCGTTTTTCATCAAGCTGGGTCGCAATGGTTTTATAGGTGTCTGGCTCCAGGTAGCGAAATGCCCAGTCTTCCATTTCCCATTTGATTTGCCACACGCCAAGGCGATTGGCCAAGGGAGAAAACAACTCACGCGCCTGCTGCCCCAGCATTTCACGGGTAGCAGCATCCATGCCGGAAGCACAACGCAGGGCATGAGTCCGCTCGGCCAGCTTCACCAGCACAATACGAATATCCTCCACCATCGCCAGCACCATCTGACGCAGCGCTTCAAGCTGAGCATGTGGATCGATGCGTTTGTCCGTCGTGCTGGCGGCCAGGGTTTCGATACGCGCCATGGCTGCCACCCCACGTGCCAGTCGCGCTGCGGTGCCAAAGGCCACATCAATATCAGAAGCTGTGTCCAAACAGGCATGCAACAACGCCGCAGCTACGGCATCCGCGCCCACGCGCAATTCGGCAACAATCAGTGCCGTCCCTACGCTGTGGGAAAAAAGCCTGCTGTCCAAATGAGCATGCGCATAATCCAGCGCCCGCCATGAAGTATCCTTTTCCGCCACGGGCAAAACACGAGCTAATGCTTGCCGCGCCGACTCCAGATCAATGGCATCAAAACAGCGAGGTCGTACGAGTTCATTCATCCTCTGAAATGCCCTGTGTTCTTATGTCAACACAAACAAGCCCACTCAGGCGAGGAAAAGCATCTCGCAAGCAGGGCGGAAGCGCTTATTGACTGCAAACCTTGAACAAGTGCCGAGTGATCGAGTATTTTGATGGCTCAACTAGGCAGCCTCAACACAGCCCTCCGGACACAGCTCCACCCTCGCTCGTACAGCAGGCTGACTGACCAAATTAGTTCGCGGATGCGAGCTTTATTGCAACCTGGATCATCTGCCTTCGATCGCGTTGGGCTGAATTTTCACTTTTTGTCCGGCCTTCACCAGTGCAAGCATCGCTTGCATGTCCGCCTGCTGCTGCGCCTGCATCACGCCCGCCTCAATGGAGGTCAGCAAACGCGAATCAAGGCCGGGCGCATCCAGAACCCGGCTCACCCGCACAATGCGGTAAGAACCATCAGGACGCACGAACCCAGTGTAGGCCGGAAGTTTGTCAGTCCCAACCCTGAACACCGCTTTAGCTTCTGTCGCATCCAGCATGGCCGAAGGTTGACGCCCAACTATCTGGAAAGCTGACCAACTCATGCCGGCCTCATTCCCTTTCAACAAGGCTTGAATAGTCGCCTCGCCTTGCTTGGTCAGCAAACGCGCACCCTGTTCTGCACGCAGCTTGGCCTCAATTTCCGGCCTAACCTCGGACAGCGGGCGCACTCGTGCGGGACGATGCTCGATCACCCTCGCGGCCACCAAAACACCCGGCTGAACTTCAATCGCTTCAGTGTTTTGTTTCGACTTGAGCGATTCCGAACTGAACACCGCCTCCTGCAAACCGGGATGATCAAATGGCGCGGGGGCTTGCCTGGCCGTCATCCACGCACTTTGCTGAATGGTCTGCTTGGTAGCCGCCGCCGCCGGCTGCAATGAAGTGGCGTTTTCGTAAACGAGGTTACCAAAGTTATCCGCCAAATCCGCAAAGACTTTTTGTGACTGCTGTTTGCGCAATTCATCTATCACTGCTGCACGTACGTTAGCCAGCGGAGCAGTCTGAGCTGCCTGAATGCCATCCAGACGAATCACGTGGTAGCCGAAATCGCTTTCTACCGGACCACGAATTTCATTGGGCTTCATACTGAATACAGCGTCATCAAAAGATTTGACCATCATGCCGCGTCCAAAGCTTCCCAAGTGACCATCCTGTGCTGCCGACCCAGGATCCTGCGACTGCGTACGCGCCAGTTCAGCGAAACGATCAGGTGCTTTTTGCAACGTCTGAAACAGCTCATTCGCCTTCGCTCTGGCTTTGGCGCGCGTAGCGGCATCTGCATTTTTATCAGCCACAATTAAAATATGACTTGCACTGCGCTGCTCGGGCACCCCGAACTCAGCTGCATGAGAAGCATAGTAGTCCGTAACAGCCTGGTCGCTGACCGCAATGCTTGCTGCTACTTTGGCCCGATCCAGCACCAGATATTCTGCACGGACCTGTTCAGGCTCGGTAAAAGCCACTTTGTTGTTCGCGTAATATTGATCAACCTCATCCGGCGTCAGTTTAATTTGGGGCGCCACAGTAGATGCTGAAACATCAACCCAGGAGATTTCACGTTGTTGCGCTACCAGACGGGCTATTTGTGTCAAAGAAGTCGTTGATGGAAATGCCGCGAGCGATGCCGGACTGGTGACTGTTTCCAGCATAAAAGACTGCCGCAACTCACTCTCGAATTGAGCAGGCGTACGGTTATTCTGGCGCAAAACTGCCTCATAGCGTTGTGGTGAAAACTTGCCGTCCTGCTGAAATGCGGGAATCTGCATCAACACGGAAGCAACATAGGCATCGGGTGCGATGATTTTAAGTTGCTGCGCGTCCTGGAATAAGGCTTTTCGATCAATCAAACTATCGAGCACCTGCTTGCGAAACGCAGCTGTTTCTGTGATCGCCGGATCAAACGAGGAACCAAGTGATTCACGCATCCGGTCAGTTTGACCCTGTATCTCACGAGACAGATCCTCGCGCGACACACCTACATCACCCACCTCGGCAATCACACCACTGCCCTGGCCTCCCGACATATAGGAATCCACGCCAAAAAGCGCGAAGGAAAGTGCGATCAAGCCCAATATGACCTTAGCCAACCAGCCCTTTGCGTGGTTGCGGATTGCTTCAAGCACGGCGTCTACTCCAGAAAAACATCAACTTGGATTCTCGCGCACTTTACGTCCCGCGTCTTCACCTGCAGTGAATAAATCCAGTCGAATTAATTGATTTGAGGGATCGAAAACAGAAATGAAAAAAGGCGAACTTTCGTTCGCCTTTTAGTGTTGGCGGAGCGGACGGGACTCGAACCCGCGACCCCCGGCGTGACAGGCCGGTATTCTAACCAACTGAACTACCACTCCCTTGTGCTAAATGAATCAGCACTACTAACTTGATTGACCGCTTATTTTCCACTGCTGGTGGGTGCTGAGGGGCTCGAACCCCCGACATCCTCCGTGTAAGGGAGACGCTCTACCAACTGAGCTAAGCACCCTACGAAGACCAAGATTATACGACCATTTTAATTAGTTTGCCAAATACAAATTGTATTTTTTACTTCTTATTGAGGGCATCTTTCAGTCCCTTGCCTGCTCGGAATTTGGGTACTTTAGCTGCTTTGATTTTGATGGAATCGCCTGTACGTGGATTACGACCAGTACGAGCAGCACGCTCACCAACATAGAAAGAACCGAATCCTACCAACGTGACCAAGTCACCTTTTTTGAGTGCGGCTTTGACAGCTTCGACAGCGCCATCCAGTGCACGGCCAGCAGCGGCTTTGGAAATGTCGGCCGAGTCGGCGATTGCGTCAATCAGTTCAGACTTGTTCACGTGTTATCCCCTTCAATCAAGTGGTACAGGAAAACCCTGTGGGCACTTTTATAACAACCCACAAAAGCTTGTGTCAAGCGGTTTTCAAGCCACAGACAAAAAATCCTGCGACTAGCGCAGGATTAGCTTGGAGCTCAAAAAACCTCAATGTTTCAAAGCTGCCCCGTTGACCGATTCTTCCTCTTGTACGGGCAATGCGGCCGCTTCAGTTTCCGGCTCATCAGTTAAGGGTTCAGGTGCGCGCTCGAGTGCCAATTCCAAAACCTGATCAATCCATTTCACCGGGTGAATATCCAGTTTATTTTTGATGTTATCTGGAATTTCTGTCAGATCCTTGACGTTTTCATGCGGGATCAAAACCGTCTTTATCCCGCCACGATGTGCTGCAAGCAACTTTTCTTTCAGACCGCCGATTGGCAGAACCTCACCCCGCAGCGTAATTTCTCCCGTCATCGCCACATCTGCCCGAACCGGAATACCCGTGAGAATAGACACCATTGAAGTGCAAATTGCGATGCCCGCAGAAGGGCCGTCTTTTGGTGTAGCGCCTTCCGGCAAATGAATGTGGATATCGCGCTTCTGATAAAAGTCATCCTGAATGCCCAGTTTGCGCGCACGGGAACGGACAACCGACAAAGCCGCCTGGATTGACTCTTGCATCACTTCACCGAGCTTGCCAGTGGTGGTCATTTTGCCACGTCCAGGCAAAGCAACCGCCTCAATCGTGAGCAACTCACCCCCGACTTCGGTCCAAGCAAGGCCGGTGACCTGACCAACCTGATTGTTCAGTTCAGCAATACCGAAGCTGAAGCGACGCACCCCCAAGTATTTCTCCAGATTACGCGAGGTGACCGAAATCTTGCTCGTCTGCTTCTTCAGCAACAATGCCTTTACCGCCTTGCGGCAGATTTTAGACAACTCACGCTCAAGACTACGTACGCCGGCCTCTCGCGTGTAATACCGCACGATGTCGCGGATGGCGGACTCAGCGATTGCAAGTTCACTCTCCTTGATGCCATTAACCTTGAGTTGCTTGGGTGCAAGATAACGTACGGCAATATTGACTTTTTCGTCCTCGGTATAACCCGATAGACGAATCACTTCCATCCGATCCAATAAGGGTGCGGGTAGATTGAGCGAATTTGCCGTTGCAACGAACATTACATCCGACAGGTCGTATTCAACCTCGATGTAGTGATCCTGAAAGGTGTGGTTTTGCTCGGGATCGAGCACCTCCAGCAACGCTGACGAAGGATCGCCACGGAAATCCTGACCCATTTTATCCACTTCATCAAGCAGGAAAAGTGGATTTTTCACCCCAATTTTGGTCAGACTTTGCAGAATCTTGCCTGGCATCGACCCGATATAGGTGCGACGGTGCCCCCGAATCTCGGATTCGTCACGCACACCGCCCAGAGCCATACGTACAAATTTGCGATTAGTCGCACGCGCAATGGATTGCCCAAGCGAGGTTTTACCCACACCGGGCGGCCCGACCAGACACAAGATTGGCGCCTTTACCTTATCTACGCGCTGTTGTACCGCGAGATATTCAAGGATGCGCTCTTTCACCTTGTCAAGACCATAATGATCCTGATCCAGCACTAGTTCGGCCTTGACCAAATCTTTGCTGATCTTGGTTTTTTTCTTCCACGGCAAACCAACAATCGCTTCAATATAGCTGCGAATCACGGTGGCTTCAGCGGACATAGGTGACATCATGCGCAGCTTTTTCAACTCGCCCATGGCCTTGGCTTCGGCCTCCTTGGACATGCTGGCTTCCTTGACGCGTTTTTCCAGGTCTTCCAGTTCGGCGCCTTCTTCAATGTCGCCCAACTCCTTCTGAATCGCCTTGACCTGTTCGTTCAGGTAGTACTCACGCTGACTCTTCTCCATCTGCCGCTTGACGCGGCCACGGATACGTTTTTCCACTTGCAGGATATCAAGCTCGCCTTCCAGCAAACCCAGCAGATGCTCCAGGCGCTTATTCACGCCAATCATTTCCAGCACCTCCTGCTTCTGTTCAAGCTTCAAGGGCAAATGTGCAACGATGGTGTCAGCCAGACGACCGCCCTCGTCAATCCCTGACAAGGAAGTAAGGATTTCCGGTGGAATTTTTTTGTTGAGTTTGACGTACTGGTCAAACTGCGTCAGAAGCGCACGGCGCATGGCCTCCACTTCAACCAACTCTTCACCTTCGGCCGGCAAAACTTCTGCACGCGCCGTAAGGTGAGTGCCCGCGTCAGTCACATCGATCACGCGGGCTCGCTGATTGCCTTCCACCAGCACCTTGACTGTGCCATCGGGCAGTTTCAGCATTTGCAACACTGTAGCAACGCTACCCGTGTCGTACAGGTCTTCAGGTGTAGGGTCATCCTGCGCGGCAGTTTTTTGCGCAACCAGGAGAATGCTTTTACCGGATTCCATCGATGTTTCCAGCGCCTTGATCGACTTGGGGCGACCGACAAACAGCGGTATGACCATGTGGGGAAACACCACTACATCTCGCAATGGCAACAGCGGCAGATCAATCTGTTCCTTGGATACGTTGTCGCTCATCATTTTTTCCTGGGCAGGGTTGAGGAAAGGATGCGTGGCGATAAACCACGCACATCCCTAGCTGGGGGGCATAGTTCACATTTCAAGTAAGCCGGCTAACGAAGTCGGCCCAAATCAGACTCAGGCGCCAGCAGCCAATGGCTGCTCGCCCTGCTCGGAGTAGATCAACAAGGGTTTGCCCTCGCCGTTAACCAGGCTTTGATCCACCACGACCTTGCTTACGCCCTTGAGCGAGGGTAAGTCATACATGGTGTCGAGCAATGCGTGTTCAATGATGGACCGTAAGCCTCGTGCTCCCGTGCGACGCGCCAGAGCGCGCTTGGCGATAGCATTGAGCGCTTCCTCACGAAACTCGAGATCCACGCCTTCCATCTTGAACAGTTTGGCAAATTGCTTGGTCAGCGCATTCTTCGGTTCGGTCAAAATCTGCACCAGCGCCGTCTCGTCGAGTTCATCAAGCGTCGTGACGACTGGCAGACGGCCAACGAACTCTGGAATCAAGCCATACTTGATAAGGTCTTCTGGCTCGACTTGATGCAACAGTTCAACATCACGCTTGGTATCGTCAACGTTCTTGACCTGAGCCCCAAACCCGATTCCCCCTTTTTCAGTGCGACCTCGAATAACTTTTTCCAGCCCACTGAACGCTCCACCGCAGATAAACAGGATATTGCTGGTGTCGACCTGGACAAACTCCTGGTTCGGATGCTTGCGGCCACCCTGAGGCGGGACGGAAGCAGTCGTACCCTCGATCAACTTGAGCAGTGCCTGCTGCACGCCCTCACCTGATACATCCCGGGTGATTGAAGGGTTATCAGACTTCCGCGAAATCTTGTCTATTTCGTCGATGTAGACAATGCCTTGTTTGGCCTTGTCCACATCGTAATCACATTTTTGCAGCAGTTTCTGGATGATGTTCTCGACATCCTCCCCTACATAACCGGCTTCGGTCAGGGTCGTCGCATCTGCAATAACAAACGGCACGTTCAGCAGGCGTGCCAGCGTTTGCGCAAGCAGTGTTTTGCCCGACCCTGTCGGCCCAATCAGCAAAATATTGCTCTTGGCCAACTCGACATCACCGTTACCGGAGTTGCTGCGCAGACGCTTGTAGTGATTGTAAACCGCAACCGCCAACGCTTTTTTGGCCTGGCTTTGACCGATCACATATTGATCAAGAATGCTGCTGATCTCATGCGGCGTCGGCAAATCGGAGCTTGCACCACTCTTCTGGTTATCGGCTTGCTGGATTTCCTCGCGGATGATGTCGTTGCACAACTCGACACATTCGTCGCAAATGAACACCGACGGCCCAGCAATCAGCTTGCGCACCTCATGCTGGCTTTTACCGCAAAAGGAGCAATAGAGAAGTTTGTCGCTCGAGCCTTTGTCTTCCATGCCTGTTCCCTTATTTAGCACTTGCTTCGACACGGGTCGTCAACACTTTGTCGACCAGGCCATAACTCACAGCATCATCCGCACTCATGAAATTATCACGATCAGTATCACGCTCAATCACTTCAATACTTTGCCCTGAATGCTTAGCCAGCATGTCGTTGAGACGGGCTTTCAGGTAAAGAATTTCCTTGGCATGAATCGCGATGTCCGACGCCTGCCCTTGAAACCCACCCAACGGCTGATGAATCATTACGCGTGAATTCGGCAGACAATAACGTTTCCCCTTAGTTCCTGCCGTCAGCAGGAAAGCCCCCATACTGGCTGCCTGACCGATGCAAAGCGTGGATACATCCGGTTTGATGAACTGCATGGTGTCGTAAATTGCCATGCCAGCTGAAACCGATCCACCAGGCGAGTTGATATAGAAATAAATATCCTTGTCGGGGTTTTCCGATTCCAGGAAAAGCATTTGCGCAACCACCAGATTGGCCGTCGAGTCATTCACCGGACCAACAAGGAAAATGACACGTTCCTTAAGCAGGCGCGAGTAAATGTCATACGCACGTTCTCCACGCCCGCTTTGCTCGACAACCATTGGAACCAGCCCCAGCCCCTGCGGCTCATGGCGCAGAGAATTGGAAATATCACTATTGAAATCGATATGCATCAGGCACGTCCCATCAGTTCTTCAAAAGTGGTTGTTACGTCTTCAACCATAGCTTGTCCACCGACCCATGCTACAACGTTTTCTTCCAGAGCAAGAGACTCGATTTCCTGCATCCGCTCAGGGTTTTGGTAGAACCACTGCGCGACCTGATCAGGCTCTTCGTAACTTTGCGCCTGTTCCTGTATCAATGCACGAATCTGCTCGGGCTGCGCCACCAGCTTGTTTGCCTGCACAATTTCGGCAAGAATCAAACCCAAACGCACGCGGCGCTCCGCTTGTCCAGTAAACATATCGGCCACAAGCTTCATGGTCTGAACCCCGCGTGACTGCATGTCGGCTTCAGTCGCTTTCAACAGACGATCGGTTTCCATTGCTACCAGGCTTTGCGGCAGTTCCAGCGTGCTTTTCTGCAACAGCAACTCCATGGTTTGCTCTTTCAGCTTCGTCTGTACGCGACGTTTTACTTCGCGCTCAAGATTCGCTTTCACTTCAGCCTTGAGCTTTTCCACATCGCCATCTTCCACGCCCAACGCCTTGGCGAATTCCGCATCGACCGGCGGCAGCACAGGAGCTTGAACTTCTTTTACCTGCACTTCAAAGTGCGCGGTTTTGCTCGCAAGTTCCTTGGCTGCGTATTCAGCAGGGAAAGTCACATCGAAGCCCTTGCTGGCACCGGCTTCCAGTCCGACCAAGCTTTGCTCAAAATCTTTCAGCAAGCGACCTTCGCCAATCACCGCAGTAAAATCCTCTCCCTTACCCCCCTCAAATGCGACGCCGTCGACGGTGCCCTGATAATCAAATTTAACCAGATCGCCTTCTGCCGCAGCACGCTGAGCAACTTCAAATGTACGACGCTGCTTTTGCAGCACTTCGAGGGTTTTCGCCACATCCGCATCACTCAATTCAACAACGGGGCGATTGATCTTGCCTGAGTCCAACGCGTCAATATTGACCTCAGGATAGACCTCGAAGCTGGCGCTGAAAGTCATTTCTGCGGCAGCGGCCTGGCCAGCCTTTGGCTCAAATCGCGGATAACCTGCAATTTTGAGTTTATGTGCCTGTACCGCCTCACCAAACCGGCTCTGCAGCGTTTCGCCCAATATTTCCTGGCGTACGCCTGGACCATGCTGACGCGCAACAGCCGCAAGTGGCGCCTTGCCCGGACGGAACCCATCCATCTTGACGTTGCGTGCCAGACGCTTGAGGCGGTTCTGCACTTCGGCTTCCAACTGATCCATGGGCACGTCAATGTCCAAGCGCCGAACCAGACCTTCGAGAACTTCAAGATTTGCTTGCATCACAATACTTCCTGGCTGAATTAATTAAGAAGGG
>Ga0180009_10000405_pt1 | contig 61048 bp, 56 predicted proteins | sample OS_PC_MetaG_FD_123537 | JGI IMG/M metagenome (GOLD analysis project Ga0180009, IMG submission 123537) | Groundwater microbial communities from the Aspo Hard Rock Laboratory (HRL) deep subsurface site, Sweden - OS_PC_MetaG | ecosystem: Environmental > Aquatic > Deep subsurface > Groundwater... | reverse complement strand
GTAGTTATTTAACACCATTACATGCATATCCTGATCCTGGGTTTAGTCATGTACCAAATAGTCCAGTACCAGATGAAGACGTACAATTTACAGATGAAACAATATATTATGGTGGTTCTACAGCAAGTTTATGGTTTTGGACATTTGAAACAGCTGGAACATCATCAGAACAGAATCCAATAACTAGTTTTGATTCTTCTGGTCCTAAAGTAGTTATATTACAAGTTACTGATTCAGATAATTATACTTGCTCTTATTCAGATACTATTAAAATTAGCTTTCCCATACCTTTGTGGAGAGAGGTAAGGCCTTAAAATATGTTTTCTAAAAAATTAATATTTTTATAAAACACATGGAACAGAAAAAAAACAAAAATAAAAAAATGATTGGAATTATTATTTTCTTAATGATTCTAATCGTTTTAATATATTGGGTTAGTATTGAAATAAATGAATGGTGGAAATATAGAAGAGTATATGTTGAGCAAGGACTAGCTAGTGATAAATTTCCCTATAGACTATATACAGAACAAGAATTAATTGAAATAGGAAAATTTCCAGAAGATTTATATAGTAATATTCCTACAAAGATTAGACCAGAAGAGACTTATGATAAATTTTATCAAGCATTGGTTAAAGAAGATTTTAAAAAAGCTGCTGAATGTTTTGTTGAAGAGCAACAAATAGAATGGGAAGCTGCGTTGAATGAAATAAAGGAAAAAGGATTTTTACAAGAGATGATTAATGATTTGCCTGAAGAATTAGAAGATACCGACAGAAATTTAGATGCCATGAGTATGTCTTCTTATTATTATTCTTTAAAAGATGATCCAACCAGAGAAGCACATACAATTATTTTTACAAAGAATAGATATGGGATTTGGGAGATAGATGGTATATATTAGAAATTTTAATATAAATAAATATTTTTTAAATCATGTCTTTTAAAAGAAGAAAGGTGTTTTTAATAATAAGTGTAGTAAGTTTAGTTATTTTAGGCTTTATTTTAAATTCTAATAAAGCCTTTTTATATTCCAAAGATACTCATTATTCTTTAACTCAGGAAATGATAAAGTTATATAATTTAAAAAATGATCCAGATTTAACCAAAGATCAAATAGAATTAATTTTAAAGGGTAGTATGGATGAAGATACTTTGCCAAGACAAGCTTTTCATTTATATGATCCAATATATAACAGAGCTCCTTTTAATCTTTATACTGCTAAAACATGGGCAACTGATTATGGTGTTCAAAGACCAGGTGTATTAAAAATAGCTGCTGTTGAAGAAATGTTTAAAGGAACATTTATTCATCATGGTGATTATTCTTGGCAGGCTAGTTTGAACTATTATGCTAATAACAATAATGATGAGGCTTTTTATGGTTTGGGTCATATTTTACATTTAGTAGAAGATATGACTGTTCCTGCTCATTCTAGAAATGATCATCATATTACTGGTGATCCTTATGAGAGTTGGATTCATGATAATTTAAAACAAGAAGATTATGATTTTGCTGATGATTTATATAGAGGTAATCGTAGTGCTCGTTATTTATATAACATAGGCGATATTCTTAGTGCTTTGGCAAGGTATAGTAATGGATATTTTTTTAGCAAAGATACTATTGAATCTAAAGATTATGAATTTCCAGAAATAGTTAGGGAAAAAGCAGAAGATTTTGGGCCAATAAGACAAAGGACTTATTTATGGGGTGAAGACGAAAATGGAAAACTTTTTAGACTGGCTTTTAAAAGTCACTATAAGTCAAATTGGTTAGAGATTTCTTCTGGACAAAAAGAATCAGTTTATCTTATTGAGGAAAATGATCCAAACATTCACAAAGGTTACTGGCAACGTCTAGCACCAAAAGCTGTTTTATATGGAGCAAGAGCAATAGAAATATTTTTAGCTGATGCTAGATGGGAAAAAGAAAGATTAGCGTTAAGAGAACCAGAATTAAGTTGGCTTCAAAAAGCAGAGATTTTTTTGGGATTAAGAAAAGAAAAAAAACAAGAAAAGACTGAATCATCTTATTCTGAAACAAGTCCAATGCGTTTTCCTGTTTCTGATTCTATTGATCAAGAAATAGAACAGCCATTAATTATTGAAAAACCAAAATTAGAAGAAAAAAAAGAAGAATCTGAGCAAAAAATTGAAGAAATAATAGAGAAAATAATTCCAAAACAAGATACGCAGGATGAGCCAGTTATTGTTGAAGAAATAGTTGTTCAAGAACAAAATAATGATTTTGAAGTAATAAAAGCTGAAAAAACAGGAGAAAGTGGTGGTTCTAATGTTGAACCTGTTTCAGAAAATAATAATTCTCAACAATCTACTTCATATTTAATAATAAACGAGGTTCAAATAAGAAATAATGAATTTATTGAGTTATATAATCCAACAAGTTCAGATATTAATTTAGCTAGTTATTCTTTTGCATATTATTCTGAATCTAAAGATTGGAATGATCCACATAGAAATCAACAATTTCCTTCAAACGCTTCTATTTCAAGTGGAGGATATTATTTAATAGGATTATCAGGTTATGTAGAGTCTAGTGGTAATCCTGATGCTGATTGGCAACCTTATTCTACTAATCAATTAAGTAATTCCAATGGTTCCATTGCCATATTCCCATTTGATCCATCATTAAAAACAATTGAAGAGGCCAGAAATGGTGTTATTGATGTTGTTGCTTGGGCTAGTGTTAATAATGTAAAAGAAGGAACAGAATTTCAAGATACAATTGGTATAGACAAATCTATTCAAAGAAAGAGTTTTCAAGATACTGATAATAATAATTCGGATTTTGAGTATAAAAAGATCCCTACACCAATAAATTCTAATTTAGAAGAAAAAATACCTGGGACAGATATTCCAGATAATTTAGTTATTTCTTCAGATACAACATGGACAATAGCTGGTTCTCCATATTGGATTACAGCTAATTCAAATCAATGGCCAATAGTAGAATCAGGAGCTACTTTAACTATTGAACCTGGTGTAGTAATAATGCCAAGGGGTGGGCATTATACATTTCTTGAAATTAAAGGAGAATTAGATGCTCAAGGAACATCTTTAGAAAAAATAGTTTTTACATCTATTAAAGATTCTGATTATGGCGGTGCTGGAGGAGCAGCTCAAGGAGACTGGATGGATATGATAATAAGTGGAACAGCTGTTTTTGAAAATGTAATTTTTAGATATGGTGGAGATAGAGTTGGTTTAAATAAACTATATTCTGAAATGGTAAAAGTTGATTCTGGGACAATAACAATGAAAGATGTTTTAATGGAAAAAAGTGAAAGCAGAGCATTAAATTTAATAAATTCTAATTCAGTAATTGAAGATTCAGAAATTAAAGATTCTAAGATTGGAATTTTAATTCAAGGAGGTTCTCCTACAATTGATAATTGTATAATAAAAGATAATTCTGAATATGGTTTAGAAATTAATAATAGCGCTAGTCCACAGATTAAGAATAATTCTTTTGAAAACAATGGGACAAGTTATTCTCAAGGAGCTATTCATATTTATACTGCTTATCCTGAGCTTAGCAATAATCAGGTGTCTGGGAATAATATAAATGGGGTTGTTGTTCATGAAAATCATATAATTGGACAAAACACAACATGGAATAATGATTTAGTATATGTTTTATTTTCTAGTAAAGGTGATTATCCAACCGTTGCTAGTGGGTCTATATTAACATTAGAACCAAATACTGTTATAAAAGGACATGGTGGTATTCATTCTATTTTATTAGTTCAGGGAGAATTAATAGCGCAAGCAGCTTCTAGTAGTGAAATAGTATTTACCTCATTTAAAGATGATTCATTTGGTGGAGATACTAACAATGATTCTAGTGCTACGTCTCCAAACGACAATGATTGGAAAAATATTAAATTTGATGTAAATAGTACTGGAATATTAGATCATGTATTTATATATTATGCAGATGATACAAATCCAGTTGTTATTGATGCAAGCGCTGTTGTGCAAGAACTAGATGTTGATTATGATCCATAGGTATTGACAAAACATATTCTTATATGATATAATAGACATATGATTATGGAGGTGATAAAATGAAGATGAAGAAGATGAATAAGACAAGTGAGATGAGCAATGAACAAATTCTTTTTTGGGTGCTCGTTATCATTGTCATTGCTGCTTTTGTTTGTGCATTCGTGGTTTACCCAAACATGCAAAGGCAGTTACAAGAATTACAGATCGGAGGAATCGGCCCGGCTTTTGTCGGGCCTTTTTTTTATTGATATTTTTATATATTTCTGTTATTCTTTTTATTGGTACATTTAATAAAAATGAAAGGATAAATAATGGAATTTGAAGTTGGTCAAGTTGTTCAGGATGAAAAAGAGTTTTTAGATGCAGGTTGGGAAAAAATAGCTGATAATTGGGGGTATGGAGATGCAGTATTCCAAAAAAGAAACCATGGGTTTTTACATACTCTTTTTTGGGATCAAAAGACTAAAAAAATAAATCAAATTTCGTAAAATTAGATGGACTGAAATAATTTCAGTCCCTTTCATTTACAATAATATTTAATCATGATACATTATTATTCAGGAGGTGAATATGAAAATTATAATTTTCGGCTCTTTTCAAGGAAAAATAAGTTGGTTGGCTAGAATAATGCATGATTATTTAAAAGAAATCTGGAATATTAAAATTGTAGATTGTGATATTAGAGATATTCAACAAGTAGAAAATATAATTATTAAAGAAAATCCTCGTATTGTTGTTATTGCCTCTGCTATAACAGGTGGTATTAATAAGAATGGAAGATTTAATGTTGATTGGTGCGAAAGAAATAAAGCAGAAACAGATGCAGTTAATGTTGCTGGTGTGTATAATATTATGAAAGCATGTCCAGAAAAGAATATTCATGTTATTTTTCTTTCAACAGCTTATATTTTCGAAGCAATGAAACCAAAAAAAATTGGTTTTAAAGAGAATGATCCAATTACAAAAAGACCATTGTCGATTTATAGTCGTAGCAAATTGGAGGCAGAACGAATTATAAAAGATTATAGGTCTAAGAAAAGAACTTTCTTGATTTTAAGATTGAATATGCCAATTCATTCTGTTCCTAATTCAGAAAAAAACCTTATTGATAAGTTAAAATTTTCAAAACTTTTAGTCGGCGACAGAAGCTCAATAACAATTATCAGTAAGTTTTTAGAGGCTCTTAAATTGTTAATTAGACAGAGAAGAAGAGGAATATTCAATATTGTAAGTCCAGGACCTATTTCTCCTTTTGAATTAATGGAAATGTATAGATGTCACGTTGATTCTGATCATAAAAAGTTTAATCTTACAACCCAAGAAGAATTAATTCAAAAAGGATTAATTAAGGCAATAAGGCCAAGCATTGTGCTGAATTGTGAAAAAATTAAAAAAGTATTTGAAGAATCTGGTTTAAAATGGCAAAGAACAAAGTTTTTGGTTCCCAAAATACTTTCGGAGTACAAAGACAACAAATAGTCCCCAACATAGGTTGGGGACTTTTCCACAGTTGACTTTTTATAATTTTTATGATAGTATTATATTAATCTCAGTAAATGAGAAATTAATTCTTTAAAAGAGGAGAGGAAATTGGAACTAAAATCAGTGAATTTCTCGATCGAGCTTCCTTTTAGGAGTTACTCTGGTCAAAGTGTTCAGGCATTGGTTGAAACAGAAGTGAGATCCCCAAATGGTTATTTTCCAGATAATCTGGAAAATGAAATAAGGGGCATCATTCTGGATAGGGCAACATGTTGTTCAACCATGTCCGGACTGACAAACATTCTTTCTTCTGGTGGAGGAATCATGCTCAGGGGTAGCGTGGTTTGGGTCCAGGGAGAAACCATATTTAAAGAAAAAGAAAGGGAGAAAATAGAGGAACCCGAACCAACCTCTATAAAAGAATTGGTTAGAATTGCTACAAAAATGTAGCATAATCCGGGGTAGTGCTTTAAAAAAGCATTGCCCCTTTTTTTATATCTATGATATATTATATATATGGCAGAAATAGAAAAAATTGATAAAGAAAAAGAACTAGTATTAAGTGCTACTAGGGGAGATAAAGATTCTTTTGGTGAGCTATATGATATATATGCGCCAAAGATTTTTAGATTTATTAGAATAAAAGTAAAATCTCAAGCAATTGCTGAAGATTTAACTTCTGAATCATTTTTAAGAATTTGGGAATATTTACAAAGAAAGCAAGATATTCAAGATGGCTTTAAATCTCTTTTATATACAATTGCCAGGAATCTAGTAATTGATTCATATAGAAGAAAAAGTTCTCAAGAAATATCCTTAGATGATGATTTTGCCGAGTTTTTATTACAAGAGCCAGCAAAGGATGAAATAAAGTCAAAAGAAAGAGCAGAAGAGCTTCATAATGCAATTATGAAGCTAAAAGAAGAATATCAAAATGTATTGATTTTATACTATATTGAAGACGTTTCAGTACTAGAAATAGCAGAAATAATGAATAAGTCAGAAGGTGCTATTAGAGTGTTAATTCATAGGGCATTAGAGTCATTGAAAAAAAAGCTTGACAAAATGTAAAATGGGGTGTAATATGAGTGTAATAATATATGTAACAAAAGTGTAACATTTAGGGGTGTTCATACGTTATAATATATAGAGAGACATATCCTATTTTATGGATAAAGTTTTAGTAAGACAATTAAAAAACTTGAAAAACATAAAACCATCTACTTCGTTACTAGAAAGTCAACGAAGCTTTTTGCTTTCTGAAATAAGTAAAAATGAACCAAAAAAATCATTAGTTTTACCTCTATTTCACTTTAATATTTTAAAGATACTTAAACCTAACTTTGCTATTGCTTTAGCAATAATAATTTTATTTAGTTCCTTTGGTACTATAGGAGCAATTTCATTTGCTCAAAATAGTTTGCCAGGGGATTTTTTATATCCAGTAAAAACAGCTTTTGAACAAACACAAATGACATTTACATCAGGTGAAGAAAATCAAGTAAAACTATCAATTAAGTTTGCAAATCATAGAATTGATGAATTTACTCAATTAATTGATAATTCAGACAAAAAACAAGATGTTAAGAAAAGCGCTGAAGAATTTAAAGCTCAATTAGTTAGTGTTCAAGATAGAGTAAGTAAGTTAAAAGAAACAAATTCTGCAAAAGCAATTGAAGTTGCTAAATTAGTAAAAGCTCAAACTGAAGTGTATAAGGAAACATTAATTCATAAAAGTGATGAATTAGCATATATTATTCCTGGAGACAATGAAGAAGTTAAAGAGAATATTAATCAAGTTTTTAAAGAAATAGAAAAAACAAATAAATTAATGGATGGATTAATTCCTGAGAACGAAGAAGTTGAAGAAATTATTGAAGAGATTAATCCAGAAGAAATCATTGTTCCAGTTGAGAACATAGAAGAAGACGTTCAATCTGGATCATTTGATGGTTCTGAATAAATTTAACATTTAAAATTGTTGCTCAATTGACAACAATTTTAAATAAAAAGAAAGGTCGAAACTTAAAAAAATTCCGTTTATAATTTTTGCAAGTCGGTAGAAATTATAAACACCTCGTATTACGAGGTTGAAAGTCGTAATCCTTATTTATAGATTTTAATTAGTTTAACTGATTAAAGCTATAACATAAGGATAAAACTCAAAAAAAATGAGTAAAATTATTTCTGGAGTTTTGACTGTTGCTGTTGCTCTTACTATGGCTGGCTTTGGTTTATTCCTAGCTGTCCCAGTTTCTGCAGCAACTATAGTTGATGGTGACGTTGTAAGCCCAGATGCTTCATTTACTGATGCAGATGGTTTGACTTACCACCCATATGATGTCTTTATTATTAAACTTGTAGGTGACAAGAAATTCAAACGTCTTGTCTTAAACCCACAAGTTTTTGACAGTTATGGACACCTTAGCTGGTCAAACATCAAGAAAGTTTCAGCTGATACTCTTAAAACCTATGTAAGTTCTACTTTGGTAAGACCAATAGACGATGAAGAAGTCTATAATCTTATCCCAGATGGAGATACTGGTACTAAGAAATGGGTTGAATCACTTGATTGTTTTCGCAGTCAAAACTATGATTGGAGTTCTGTCTATATCATCAATGCGATTGATAAAGGCAATTACTCAACTGATGCAGGTACAGTGTGTGGAAGTCCTGATGTAACTGGTGATATGATCTTGTCTTTGGCAAGTGATAATCCAGCTGCATCTACTCTTCCTACAAACGCACAGGGCGTTACCTTCATGAGTATTAGGATTACTGGTACTGGTATTCTTAACCAACTTACATTAAAGAGATTAGGAGCTGGTGCAGTTGCAGATTTCGGCGACATTTACATTTATGAAAATGGCGTTCGTTTAACATCTGGTCGTGCACTTTCTTCTTCAACCAGTAAAGTTACCTTTATTAACTTAGGTATTCAAGCACCTACAACAATCCAAGTTGTTGCTGACATGGTTACTACCGGCGCAACAGCTGGAGATGTTAATTATTTCGGTATTGAAAGCGCTTCTGATGTAACTGCTGACGCAACTGTTGGTGGTACATTTCCATTAAACGGTAACCCAATGGGAATTGGTGGTACTGCTGGTGGGACATTAATTGTAGCAGTAAGTGGTTCTAGTGCAAGAAATGTAACAATTGGTGCTCAAAACGTTGAAATTACACAATTTAAAGTTACCGCAAGTACAGAAGGTACTAACCTTCAAAGAATTAAATTATTTAATTCTGGCACAGCATCAAACGAATTAATTACTAATTTAGTACTTAAGGATAATGCTGGTGTAACTGTTGGCACAGCTACCAAGATTGGTGCTGATGGCTATGTTGATTTCATTCTTAGCCCAGCTTATTACATTAAGAAGGGTGATTCTGAAATTTTCCGCGTTTTTGCTAACGTTGGAGCTGTAAAGCCTGATAGAACAATTACTCTTTACTTAGAATTATCTACTGATATTCTAGGTGTTGGTACTACTTATGGCTTTGGTATGGCTGCTACTGTTACTGCCTATGCTAGTGGTGCTCTTGTTACTATAACCTGTAAGGGCGGTGACTTAACATTAAACAAAATTGGACCAAATGCTAATAATGTTGGTACAAAAACCTCTGATACTGTTTTCTTAGAGTATACAGTTTCTGCAGCTGCAGATATTACTATTAAGAGAACAAGATTAGTTTTCTGTATTGACTATGATGGTAATGGTACTTATTTAGCATCAACAAGTGCTGGTGCAGATATTACTGATATTAAAATAGTTGATAAAGATTCTGGTACTGTTGTTGCAGGTCCAAAAGATGGTACTTCATTTAACGATGGAACCTCTGCAATTTGTCCAAGCTCTGGAACTGGTATGTATGAAGATTTCACTGACACTATTGACGTAGTTTCTGGTGAAACCAAGACCTACCAAGTTACTGCTGACATTGATACGTCTGCAACAGATAGTGGTGCAAATATTGCAGCAGCAGATATTGTTGAATTTATACTTTCTAGTTATGCTTCTTTAGTCGGCACATCAGGTAACGTAAGTTACATGAAATATGCTGGTACTACTGATGCAGTTGATGATTCAGCAATTGCTCCATCAGGACATATTGCTGGTGAATCAATGACAATTGCTGCTCCTAGCCTAGCTATTACTTTAGCAGCTTCTCCAGCGGGTGGAGATGTAACTGCAGATGAAAAAGTATATATTGCTGGACAAGGTGGTGTTGATGCTGTTGGTTTCATCTTTACAGCTGGAAATGCTTCAGATGTTACTGTTAACAGTATTCAATTAACTGCATATACTGCAGAAGCCACTGGTGTAGCTCTTGCAGCTGGTATTGATACCAACTATGTAAAAGACAGTATCTCTATTGTTCGTGCAATTGATAAAGACACTGGTGCTCAAATTCCTGGCTCAGGTGAGAAAGGATTTACTAGTGGAACTAACTTTGAGAACACAGATTATACTGGTCTTAGTTGGACAATTCCAGCAGGAGAATCAAAAACATTATTAGTTAATGTTGATGTTTCTTCAGCTGCTCCAGCTAGTGCATCTAGTGCTGATACATGGATTGGTTTTGACATTGTTGATATATCTGCTGATGTTACAGCAATTGATGAAGACGGTAACAGCGTTACAGGAACAGGTGATGCATCTAATCCTTTAGCTGCAACTGTTAACTTTGGTATTGCTGATTACGGTTCACTTACCATTGATAATGCTACTGACACACCAGACAAGAGTTTGGTTGTTATGGGTACTAATGACAATGAGATTAGTAAGTTTAAACTTACTGGTACCAACGAAGCATGGAACATTGAGACTTTCTCAATTGTTCTAGATGATGGTGGTGGAATTGATCCAGAAGACCGTGATAACTTTAGTGCTGTTAAGGTTAAGTATCAAACCATGAGCCAATGGGATTCTGATAACTGGACAATTAGTTCAGGAAAGACCTTTGGTGCAACTGCTAGTTTAGCATTCAGCTTTAGTGGTGATAATAGAATCTATGTTCCTAAGGATGATGATTCTTTTGTAACTGTTTTAGTTAGTATCCCTGCTTATAGCAACACTAAAAAGTCTAAAGTTCCATTTAAGATGTATGATCTTGATGGAAGCTCAAGCTCACTTAAAGTTTATGGTGCACAATCAGGCAAGCTATTAACCAGTTATACAACTGATAGTGCTGCTGCTGCTGATTTCAACCTACACTTTGTAACCAGATCAAAGCCAGTCTTTGCTAAGGTTGCATGGTCAGGTGCTGAAGCAGAATTAGCAAGATTTAGCATTACAGCTGTTGGTTATAACGTTGTGTTTGATGGTACTGCTGGTACAGAAGCTGACTATGCTAGTGCTGCTTTAAGGTTTGATATCCTAGCATCTTCAACTGATGCTGCTACTGGTGATCTTACCTTATATGATTGGAACGAAAACGTTCTATCAAGTGCTGGCACAGTTACATGGGGTAATGGTACTCTTGGAAGTGTATCTTTTGTCTTTGAAGAAAAAGATGCAACTATTACAGCTGGTTTAACTAGAGAATTCCACATTGATCTTGGTTCTGCTGACATATCTGGAGACTTCTTAAAGACTGATGAATATGTCTACTTACAACTAAGAAATGACGATGGTGGAAACTTAGCTACTGGTTCTATGAGTTTTGGTGCTCGTGATATTGTATATGGCGATGAAACCAATGAAGAAGGTATTTCTGGACAAGGTGATCCAGAGTCAAGATTTGGTATGCCTGCTCTTATTAAGAACATTGGTTCTATACCAATTACCTTCAGAACTCTTAGAGGTACTGCAACTCCTTAATGATGATTCGAACCTCTTACTTCTTTCCTTGTAAGAATGTGTAAGAGGATGAAACGAAAAGCGCTTCCCTTTGTGGAGGCGCTTTTCATTTGTTTTAATTTTTATGATATAATATATATTATATGAAAAAGTTTTTATTCATCTTAATATTATTATTTTTTCTCCCTCTATTTTCTCAGGCTAATATTGATATTATTGATGGAGATTTGATTCGTGCTGATATAGATGTGTATATTGTTAAATTAATAGGGGACAAGAAATTTAAAAGATTAATTTTAAATCCTGAAATATTTAATCAATATAGTCATTTAAAATGGGAAAACATTAAAACTGTTGATGAATCTGTTGTTAATTCTTTTGTTACTTCTGATTTAGTTAGATCAATTGATGATAAAATGGTTTATAGACTATATCCATTAGGAGATTCTGGTGAAAAAAGATGGATTAAAACTGCTAATGATTTTAATGGTTTTTCATTTAATTGGGCTTCTATTTATACAATTAATTTATTTGAAAAAAACTTTTATGCTTCTGGTGCTGATTTGGTTGCTGAAACTATTCCAGAGCCAGAACCTGAACCAATGCCAGAACCAGAAGTTCCTTCTCGTGATCCAATGACAATTAATGTTCCTTCTGATTATTCTACAATTCAATTAGCAATTGATAATGCTATTAATGGAGATACAATTGCTGTTAATGGTGGTGAATATGTAGGAGATGTTGTTATTAATAAAAACATTAAGTTGATTGGTGTTTATGCTACATCAGCTGTTATTAATGGTGGAATAATAATTAGTGGCGGTTATGATATTTTAATACAAAGATTTAGTATTAATAATAGCGATGGAAAAGCAATATATTGTTCTGAAGGAAGTGGAGAAATTAAAAATACAATTATTAAAGAATCTGGCTGGGGTATTTTAGCTGAAGGAAATTGTGATTTAAAAGTTTCAAATAACTTGATTTATAATATCAAACATTCTGATAAAAGCTTAGGAGCTGCTATTATGGTAAAGAATAATTATTCTTATAACATTACTTTTGAATTGATTAATAATACTATAGATGATAATTATCGAGCAGTTTGGTCTGAAAACTCTAATTTAAAAGTAATGAATAATATTATTACTAATCATTTTGGAGCAACTAATAGTTATGGTGTTTATCATTCTGGAGATGGGCAAATTAGCGCTTCATATAATGATGTATGGCAAAATGGTGAGAATTATAAAAATATTAGTATTGGTTCTGGTTCAATAAATGCAAATCCTAAATATGTCCAAACATCTCAAAGAAATTATGATTTAAAAACTGGCACTGATGAATCTCCTTGTTTAAATTCTGGCAATCCAGCAAGAGAATATAATGATGCAACAATAAAAAGTGGTAATTATAGAGGAGACATGGGGCATAATGGTGGGCCCAATAATATTGGTTGGACACCTTAAAAAGGAGGATAAATTGAAAAAAATATTTGGCAAGATATGTTCTTTAATAATAATGGTTTTTGGAGTATGCTTAGTTTTACTTCCAACGATTATAAAAAACAGGCCAAGAGATTTTTTGTGTGTAGATTTATTTAATATTGGCGCAATCGGTGTAATTGTTATGCTTTTTGGTTTTTGTATTTTTATTTTTGGTTTTTATTTATTTATTCCTAAAAATTAATTGTTCAGATATATCCTATCTGGACAATTTTACTCTTGATTTTTAATTATCCACAATTTTAGGTGGACTTATACATAGGATTGACTTTAATTTAAGTTGAACTATAATTAAAGTATGGTTTAAGAAAAGTTGAAACATGGTTCTAACAGAAAGTAAAATATATAAAAGAAAGGTTATTGTATTGGATTAAAGGGCAATAAAAAAGATAAATCTTGTATTTTCTTTTGGGAAATTCAAAAGAAGATTTAAGTTTTTTAAATAATGAAGCATATAAGGACAAATTGTCCTTTTTTGTTTTACTCTTGATTTTTTAATATTCCTAATATATTATTAATAAAAGATGAATACTGAGAAAAAAATACTTTTTCTTGTTACCCAGTCTGAGTTTGGTGGAGCTCAGCGTTTTATTTATACCCTTTGTACTAATTTATCTGGGTGTAATATTACAGTTGCTGCTGGGATTGAAAAAGATAAAAATTCAGATTTATTGGATTCATTGGAAAAACAAAAGATTAATGTTAAACGTTTAAATTATGTTAAACGCAATATTAATCTTTTTTTTGATTTTTTGGGGTTTTTTGAGATTTTAAAATTAATTGGTTCAGAAAAACCAGATATCTTATTTTTATGTTCTTCTAAGGTTGGTTTTTTAGGCAGTTTGGCTGGTAAATTATTAGGCGTTAAATTAATTGTTTATCGTATAGGTGGTTGGACATTTAATGACCCTTGGCCTAAATGGAAAAAGAATCTATATATTTTTATAGAAAAGCTTTCTGCTTCATGGAAACACTATATTATTAATAATTCTTCTTTAGATAAAAAACAAGCTATTGATTTAGGAATTAAGGCTCGTATTGATAATTTAGTTATTTACAATGGAATAAATGATTTAGAATTTTTATCTAAAGAAAAAGCAAGAGAGTTTTTAAATTTAAAGAATTCTGATTATGTTGTTGGAACAATTGCTAATTTTTATCCTGCAAAAGGATTAGAATATTTAATTGAATCTGCTAAGGAATTAAAAGATTATACTTTTTTAATTATTGGCGATGGAGAAGAAAGACCTATGTTAGAAAAAATTAAACCAAATAATGTAATATTATTCGGTTCTGTTTCTGATGCATATAAATATTTAAAAGCTTTTGATGTTTTTGTTTTAAGTTCTGTTAAAGAAGGATTTCCTTGGGTTATATTAGAAGCATTAAAAGCTGAGATTCCAATTGTTGCTACTAAGGTTGGTGCTATTCCTGAAATTATTAATGATTATGTTGAAATTCGTAATGTTAATGCGCTGGTTAAAGCTATTAAAAATCCTAAAAGATTTGAATTTAATAAAAAGTTTGATTTACAAACAATGATTAAAAAATATGAGGATTTAATAAAAAATGGGTAACCATAGTGTGGCTACCCATTGGATTAGTCTTTAAGAATTGAGAATTTTTAAAACTTCCTTAAGTACAAAATTAGAATTCATTTTCTCTCCCTTTTTCCAAAAAGAATTATAAGCTGCAAAAAATGCTTTTTCAAACGTTTTTAAATATGGATCTTTTTCTTCTGCGATTAAATCAAATACATTTTTACACCTTGCAATCCTTATGGCACAAACATATTTTATTTTGTTTGGAAATCTAGCAATAGATACTATATTTTTATCGATTATAGTAATAAAAACTTGAACATCATGTTCTGCCGTTGCATTAGAAGAATCTATCCATGTTAATTCATCAGCCTTTGCTTCAATTTGTTCAGCAATTTTTATAAACAATTCTTTTTCATTCATTTGAACCCTCCTTTATTATTAAATATTAATCAATCTAATTAATTTTGTCAATATGAAGACTTGCTTTCTATCAATTGATGTTGAAAAAAGACAAGAAGATAAATCTTTTGAAGGCGTAGAAAACCTTTATAATCTTCTAAATATTTTTAAAAAGCATAATGTTAATGCTACACTTTTTGTTACTGGAGAGGTTTTAGAAAAATATCCTGATTTAGTAAAAAGGTGGTCTGAAAACTTTGAAATAGCTTGTCATAATTATAATCACAAAATGCTTGATTCTATTGAAATAGCTTCTAGAGAGAAGCAATTAAAAGATTTCGTGGTTTTATACGAAAACGTGTTAAAAGCTCGTCCCAATGGCTTTAGAGCGCCTAGAAACGTTATAGATAACGAACAATTCCCTCTATTAAAAGCTTATTCATTTAAATATGATTCTTCTGTGTTTTCTCGTTATCCTTGGCCTATTCGTAGGTATGATGGTTATAAAGGCAGAGCTCCTATTTTACCTTATTATCCAAGTAAGAAAAATTATTTAAAAAAAGGAAAATTAGATATTTTAGAAATACCAGAATCTCCAATTACATTTTTTGGTCTTCCTGTTTTAAATCTTCCTGTGGTTGCTACTTGGATAAGAAAATGGGGTGTTTGGGTTTATAAATTAATTTTCTTTTTCTTAAGACCAAGATATATTAGTTTTAATATGCATTCTTGGGATGGTGTTGAATTTGAAGGTAAGTCATGTATTAATTCAGGTAAATATTATTTAAATCAATTAGATCAAATGATTAAGCTTTTATTAAAAAAAGGATATACGTTTAAAACTGGTAAACAGATTTATGAAGAATTTTCAAAAAATAGATAAAGAGGAATATAAGGAGTTATTAGAGAAAATTAAATTTAAAACATTTTTTCATTCTTTAGAATGGTTAAATTTTTTAGAAAAAGAATTTTCTTGGTTAGAATTTGAATATTATTTATATAAAAATCTTGTTTTAGTTTTTGGTAAAATTGGAAATAAATTAATTTCTTTACCTTTTTCTGAATATGGTGGGCCATTAATTGTTAATGGAGAAATAGATTTTAATGATTTTGAAAAAAGTATTTCTGAATTTAAAAATTTTAAAATTAAGTTTCATCCTGGAGTTTTTTACAAAAAAGAATCTGATGTTTCAACTCATTTTCTTTATTTGGGAGATAAATCAGAAAAAGAATTATTTAATTCTTTCAGAAAAACATTAAAGCACTCTATTCAAAACGCAAATAAGGATATTAAAATTAAAAAATGCTCTAATTTAAAAGAATTAAAGCAATTTTATAATCTATATTTAAAAAATCTTAAAAGAAAAAAAACAATTCCTTATCCTTTTTCTATTTTTAAATTTCTTTTTGATAAATCAGATATATTATTAGCTTATTATAAAGGTAAAATTATATCTGGAGATTTATTCTTAGAATATCATGGCTTTGTTCATTATTTTTTCTCAGCATCAGATTTTAGATATAAAAAGCTAGGAGCTAGTTATTTAATCCTTTGGGGAAAAATTAAATCTTTAATTGGAAAAGATATTGTTTTTGATTTTGGAGCTGCTCCCAAAGGATCTGCTTTAGAAACATTTAAAAGGGGATGGAGAGGAAAAGAATATGCAATTGTACAATTAGGTATAAAAAGAAGCCAGGAAAAACTTCGTTCTTCTGGCTTAAGAAATATTTATGCATTATTGCCTAATTTTGTTATTAAAAATATTTCAAAAAAACTAATTAAGTATAGATTGTAATTCTTTGATTATTTTATCTATGTCTTTTTTCTCGTAATAATCTTGTAAAGGAAAATTAATAATTTGTTCTGATGCTTTTTTAGAATTTGGTTTTTCTGTGTTTATTGGATTATGCCATGTTTTTGAACAATAAATATTCTTTTTTCTTAATTCATTAAATATTTTATCTCTATTTTCCATTAATGCAGATATATATGTTATTCCTTTACATGCTTTAATATTTAATTTTTCTAATTCTTTTTTAAAATATTCTGCTAATTGTTTTCTTTTTTCTATTGTTTTTTCAAAATCTTTTAAATACCAATTAAATATTTTTAATGATTGTTTTGATGGTTTTTTAGGATGAGTTAATTTATTTGTTTTTATATTATTTATTCTAAATTTTTCTGTGATTATTGCTAAAGCAGGGAATAAACGAATAAATTTAATTATTGTTTTGATTTTTGTCTTGTTTTTATTTAATTCTGCTTTTATTGGTTTTTTTGAAATAAGCATTCCAGTGTTTGTTGTTGGTATAAATTTTGGTAAGCTAAAGATAGAACAATCTGAAAAATTTCCTAAATATTGATCTTTAAATTTTATTCCAAAGCTTCTAGCGCAATCTTCAATTATCTTTAAATTGTATTTATCAGCTAATTTCTGTATTTTTTCCATATCATTAGGATATCCATATGTATGACAAACAAGAATTGATTTTGTATTTTCTGTAATGTTTTCTTCCTTTAAATCCATATTAAAATCATCTAAAGAAATATCAACATAATTTGGTTTAATATTTAAATCATCAAATATTGGTTGAAAAATATCGCAAATATATGCTGGAACAATCATTTCTGTATTTTCTAGATTTAAACTTTTTACTGCCAATTGAAAAGCTGATCTTCCAGAATCAGTAAAAACTATATATTTATTAGGAAAAAATTTAGCTAACTTATTTTTTAATCCATTAGCTTTAGGAAAAAATATTTTATTAAATTGTGGGTGAGTAAAATACATGAAAATATTAATGCCAGTTTTACATTATCCGCCTGTTATCGGTGGCTTTGAGGTTTTTTCTCAAAGCATAGCAGAGAGAATCGGTAAAACCGAGGATGTGTTTTTAATTACAAGCAGAGTGGTTGGAGTTAAAAATAAAGAGAAAAAAGATAGATTAACAATATTTAGAACATCTCCGTTTAAGCTTAAAGATCTATCATATAGCAAGCCTTGGTTCATATTCGGATCAATGATTTGGATATTCTTTAAATCCTTAAGATTAATGAAAAAAATAGATTTAATACATGCTCAAGGATTTCTAAGTGGAATTATTGCATATTTTCTTTTTAAATTCACTAAAAAACCATATATTATTACTATTCAGTCTGCTGATTTTAGTGTATACCATCCAAGACTTAATATCAATATTATTAAATATATTTATTGTAAATTTGAAAAAGCAATATTTAAAAATGCTGTTTATGGTCATGCTGTTTCCAATCATTTAGAAAAACATTTAAAAAGATTTATTAAAAAAACAATTGTTATTCCAAATGGTGTTTCTAAAGATTTTAAACCTGATTTAAATAAAAAGGAGAATAGAAAGAAATTAGGATTTGATACTGATAATTTAATTTGTTGTGTTTCTAGATTAGAGTATAAAAACGGAACTCATGATTTAATTGAAGCAGCAAAACATTTAAAAGGAGATTTTAAAATAATAATAATTGGGAGTGGATCTGAAAAAGAAAAGCTAGAAAAAATGATTAAAGATTTTAAATTAGAAAAAAAAGTATTTTTATTAGGAGATATGGTTTATGCGGAAATTCCTAAATATGTTGCTTTGGCTGATATTTTTGTTCGTCCTTCTTTGGCAGAAGGATTTGGAATTGTTTTTTTAGAGGCAATGGCTGTTAATGTTCCTGTTATTGGAACCCCAGTAGGTGGCATTCCTGATTTTCTTAAACACATGGAAAATGGATTGTTTTGTGAGCCAGGAAATCCTAAAGACATAGCTGAAAAAATTAATCTTTTAAAAGATAAGGAATTAAAAGAAAAATTAATTAAAAATGGTAAAAAAATGGTAGATGAAATATATGATTGGGATAAAATAAGTAAAAAAATATTTAAGTTATATGAAAATTGTAATAGCTAGTGGAATATATCCACCAGATATTGGTGGTCCAGCAACATATTCTAAATTAATTTTACAAGAATTTAAGAAAAAAGAACATGATGTTTCTTTGATTTGTTATTCTGATAAAAAAGATAATGATGTTAATAGGATATTAAGGAAAAATAAGTTAAGTAGATATTTTAAATACTTTTTAAAACTTTTGTATTTAGCTAGAAATTGTGATGTAATTTATGCACAAGGCCCATTATCAGCTGGTTTGCCAGCAATGTGGGTTAGTAAAATACTTAATAAAAGATTAGTTATTAAAATTGTAGGTGATTATGCTTGGGAGCAAGCAAGAAATCAATTTAATGTTAACGATTCAATAGATGCTTTTCAAGAAAGAAAATATTGTTATGGGGTTGAAAGAATAAGAAAGATTCAGAAAAAAGTTGTTAATTACGCTGATTCTGTTATTGTTCCTAGTAATTATTTAAAAAAAATTGTTTCTACATGGGGAGCAAAAAATATTAACGTTGTTTATAATGCATTTGTTGGAAATGATGTAAAAGAAAAAAAACTAGATGGAGATGTAATTATTTCTGCTGGTAGATTAGAGCCATGGAAGGGAATGGATCTATTAGTAGATATTTTTCCTGATTTGTTAAAAGAAAATGCAAATTTTAAATTATTAGTTATTGGTCGTGGTTCTTTATCTGATAAAATTAAAGGGAAAAATATTGAATTAATTGATCGAGTTCCTCATGAGGAATTAATGGGATATTTTAAATCAGGATTTGCTTTTGTTTTAAATACTGGATATGAAGGATTATCTCATATTCTTTTAGAGTGTTTGGCAATGGGATTGCCAGTAATAACTACTAATGTTTGTGGCAATCCAGAAGTTATTGAAAATAATGTTAATGGAATTTTGGTTGAGTATAATAATAAGGAGGATTTTAAAGAAGCTATTTTGAAATTGTATAAAGACAAAGAATTAAGAAATAAATTTATTAAAAATGGTAAAGAAAAATTAAAGAATTTTTCTTTAGATAAAATGATTAATAATACTTTAGAAAAATTAAAAAATATATGACTATTTTAATTACAGGAGTAAAAGGGTTTGTTGGATCTTATTTATCCTCAAGACTAAGTAAAAAACATAAAATAATAGGAGTTGATAAAAAAAATGGGAAATTACAAGATCTTCGTAATATTAACAATTCTTTTTTTAGCGGACTTGCTAAGAAAAAAATAGATATGATTATTCATTTGGCTGCAAATGCGCAAGTAAGAGATTCAGTAAAAGATCCAGGCCTTGCAAGAGAAAATATAGAGATAGATTGTAATATATTAGAATTTGCTAGAAAGAATAATATTAAAAAAATAGTATTTTCTTCTTCTAGAGAGGTATATGGGAATCAAGCAATAAAAAACTATAAAGAAACTGATTCTAAAACATGGTTTACTGGAACCCCTTATTCTGCTGGAAAAGTAAATATGGAATCACTTCTTTCTGCTTATAAAATTTGTTATGGAATAAAATATGTAATTCTTAGATTGTCTAATGTTTTTGGATTAAATGATCCTAATTATAGATTTATTCCAATTTTATTTGATAATATTCCAAAAGATAAAAAAGTTTGTATTTTTGGAAAAGAAAAACAAATGGATTTTACCCATATAGATGATTGTGTTGATGCAATAGAAATAGTTGTTAATAAATTTGAAATTTTATCAAAACAAGATATTCCTATATATAATATTGCATGTGCAAAAAGTACAAAATTAATTGATATAGCCAGATATATTAAAAAACAATTAAAATCTAAGAGCAAGATTGAGGTTAAAAAAAGTCATTTAGGAGAAGTTGTGTATTATCAGGCTAATATTAATAAATTTAAAAATTTAACTGGGTGGGAACCAAAAGTAAGTGTTTATAAAGGAATTAATAAAATGATTAAAAAATGAAGCTTTTAATGATAACCGGAGATAGGGCATTGGCTCAAGGTAAAAAGGGACCATTCTTTTATATGCTTGAAGAATTTTCTAAACATTGGGATCAAATAGATATTCTTTGTCCTAAAACAGATCAAAAAATTAAAAAAATACATAATAATGTTTTTATTCATTGTTCTGATACTAGTTTGTTTAAACAACCATCTTTTATTTTAAAAAAGGGAATAGAGATTTATAAAGAACAAAAATTTGATTTATTTACAATTCATTCTTATCCTCCTTTTTATAACGACTTAGGCGGCTTAAAATTATTTAAAAAAACCAAAGTTCCATATGTTTTAGAAGTAATGCATATAAATGGTTATCCAAGAGCTTCTGGATTTAAGGAGGGGATATATAAACCTATTACTAGAATCTTTATTAATCATTTTGCTAAACATGCTAAAGTTATAAGAGTTGTTAATAAAAAACAAGTTCCTGAGTTTTTAATTAAATCTGGTCTTGATAAAAATAAATTAAAATATATTCCTGCTTTTTATATTGACTTTAACATTTTTAAACCAATGGATTTAGAAAAAAAATATGATTTAGTTTTTTCTGGTAGATTAGTTAAAAATAAAGGAATATTTCTTTTATTAAAAGCTGTTAAGAAATTAAATATTAAATTAGCAATAATTGGTTCTGGGCCATTAGAAGACAAAATTAAAAAATATATTAAGGGAAATAAAAATATAGATTTTATTGGTTGGGTTGATACAGCAGAGGATTTAGCTAGAATATATAATCAATCTAAAGCATTAATTATGTGTTCATTTAATGAAGGTGGTCCAAGAGTTACTTTAGAAGCAATGGCTTGTAAAATTCCAGTTATTACTTCTAAAGTAGGAATAATGTTAGACATTATCAAAGATCAAGAAAATGGATTGTTTATTGATTGGAATGTTAAAGATATTAGAGAAAAAATTGACATATTATTAAATAACAATTCATTAAGAGAAAAAATTGCTGAAAATGGCTTTAAAACTGTTCAGCAATTTGAAAGAAAAAAAGCAATAGAAAATTATGCAAAAACATATAAAACTTTGTTACATAATTCCTGATTACGATAAAAATAATATTTCTCATTTTTATCATTTGTATGAATTTTTAGAAAATTTATCTGAAAAAATAGATTTATTTATTATTGCTGAAAAAGGAAAAGGAATTAATATTGGGAAAGAATCATATATTCAAAAATTTAAATTTATTCCTTTTAGATTTTTAGAAAACTTTTTTATTCTTTTAAAAGTTAGATCAAAAGGATATAAATCATTTTATACTCATTATGGATATATTTCTGCAATTAATGCGGGAATTATTACTAGATTATTTGGTGGTAAATCATATTATTGGAATTGCGCAATGAATTGGTTATTTAAACCAAAATTTCTTTCTAAATTAGGAATTAATTTAAGTTTAAAATTATCTCATTATTTAGTTACTGGAGGAGAAATTATGAAACAAGGATATTCTAAACACTATAAATTGAAAAAAGAAAAAATTCTTGTAATTCCAAATAGAATCAATTTAAAAAGATTTAAATTTAGAGAAATTAAAAAGCAAAAAAATGTTTTGCTTTTTGTTCATTGGCTATCCAAAAGAAAAGGAGCTGATATGATTACTCAAATAGCTTTAAAATTAAAACCATTAATTAAAGATTTTAAAATTTTAGTTATTGGAGATGGTCCATACAAAGAAAATTTATTAGAAGAAATTGAAGAAAATAAATTAAAGAAATATATTGATTTTATTGGTTTTGTTCCAAACAAAGATATTGTTGAATATTATGAAAAAGCTAATTTATTTATTCTTCCTTCTATGGAAGAAGGATTTCCAATGTCTTTATTAGAGCCAATGGCTATGGGAATTCCTTTTGTTTCTTTTGATGTTGGCGCTGTAAAAGAGATATCTCCAGAAACTGGTCAAAGATTTTTAGTTAAGCCAGGAGATATTGATATGTTTGTGCATAAAATAGAGATTCTTTTAAATGATAAAGAGATTTATGAGAAATTTAAAGAAGAGGGATTAGAAAAGGTTAAAGAGTATGGAATGGAAAATGTAGTTGAAAAATTTATTAAATTATTTAAATGAAATTAATTTTAACAACATCACCAAGAGCAGAAGGCGACATTGAAAGAAAAGGTTTGCCATTTCTTGGTATTGGATACATTGCTTCGTATGTAGAAAAAAATACAAATCATGAAGTAGAAATTTTTGATGCTCATACTTATGGATTTACTGCTGTTAAAGCAGCTGAGGAGATTTTAAAGAAAAATCCTGATATTGTTGGTGTGCATTCAATAACAGACAATAGATTTAAAGCAATAGATTTAGCCAAAGAATTGAAAAAAAGAAAAAAAGATGTAGTTGTTTTATTTGGTGGTCCTCATTTTTCTTTAACAGCAAAAGAAGCTTTAGAAATTATTCCAGAAATAGACTATATTATTCTAGGAGAAGGAGAAAAACCAGTTGTTGAATTATTAAATGCATTGGATAATGGTAATTTAGAAAATGTTCCTAGTTTGGCTTATAGGAAAAACAATGAAATTGTAATTAATAAATCTGCAGATTTAATAGAAGATCTTGATTCTTTACCAATGCCTGCTTGGCACTTGTTTGATTTAAAAGCTTATAATAAACCAATAGACGGAACAGATGTTAAAGCTATTGGAGTATTAAGTGGTAGGGGTTGTCCAAATGTTTGTATTTATTGTGCTAATGCCAATAAAAGATTAAGATTAAGAAGTCCTAAGAATTTTATAGATGAGGTTGAGTTTTTAAATAACAAATATGGATATAAAGGGTTTGATTTTTGGGATGATACAATAACAATGGTTCGTTCTCATTTAGTTGAAATATGTAATGAGGTTTTAAAAAGAAAATTAGATATTATTTGGTATGCTCGTGCTAGAGTAAATACAGTTGATAAAGAATTATTAGAAATAATGCACAAAGCTGGTTGTATAAGAATAAGTTTTGGAATTGAGTCTGGTAGCCCTAAAATTTTAAAAGTAATTAAGAAAAATATTACAATTGAACAAGCTAAAAATGCAGTTCAAATGGCTTCTGATGTTGGAATGCATGTTGTAAGTAATTTTATGGTTAATTTACCAGAGGAGACAGAAGAAGATTTAAAAATGACTGCTGATTTAATAAAAGAATTGAAAAAAATTAAAAATTCTTATCCTTCTTATGGTTTTTCTATTCCTTATCCAGGAACAGAAATGGAATTAATAGCTAGACAAAAAGGAATAATTCCTAAAGATTTTTCTTGGAATAAGCCATATAAAAGTGAAAAATATAAAATAGCTGGAATAGATTCTTCTTTGCCCTTAATGGAATGGAAAGGAGCTGAAATAGAAAAAGTAAAAGCTTTTATGGCTAGAGAATTAGGTGGTAATATAATTAAAAAGGTATTTAAAAAGCTTAAAAAAGTAAAATCTTTTAAAGAATTAAAAAATATTGCTAAAACAGGAATTAAATATTTAAAAAAATGAAAATACTTTATACAGTAAATACAAGAATGCCCACAGAAATGGCTCATGGACTTCAAATAATGAAAATGTGTGAAGCCTTTATTAAAAATGGAGCTGAATTGGAATTAATCATTCCCTTAAGATTCAAAATTTCTAATTTAGGAGATCCTTTTGAATATTACAAAATAGATAAAAAATTTAAAATTAAAAAAATCTTTTGTTTTGATTTAACTCCTTTAAATAGATTTTTAGGTCCTGTTTCTTTTTTAATTCAAGCATTGAGTTTCTCTTTTTTTTCTTCAATCTATCTTTTATTTAGAAAAAAAGACTTAATTTATTCTCGTGATAGATTTTGTTTATTTTTTATTGGGTTTTTTAAAAAAAATATTATTTTTGAAATTCATAAAATTCATAGATATTTAGATATTAGTATAGCAAAAAAAGTTAAAAAGATTATTGTTGTTACAAGAGGTTTAAAAAAAGATTTAATTAAGAATAATATTAAAGAGAATAAAATATTAGTAGCTAGTGATGGAATTGATTTGGATGATTTTAAAATTAAAGAATCAGAACAAGAATGCAGAAAAAAACTAAATTTACCATTAGATAAAAAATTAGTTTTATACACTGGTCACTTATATTCTTGGAAAGGAGTAGAAACATTAGCATTAGCTTCTAAATATGTTAATGGATTAGTTGTTATTGTTGGAGGGATTAAATGGTATTTAACTAATTTTAAAAAATTTGTTAAGAAAAACAAATTAGATGTTTTGGTTTTAGGTTATAAAGATTATTCTTTAATTCCTTTTTATTTAAAATCTTCTGATTGTTTGGTTTTATGTGGAACAAAAAGATCCACTGTTTCTAAAAAATATACTTCTCCTATGAAAATGTTTGAATATATGGCTTCTAAAAAACCAATTGTAGCTTCTGATTTGGAATCATTTAAAGAAGTTTTAAATAATAAGAATTCTATTTTAGTTGAATCAGATAATGAAAAAGCTTTAGCTGATGGGATTAATAAAGTATTAGGGGATAGAAACTTGGCTCAGAAATTATCTTCTCAAGCATATTTAGATGTACAAAAATATACTTGGGATGATAGAGCTAAGCAGATTTTAGATTTTGTGATATAATTGTGTAGTATGAAAATAGAGAATATTATTGATAGGATTATAAATAATCTTTTGTATCTATTGGTTTTTTTATTGCCAATTTTCTTTTTGCCCTTGACTAATTCTCAAATAACATTAAACAAACAGCTTTTATTGGTTGTTGTTTGTTTTTTAGCTTCTATTTTATGGTTTTTTAAAACCATAAAAACTGGAAAGATGAATTTGGTTTGGAATAAAATAAGTTCAGGTGTTTTAGTTTTATTTATAGTATTAGCAGTTTCAACATTTTTTTCAGCTACAAAAAACCAGAGTTTTTGGGGAACATCTATTGAACCAGATAGTTTTTTAAATTTTATATTATATATATTAATCTTTTTCTTATTTTCTAATCTAATTTCTAAGAATCAGGTTTTTAAGATAATTAAAGTTTTTCTTTTAAGCAGTGGTATTGTGTCTCTGTTTTTTTTAATTCAAGAAATTTTTGGTAATATTTTTCCTTGGGATTTTGCCAAAACAAATGGTTTTAATTTAATTGGTTCTGTTCAAGTGTTGGGAGTATTTCTTGGAGGTGCTTTTGCTATTTTAATAGCATTGGTTTTTACAAATAAAGACAAGTCTCCTTTAATGTGGATAATAGGAGCTTTGTTATTTATTAGTATTTTATTGATTAATTTTTGGGTAGTTTGGCTTGGATTGGTTTTTTCTGTGGTTTTTCTTTTTTGGACAAAATTAAGAGTGCTTGGTAAAAATAAGATTAAATTAAAAGACTATTATTTATTATTTGCTATTTTTGCAATTTCTTTAATGTTTATATTAATCAGAATACCAATGAATGATATTTTAGATTTACCACAAGAAGTTAATTTAAGTTATAAGGCTGGACTTAATATTGCTACAAAAACTTTAGAAGAGAATGCTAAAAATTTTCTTCTTGGTTCTGGTCCAGCTAGTTTTGTATATAAATATACTTTATATCGCACATCTGCTATTAATTTAACTGAATTCTGGAATATTAGGTTTATTCAATCATCATCTAGTATTGTAACCGTTTTAAATGTTTCTGGAATATTAGGGTTTTTAGCGATTTTGTTTTTAATGGGGACTTTTTTCTATGAAGGATTTATACGTGGCTTTAAAAACAAACATGCTATAGTTCCATTAATTGGTGGATTATATTTTTTAACCTTATGGATTTTCTATTCAATAAATCTTTGTTTAATGTTTGCTGGATTTTTAATGCTTGGCTTGTGGGTTATTGCATCTAAGAAAAATAAAGAAATTTCTTTAATTGATCCACCACAAAAAGCTTTTTTTTCAATGTTAGGACTTATTATTCTAATGGTTATTACGACTGCAGGATTCTATATTTATACTCAAAAATACACAGGCGCAGTTTATTTTGAAAAAGGACTTAATTTTCTAGAGAAAAAGGAATTAAATATGGCAGCTATAAATATAAATAAAGCTAGGAACATGGCTAAAACCAATGATAGATATTATAGGGACTTATCACAAATATTTTTACTTAGAATTAATGAAGTTTTAAATGATAAAGATTTATCTGGAAAACAAATACAAGAAGATTTGCAAAGGAATATTGTTAATGCTCAAAAGATTGTTCAAGAGGGCATTAACATTAATCCTAAAAATAGTTTAAACTGGCTAAATGCGGGCAGGATTTATGAAAATTTAATATCTTTAAATGATACTGCTGCTCAATCAGCTGTTTCAGCTTATAAAAGAGCAATTGAGCTTGATCCTAAGAATCCTCAAATTTACTTTAATTTAGGAAGAACATATATGACAATGGTTGAAAGAGTTCAAAAGAATTTCAATTCTCTTACTAGAAGATTTGTGGATGATGAAGAAAAAATGGAAGAGTTTCAGAATATGCATAATGAGATTATAGATTTTGCAATAGAAAACTTTCAAGAAACAATTAAGCTTAAATTTAATTTTGCACAAGCATATAATTTGCTTGGTAAGACTTATGAAATAATAGGAAAAAATGAATTAGCAATTAAAAGCTATGGAATATTTTTACAATTAGAGCCAGAGAATATAGAAATAAGAGAAAGATTAGAAAACTTGACAAAATAAGTTATCCACAATTTGGATTTCTTGACAAATTATTTTTATTGTATAATTAAATAATGGTAAATAAGATGATATTAGGTTGATTGAATCGTCTTAATTTGAGTCTTATTAGATAAAAATTCAAAGGTCGTTATGAATGCCATTTATTGATGCATGATAAATGGTAGATAGATTAATAAATTAATAATTTAAAGTATAAAATATGAAACACAAAAAAGAATTTTTTGGAGTCTTTTTCAGTGTTATTGTTTCTGTTTTTTTAGTTTTCTTAGGAGTTTACGCTGCCACTACAATTGGTAACGATATTTCTATAACAGATGATTTAACTATTACTGGAAATGCCCTTACTTTTGGCAATGGCGCCTCTTTGAGTAATTCTGATACTGATCTGTTAACAATTACTGAAACATTGGTTCTTATCAGTGGAAAGGCTTCAATTTCTGGAGATTTACAAATTGAAGGCAATGATCTTGCTTTTGGTAATGGTGCTGCATTAAGCAATGCTGCTGATACTGAGCTGTTAACAATTACAGAAACCTTGGTTTCTGTTGTTGGCAAAGCATCTATATCTTCAGACTTTAATGTTGATGGAAATACAACCTTTAATGGAGATGTTACTTTAAGCGGTGCTGATGATGACTTGATTCTTACTGGTGATTTAAGCTTTGGCAACGGAGCTTCAATTGACAATACTACTGATGCTGAAAACTTATTAATTACTGAAACATTAGTAATTATTAGTGGAAAAGCTTCAATTTCTGGAGATTTACAAATTGAAGGTAATGATCTTGCTTTTGGTAATGGTGCTGCATTAAGTAATGCTGCTGATACTGAGCTGTTAACAATTACAGAAACCTTGGTTTCTATTGTTGGTAAAGCATCTGTATCTTCAGACTTTTATGTAGGTGGTAATACTACTTTTGATGGATATGCTTCGCTTTCTGAAGATACTGGTCTTGTGTTTGGTGGAGGAGCCAAGCTTTTTGGTGGAACAGCCTCTCCTGCAGGAGCTACGCTTAATTGTACGATTGGAAGCTGGTATTTCAGAGCTGGTCAGGGCGTAAGTGCAAGTATTCATTATTGTGCGGTCGCAAACGAGTGGGATCTTGCTGAGTTTTTGGGCAACTAAAAACATAGATTCTACATACTAACTTAATTAATTCAGAAAATTATTATGCGCAAATACATATTTACAATAGCGTTTCTCTTGATTTTCGCGATTAGCTTAATCGCATGGTCTTCAGTTTCTCTTGCAGCTGATGAAGTAACGATTAATACAGATATAACCATAAGAATGGATGATGGTACTACATTTACAGTTTTAAATTCAGCAATTGCTGATCAAATTGTTGTTAATCCAACTACTGTTGTTTTTACTTTATCAACAAACTCAACAATAAAAATAAAATCTACAGCAAGAAGTATATTTACTGGCGCCTCAGTAAATACTGATTGTGATGGAAGTCCTGATTTTTCTTTAGTAACTCTTACTGGTCCAGCTACTCAAACAGATATAACAGTAACTCCTTCTGGTACTTGTCCTTCTTGGGGAAGTACTGGTGGCGGAAGTGGAAGCACACCAGCTCCATCAACCACCATAACCACTCCAAGCACTACAACTGGCCAAGTAATTGCAACTGCAACTGGTGGAGGAGAAACTACTTTAAGCACAGATGAAAATACTTATGCTAAAGTAGAAGTTCCAGCTAGTGCAATCAGTGCTTCAACTGAAATGAATATTTATTATAGGGCAAAAGCAGGCATTGTTAGTACTCGCCCAGTTCCTTCTGGAAAAAGTGTAGTTGGTAGTTATATTTACGAATTCACAGCTGTAGCTGGTGGTCAAAGTGTTACTACTTTTTCTGATAATCTTACTTTAACCTTTGCTTATACTGATTCTCAAATATCAGTATTAAAAGAAGCTACTTTAAAAGTATATTATTGGAATGGTATTGAGTGGATTGGTTTGTCTAGTACTGTTAATACAGTTAATAACACAATTACTGCTCTTACACATCACTTTACCTACTTTTCTATTTTTGGAGAACAAGAAGGTGAAGAAGCCACAACAACTATGGCTACACCAGAAGATTATGGTTTAACAGAAGGGGATTTAATTAGAGCAGAAGGAGACTTTGATATATTTATTGTTAATCAGTTTGGTTATAAAAGATTATTCCTAAATCCAACAATCTTTAAAATGTACGGACACTTAGGTGGATGGGAAGATGTTAAAACAGTAAGCCCAGCTACTAGAGATGCATTTATTACTTCTTCATATTACAAATATGTTAATGATGAAAAAGTATATAGTATGGAAGTAACTGGTGAAGACACTGGTACTTTACATTGGTTAAATGTGTCTGGTAGTGATTTTATCTCTCAAGGTGGAAGTTTTAATTCTGTGTTTATTATCAATGAAAACGAATTAAACTGGTATACTTTAGGAGCTGATAAGACTTCGTTATAAATCTAGAAACAAAAGCTATAAAAATAAATCCTTTTCTCTTAGGATGAGGGTTTATTTTTATTAAAAAAAATGATAATATATATATAATGTGTGGAATAAATGGCTTTAATTTTAAAGACAAAGAATTAATTGAAAAAATGAATGAAAAAATTAAACACCGTGGTCCTGATGGATCTGGTGTTTATACTGATGATAATATTTCTTTGGGGCACAGAAGATTATCAATTATTGATTTATCAGAAAACGGAAAACAACCAATGTTTAATGAAGATAAATCTCTTTGTTTGATTTTTAATGGTGAGATATATAATTTTAAAGAATTAAAAGAGGATTTAAAAAATCATACATTTTCTTCTAAAACAGATTCAGAAGTTATTCTTCATTTATACGAAGAGTATAAAGAAGATTGTTTAAAATATTTAAATGGAATTTTTGCTTTTGCAATTTATGATATTAAAAACAAAGAACTATTTTTAGCCAGAGACAGAATAGGAGTAAAACCATTATATTATTATTATGACAACCAAAAATTAATATTTTCTTCAGAAATTAAAGCTATTTTAGAGCACAATATTAAAAGAGAAATTGATTTAGAGGCAATGAATCATTATTTTCGTTTAATGTATGTTCCAGCCCCTTTAACGATGTTTAATAACATCTATAAATTAAAACCAGGACATTATTTAAAGTTTAAAAAAGATTTAAAAATTAAAAAATATTGGGATGTTAAAGATTTTAAAAAGATTAAAGATAAGGAAAAAATAATTAATGAAATTCAGAAATTAATGAAAAAATCTATTAAAGGACAATTAATTTCTGATAAGCCAGTTGGCGTGTTTTTGTCTGGAGGCATTGATTCTACTTCTGTTTTGGGAATTGCAAAAGAATTTAAAAAAGATTTAAAAACCTTTTCTGTTGGTTTTGATATTAATGATCCAAATAGAAAATTTAATGCTGATTTGGATTTAGCTAGAAAAACTAGTAAGATATATAATACAGAGCATTATGAGTTAATGATTAATTCTAAGGATATTTTAGAAAATTTAGAAAAAGTTGTTTATCACATGGATGAGCCAGTTGCTGAACCAACACAAATAGCAACGTATTTATTAGCAGAATTGGCCAAAAAGCATGTTGATGTTGTTTTAGGTGGAGATGGTGGTGATGAATTATTTGGGGGATATAAAAGATATTATTATGCGCATTTATTAAGATTTATTCCTTTTTTAAAATCAAAATTGCATACTAAATTTATGCTTCAAGACGAAAAAGAGATTAAAAAAATACTTTTAAATACAAAGAATACTACAAAAAGTTTTTTTAGTAAAAATTATTTAAAAAATGGATTAATGTTTGCTGATTTAAAAACTTGGTTACCAGACGAATCTTTAATGAGATCAGATAAAATGACAATGGCAAATGGATTAGAGCAAAGGGTTCCTATTCTCGATCATTATTTAGTTGAATTGGGTTTTAAAATTCCTAATAAGTTTAAAATGAAAGACACAGATCAAGGAAAAGAAATTTTTATTGAAGCCATGAAAGAATATTTACCTGATCATATCTTAAAATCAGACAAAAAGAAAGTTTGGTTAACTCCAATGTCAGAATGGTTAAGAACAGACTTAAAAGAATTTGCAGAAAAAAAATTATTTACAAATTTAAGTGAAGAATATTTTAATGTTAAGGAGATTGAAAAAATATTTAATGATCATATTAAAAGAAAAAAATATAATTTAAATTTAATTTGGGCATTGATTGTATTTAAAATTTGGTATAATAAATATTTTTAATATGCATTTACAATATTTAAAAAGATTTTATCCTGATTTTAAAAGAAAGAAAATTCTTGATCTTGGCTCTGGAAGAGGAGATTTTTTATTAGAGTGCCATAAAGAGGGAATAGATGTTATTGGCCTTGAGCCAAATTCAGAATATATAAAATTAGCGGAAGAAAAATTATATAATTATAATTTTAAAACAAAGATCATAAAAGGAAGTGGAGAAAATATTCCATTTAATGATAATTATTTTGATTTTATTAATTGTACAGAAGTTTTAGAGCACGTAAACGAACCAAGTATTGTTTTAAAAGAATGTTATAGGGTTTTGAACGAGGGAGGGAGTTTGTTTATTACGGTTCATAATAGATTTGGTTTAATGGAATCTCATTATGGCATTTTATTTCTTAATTGGATGCCCAGATTTTTAGGTAGATTATATATAAGATTTAGAAAAAAAGAAAGAAATACAAATAAACATTTTGATAAACAAAAAATTAATGAAATGCATTATTATATTTATTCAAATTTCAAAAAAGAAGCAAATAATATTGGATTTAAGATTTTTGATGCTAGGTTTGAACAAATAAATAATCCCAAATTAATTCTTAATAAGAAATTTAAAAAAATCGTTATTTTTTTTAGAAACATAAAAATGTTTTGGCTTTTAAAGCTATTGTATTTTTTTCTTAGATTTGCGTATTTTAATACATTTCATTTGGTTTTAAAAAAATGAAAAATATTTTTTTGGTTAAAACTAAAAATTATACATGAAAATATTTATTTTAAACCCTTTCTTATTTACTGGAAAATTGAGTAGATTATCTAGAAAAAGACAACCTTTAAGCCTAGCATATATTGCTAGTTTACTTAGAAACGATCACGAAATTAAATTACTAGATGCCAATGCTTTAAATTTAAATTTAGAAGATACAATCAATGAGATTAAAAAATTTAATCCGGAAATATTAATTTTAACTTCAACTCCAATCGATAGATGGGAGGTTCCCTCACATGCTTATATTAAATTTTTAATTAATAGTTTGATTAAAATAATTAATAGTTTAAAAATTTCATACATTATTCTTACTGGTTCTCATGGATCTGTAATGCCGGAGTGGTTGTTAAAAAAAACTAGAGTTAATTTTATAGTTCGCAATGAACCAGAATTAACCGTTCTAAGTTTAATCAATAATATAAAAGATTTTTCAAGGGTAAGAGGTATTTCTTTTTTAAAAAATGGTAAAGTAATTAATAATCCAGATGCAGAAAGAAATAAGAATTTAGATAAATTACCTCTTCCTGCTTATGATTTATTGCCCATGGATAAATATTCATATACTTATCCAGACATTCCAAAACCATTTTCTATAATAATGTCTTCTCGTGGCTGTCCGTTTAAGTGTATATATTGTTTAAAAACAATGATGAAGGATAAATATATTGCTCGTAGCCCTGAAAATGTTATTGCAGAAATAAAGCATTTAGTATATAATTTTAATATTAAAGGAATATATTTTCAGGATTGGGAGTTTATGATAAGTCGTGATAGAGTAGATAAGATTTGTGATTTAATAATAGAAAATAAGATAGAGATTAAATGGGGTTGCAATGCCAGAGCAACAGATATTGATGATAAAATTGTTAGAAAAATGAAAGAAGCTGGTTGTGTTCGTATTAATATTGGGTTCGAAACAGGCTCGCAAAAATTGTTGGATATTTCTAAAAAAATGGTTAAAATGAGTGATATGCAAGAAGCTATTGATGTTTGCAAAAAACATAAAATTAATATTGGTATTTATTCAATTCTTAATTTGCCTGGCGAGACAAGAAAAACAATTGCTGAAACAGAAAAATTTTTAGCTGATAACGATTTAGAGACAATGTGTTCTCCTAATTTACCGCTTCCATATTTTGAAACTGAAATGTATGAAATGTTAAAGAAACAAGAAGGTAAGGATTTTGATTGGGAAAATTTAGAAAAATATGCTGGTAGAGTAGGAACATCTCAATCCCCATTATTGGCTAAAATTTATAGATGGCATTATAAGCACAAGTATAATTGGGGAAATTTATATTTTTTTAACACTAAATTTTTATTAAAGATTATAAAATTAATTAAAAGTAAATTATGAAAATTTGTTTTTTAAACAACACCTTAAATCCAAAGGAGGGAAGGGGTAGATATGGTTTTAATCTTATAGATAAAATTTCGAAAAATAAAGATGTTGAAATAATTGTTTTAACCGAAGAAGGTAGTGGTCATCCTTTAGAAAAATCAATACTTTTAAAATCTTATCTTCTTAGAGATTTTTTCAATATTTTCATTAATGCTTTTAGAATTAGAAAATATATAAAAAAATGTGATATTGTTCATGCTTTAGATGGATATCCTTTTGGGGTGATAGCAGCTTTAGCTAATATTGGTTTAAAGAAGAAATTTATTATTAGTGGCATTGGGACGTATTCTATACTTCCTTTAGAAGAAATATTGAAAAAAAATTTATTAAGATGGGCTTATAAAAAAGCTAGTAATATTTTATGTATTAGTAATTTTACGAGAAATCAGATTTTAAAAAGAATTAAATTAAACAATACAGAAGTTGTTAATCTTGGAGTTGATTATGAAAAATTTCAAATAGATATTAAGAAAAAGAGAAGAGAAGGAAAAATTATTTTAAGCGTTGGTGCATTAAAACCAAGAAAAGGATATCATATTTCTATACCGGCAATGGCTCAAGTCATTAAAAAACACAATGCTAAATATTATATTGTTTGTGACAAAAAAGAAAAGGAATACATTGATTTGGTTAGGAAGCACAACATAGAAAAAAATGTTAAATTTTTCTATAACATATCAGACAAAGAATTGATTGAACTTTATCATAAGTCATCTATCTTTTTATTAACACCAGTTGTTTTAAATGATAATGATTTTGAGGGTTTTGGTTTGGTTTATTTAGAGGCAAACGCTTGCGGGAAACCATCAATTGGAACCTATAAATGCGGAGCAGAAGATGCTATTATTGATAATGTAACGGGATTTTTGGTTCCACAAAACGATATTAAAAAAACCGCAGAAGCAGTTTTAAAATTATTAGACAATCCAGGATTGGCCAAAAAGCTAGGTGAAAATGGTAGAAAAAGAGCCTGGGAGATGAATTGGAAAAATCTATCTAAAAAATATATAGATGTTTATAAAAAAATAGTTAGTTAAAATGATTAAAAACAAAGTAATAAAACTTGATATTGGTTGTGGAGAAAGAAAAAAGAAGGGATTTGTTGGTATAGACATCGATCCTAATAGCGATGCAGATATAATTGCTTCTGCTTTAGATTTGCCGATTGAAAATGATTCTATTGATGAAATTCAATCTTCGCATTTAATAGAACACTTTCTTCCAAAAGAGACTCAGAGATTTTTTGATGAAATTTATAGAGTTTTAAAAAGAGGGAAATTAGCTAATATAAAGATTGATAAAGATTGGACAAAAAAAAGACTATTGGCCAAAGATTCTACTCATAAATATAGATATAAAACAAAAGAAATTAAAAAAATGCTTGAGAAATTTTCTTATAAAAAAGTAAAAGATAAAATATTTTTTTTTCGGTTGTATCAACCAAGAAGAAAGATATTTATTAAATTAATAAAATAAAATTTATAATTATTTGTATAATTACATTTTTTTAAAGAAAAAATAAGCAATAAAAAAATAAAAAATTTGTGATATTAATATAGCAATTATAACACCCAAAATTCCATAAAGAGGAATTAAAATAGCAAAAAGAACTATTTTAATAATTGGAATTAATATATTTATTTTATAAAGTTTTTTTGTTTTCATTTTTGCCTGAAGAGAGAGAACCATCATTGACATTGGAAAGGCTAAAAGAGTAAAAGCCAATAGTCTTGAATAGGGTATTGATTCAATATACTGAGGATAGAATATTTTAAAAAAGTATGGAGCGAGAATAATATATATTATAATTCCGAAAACAATTAGTATGGTCATTTTCAAAAGTTTTTTTGGTAATGTTTTTTTAATATCATTTTCTGATCTGACGGAAAGCTTGGGTATGGCTAATTCCTGAATAATTTTAAGAGGTCCTCTAATGTGCTGTATTGGGAAAGCGGCGAAAGAATAAATAGCTAGTTGTATTGGGCCAACAAAGTAGAATAAAAAAACATTATCAATTTGCTGAGTGATAAGATTTATAATTCCCATTAAACTTAAATGTTTTCCATAGGCAATCATTTTTTTGTCATTAATTTTATTTGGTTTGTTTTTTTTAATTGTCCAAAAAAGGAAAAACATTCTTAATAAAGAATAAGAAAGAAAGTAGATCAAGATTAATATAATGAGATTCTTGGTTATAAGTAAGGTTATTATGATTGAAATGGTAGATAAAATTTGAATTATAGTAGTATAGGCAACTCTTTTGTTAAATAATTTTTTGCCGTCTAGGAAGTACTGATAAGTTTCTCCACCTTTGAATAGTGGAAGAAAAAAGGCTATAATTAATAAGGATATAGTAAATTCAATATTTCCTTGAAACCAGAAATAAATGGCAATAAAAACAGAACAAATACTTCCCAAAAAACTATATTTTAATTTTGTTTTAAGTCCATTTAAAAAAACGCCTTCAGATTTTTTGCTTACTCCCTGAATAATGGCTACATTAATTCCTTCAAGTGAGGTAATGGCTAATATTGTCATAATTGACAATATGTATCTATATTCTCCATATGTTTCTTGGGAAATAATATTTGCAAAAGCGATAGACAAAAGAAATGCAGTGGCCATGCTAATAATGTTCCCAATCATCAAATAAGAACCATGCTTGGCAATGTAGATATTGTCAGTTCCTGTATTTTTTTGGGATATTATAAGGAGTTTTATTATTATTGATTTTATTTTTTTTATCATGAAAAAACAATATATAGTTTTAATTATATTTTTAATTTTTATTATCTCTATTTTAGTTCGTTATTGGCCGATTTATCATAAGGGATTTTCATGGAACATTGATGCCACTAATTTAATTTTGGCGAGAAACCTAAGCTTAACTGGAGAATATATGATTGTAGATAAAATGGATATCGCATTGTCTTCAGAACTAATAAAAGAACGAGGGATTAACTATAGTAGTAGTAATAAACTAACACCGATTCTATATAGTAAAATATTCAATGTTTTTGGATTTAATCCACAAATTCCACTATATGTTTCTTTGGTTATTTACGGAATTACTACTGTTCTATTATTTTTATTGATTTTAAAATTATTTAATATTCGTATAGCCTTAATATTTGCGGGTGTTGATATTTTTCTACCATTTATTTTGTCTGGATCAAATTGGTTTGGCTTTTATGAATGGGCAATGTTGTTTTTTGTAGTCGGTATATCGATTTATCTCTGGAAAGAGAAACCAAACATTTGGAGATTATTATTTAGTGGTTTGTTTTTTGGTCTTGCATCTTTAGCCAGAAATGCGTTTTTAATTTCGTTTATTCCATTTTTATTTTATGATTTTTATTCTAATTTTATTTATAAAAAAGAATGGAGACCAATTAAGCAATTACTGTGGTTGATCACAAAAAGGATTTTTGTATTTATTTTGCCTGTTGTTTTACTGTGGGGAGGGTTTATGTTTCAAGACTATTTTTCTGGCATAGAAAATTCCTATATCACCAAAACAGAAATGGCTTGGGATGGACATCTTTTTACCGATCCATATACTTATCATTTTGAAAAAGATGAATTTATTAAAGAAAAAATTGATACAGCAGAGGGAGATGAAATTAACGCCTTAATTGGTTATGGGTATATACATAGTTTAAAAGCAAGGATTAAAATGCATTTTATTTCTTTTAAATATTATATTACTGGCTTTTTTCGTCAACCATTAATGGGCGGTCTGTTTGTTATTTTGTTTTTGGTGCTGGGCTCCATTTTTCTCCACAAAAGAAATAAGAAGCTTTTCAATCTGTCTATTTTGTGGATAGTTTTTCTTTTTTTGGTTCTGATTAGTCTAAGGACAAGCAATGAAGATCATTTTTTAGAAATAAGATTTCCGTTAGTTTTATTGATATCTTTGGGAGTTTTTTGGGTTATAGATTGGTTACGACAAATAATTCAGAGCAGAAGAAATTACCTTTTGTTGGCTGGGGCGATTTTACTTGTTTTCTTTGGTCACCTTATACAGTCAAATAAGTGGATGTTTCACGAGAATTATCTTTATTCTGGGATTCAGGAAAAAATAATTTTAATGAACATGATTAAAGAAAATTTTTCAAGTATTAATACTGAAGACATAATTGTGGTTCCGCGAGATTATCTTTTTCTTAATTATTACACAAATTATAATTATATTTATTTTGACCCAAAAACGATTAAAAGATTATTAGGAGAGAATAAATTGCAATGGGCATTTAATAAATTTGGTGTTACTCACATAGCTGGTTTTGACGAATTATTAAGCAAAGAGATTTTAAGTGCAACTGAGATAAAAATAATTGATTAAAAAAATAACCAAGAATTAATCTGCTGGAGTAGATTTTGAGATAAATTTTTTTGCTAGAATATATTCTATTGGCCAATGAAAAAATTTAAGTTTCCATCTGGCCCTGCAAAGAAAAATAAATAAAAATTTTAAAATTTTATTTGCTTTAACTTCTAATCCCAAGGCATATTTTAGTGGATTAGCACCAAGACGCACTATAACATCTAGAGATTCGATTGTATTTGGTTTTTTTAACCAAGGAAACTGGCGAGAGTCTAAATAGTTTAATTCTCCACTCATTGATTTACTCCATTCCTCAAGAGATAATGGAAGGTGCAATCCCATTGAAACACATTCTTCAAATAGTGGTGAACCAGGATATGGCCTAAAGGTTTGTGGTCCGATGATTTTTACTCTTTGATTAATTTTTGTTAAATCATTAATTAAACAGAGAGTTTTTTTAATATCTTGCCAGGTTTCTCCTGGCAGACCAGCCATGAAAGAATAAATTGGATCAATATTATATTTAATACATTGCTTGGCTGAATAAATTATTTCTTCTGGGGTTGTGTTTTTTTTTATTTTTTCAAGTATTTTAATCGAGCCAGATTCAGCTCCGATTGATAATAGGTTACAACCGGATTTCTTCATTAATTCAAGAAAGTTATTGTTTATAAATTTATTATTAAAATAACTGCTCCTAATGCTGGCACTCCAGTAGATATTTATATTATTGTTTATTATTTCTTGCGTTATAATTTTTGCCCTGTTTTTATCAACAAAGAAATTTTCATCCCAAAAGACTATATGTTTTTTCTCTTTGCATGGCCCAGATATAGCACTTTTGATGTCATTGATTACTTGTTCTGGTGATCTGGCTCGCCATCGATTTTTTGTAATCGCATTTACGCAGAATGTGCAATTATGTGGACAGCCTCGACTTGTGTGTATGGGAATTTTTGATAAGTTGTTAACAATATCCAGTGGAATTAATTTCCACCTTGGAGTGGGTAAGTCCTCCATTTTTAGTAATTGTCGTTCTGGGGTTATTATTGTTTTATTTTTTTTCTTAAATGCAATGCCTTTTATGGATTCGAGGTTTTTGCCTTTTTTATTAATAATTTCCCAAAGCGTTTCTTCTCCTTCGCCAATTACGGCAACATCTATTAGTGGATGAGCTATTGTGGTTTTTGGAAAAAGAGTTGGATGAAATCCTCCCCAAATGATTATGATTTTTTTATTATATTTTTTTATTAATTTCGAGATATTAAGAGCAGATTGTAATTGGGTGGTCATTACAGATATTCCTACAAACTTTATATTTGGTAGTTCTTTTTTAATTAAGTCTAGATATTGGTGTTGTCTGGCACAATCGATAATTTTTACTTCAATTCCTTTTTGGTCTAAATAAGTGGCAAGACAAAAAATGCCCATAGAAAGGCTTCCATCATAATTTGCACGAGGGATATTAAATTGAGGGTTGATTAGTAAAATTTTAGACACGATTTTTTATATTTGTTGTTATTGGCGTTATTAGCCAACACGAGAGACCAATAATGGGAATAATTATAAAGTTAGTAATAAAAATTAATAAAGATAAACTTATAATTTGTTCATTAGTAAATCCAAGTGGAATAAAAAGCATAAGAAAAGTAGCCTCGCGCGTGCCCAAGCCGGATATGGAAATTGGTAGAAGCGTTACAAGACTAACAATCGTTATTGAGACTGTTAAATAAATAAAAGATACATTCATCATTCCTATGCTTTTGGTTAAAAAATAAACAGCTACATAGGATACTAGCCAAGATAAAGTGGTTAAAATAAATATCTTAAAATAGTTTTTGAATTTATATAGTTTTATGTTCTCAATAAATTCAGAAAATGATTTTTCAATTTTTTGTTTATATTTTTTGGGGACAAGAATGAAAATCAATCTTTTAAGAATAATTTTAGCTTTCTTAATTTTTATAATTATTATAAATAAAATTATTCCAATTGTAATTATACTAAAACCTATAATTATTAGATTTTTAAAGAAATAAAAAAATAAAAAAAGACCAATAAATCCAGAGATAATTAGATAGAATATATCGGCTAAACGATCAATCATGATGCTTGCTAAAGACCTTTCGAAAGAATGGTTATTTTTTTTAAGATAAATAATTTTTCCAAGTTCGCCAAGTCTTCCTGGCGTGACTATGCCCATAAAAAGTCCAATAAAATATAACCTGAAAACTTGCCAAAATGAATAATTGATATTCATTGTTTTTAGAATATATTGCCAGCGGTAGGGTTTTATGGTTGAGGCAAAAACCATAATAAGTATTGCTAAGACTAGATAAGATAGATTAAGATTAAGGAAAAAAGAAAGCGTTTCTTTTAAATTGATTTTATTTAAAATAAAAATAAAGATTACTATTCCAATCAATCGAAAAAACCATTTATTTTTTAAAATTTTTTTAATCATGTTTTGATTTTTTTGCCGTAAAAATAATTGGATGATATAATTTTGTTATTTTCAGGAATAAAATAAGGGTTCCTAAAAATAAATTTAATAGTTTATTCTTTTTAAGTTTTGTAATAATTTTTTCTAATCCAGGATTAGCTATTTCTTTAGGATTTTCTATTTTTTTTAAAAATCTTTCCATGCTAATGTTTTGAATTTCTTTGAAGCCAATATTCTTTAAAAGACTTTTTAAATAATTGGGAGTAATTTTAAAATTTAAACTATTAAGAAAATTAGTTTTTTTATGTCTAATTATTAAATATAATTTAAAAATAAATTTTGTGTATGGCAAGGCATATGGTAGCCATAGCATTTTATAATGTCCCTCCCATGGAAATAAGTGATTTGGAGCATAAATAATGAAAAGACCTTTATTTTTTAGAACGCGATATGCTTCAGAAAGATATTTTTTTGGATTATTAACGTGTTCTATTGTACATGTGCTTGTTATTATATCAAAGCTATTTTCTTTAAATGGTAGGCTTTCTCCGCTGGCTATTAATATGTTTTCTGGTTTTTTAATTCTTTCTTTGGCTATATTAACTGCATCTTTGTCTACATCAATTCCAATAGCATCTATATTATTTTTTTCGCAGGTCGAAATTACTCCGCCTAGTCCGCACCCCATATCTAATAGTTTTAATTTTTTGGGCTCAAGGTTGTGCTTTTGAATGATTTTATATATCTCTTCGCCGATGCTATTCTTAAAAATTTCTTTAATGTATGCTTTTTTTTCTTTACTAACCCCAAAATTAAATGTACCAGAAGTTTTTTTACTTATTTTGTAATATTGTTCTATTTTTCTTTCTAGATCATCTTGTTTCATTAAATTTTTGAATTATTTTACCATTATTTGTCTTACACACAATAAGTTTGTTCCTTTTCTATTCCTGATCGTATACGCTTTTAGTAATTTGGTGGGACTTGTTTGCTTTAGTTCTTTTTTGGGTTCATTTATCTCATATAATTTAAAATTATGTCCAATAAGTAGTTCTAAAAATTCTTTTGATTTAACGCTAGAGTTTTCAAGTGAACAGGGACTGAATTCTGTGATAATTTTTATTTTTTTATTCTTTTTTAATAAATTTTTCATTCCTTTAATTGTTTCTCCTTCAGCTCCTTCGATGTCAATTTTAATAAGATCTACTTTTTCATTAATGTAATTGTCTGCTCGCGTAGATTCAATTTCAATGGATTTACGACTATTGTTTGAATTATATATGCTGTGTTGCTTTTTATCATTTTTGTGTAGATACAGTTTGGTTGTTCCAATTTTGTTTGATACTGCTTTCTGGATTAGTGTTGCGTTTTTATAGCCATTTATTTCTACATTTTTTTTCAATAAAAAAAAATTATCCGGGTCTGGTTCAAAAGCAATAATTTTTCCATTCCTTCCAACAAGTTTTGCAAATAATAAAGTATAATATCCAATATTAGCTCCAATATCTATAACTGTATTGTCTTTTTTGATTACACTTTTAATTATTTTTGTTTCAAATGGTTCATATACTCCCGAAAGTGAAAGACGAAGAGAGTCTTCAGAATCTAAAAACATTTTTTGTCCTTGAATTATAGTAAAATTTGATTTTAAAAAACGTGCTATAAAATTGTCTATAGCCTTAATAATTTTAAATCTTCTAATCCCGGTTCCTAAAAAAACTTTATTAATCTTTTTATATATTGATAATAATTTTTTTCGCATTGCAATTGATTTATTTAGATAATATTTTTTGAAATATATTTATTAGTCTTTGGGCAACTACCCTGGTAGTATATTCTTTTTTAATTTCTTTTTTTCCATTTTGAATCAATTTTTGAGTAAGTGCTGGATTTTTTTTGATTTTCAAAATAGATTGAGCTAATTTATTTATGTCCTTTTCTGGAATTAAAATTCCATTATATCCATCTTTTATAATTTCTTTAAGCCCGCCAACGCTAAAGGCAATAACCGGAATTCCTATAGCCATTCCTTCTAGGGCAACGATCCCCAGTGGTTCTTGTACTTCGCCAATGGTAATTGATGGCACAACAAGAAGATCTGCTATGTTATAGATTTTTCCGATATGTTCATAAGGAATATTGCCTAATATTTTTACTTGTTTATTCAATTTTTTTTCTTGAATATATTTTTCGAGATTAATTTTTTCTGGACCATCTCCAGCATAAATAAGAATAATTTTTTTGTCATTGGCAATTTTTTCGAAAGACTTAAGTAAATAGATTGGTCCTTTTAACTCCGTTAGTCTGCCAGAAAAAAAAACGACAAAAGTATCTGTTGATATTTTAAATTTTTCTCGTCCATCTTTTTTGGCTTTTGTGTCGTTATAGAATATATTTTCGTTAACTAAATTACGAACTACTGCGATATTTTTAATTTCTGGACATAATGATAAGATATGATTTTTTGTATGATCGCTATTGGCGATTATTGATTTTGCTTTGCGGTATGCTTTTTTTTCTTCATTTATCATTAATTTCCAAATAAATCCATTCTTTTTGATCTTTTTTTGATGAACGAGGGCTAGCACAACAGAACCATGAACAACTAGTATTAATGGAATTTTAAATAAAAATCTAAGTAATCTGCTGGCGCCTACAATTGAAGTATCTTGAGCAAAAATAATATTCCATCTTTTTATGGGATAATAAAAGACTAGTCGTAATCCAATAATAATTTTACTAAAAAAATAGAGAATAATGGTTTTTATGGGGGAGCCAAGAAGAAGTTTGTCGGTTTTTTCAACGATTGAATTTTTGGTTTCTCTATATTGTGAAATTCCAAACAGTGTCATTACATCTATTTGGCTGTTTAAAAATCTTAAACCATCACATACTGAATTAATATAAGAAGTTACTCCTCCTTCATGTGCACGACCATTAACGCAGATACAAATTTTCATATTTTAAATAGACCTAAAAAGCGAAAAGAGTGCAGAAATTGCTCCCACTGTCCAACCAATTGGTCTTATTAAATAAATAATAAATAAAGAAATTGCTGTAAGATCCTTGTATTTTATTGTTAAGCGAAGAGTAGAAAATATATAGGAAATAAATAAAATTAATATTGGTATAAGTATTAAGTACCATGAGAATTTATAAAAAAACCAGAAAATAAGTAAAATAATTGAACTTAAATAAAACAATGGTTGAGATATCATCCAAAACGAAGAGACTTCATCGCCCTTGAGCATTTTTGGTAATTTTAAATATCTTATAACAGCGAATTTTCCATATTCATACTGTTGTTTAAAAAAAGCTTTTAGTGTTTCACGATGATTGTGCCAAACCTTTGCATCTTTAACAAAGATTATTTTGTATCCAGCATTATTTATTCTGTGCCCAATTTCTGCATCGTATCCGGTTTTTAGCTTTTCGTTAAATCCACCAATCTCTTCAATTATTTTTTTCTTGTAGACAATGTGCATTGTAGCCGCTCTTTTTATCTCTTTTGGCATTTTTTCATATCTGTCTTGTAGTTCATACCCGATTATTCTTGGAATAAGCTTTTTGCTATTTGCTGTTAAAATTACTCCAGTTGCTCCTGCTGTTTTGGGATCTTTGAGTTGTTCAACGGTTTTTTTGAGCCACTCTTTGTCGACATTTGCATCTCCATCTACTAGTCCGATAATTTCGTTTTTTATAGATGGTAAAATTTTATTGTATTTTATTGGCGGAGAATCAATTCCAGTTTGAATAACCCTAACCTTGTTTTTAGGGTAGTTTGCTACAATTTTTAACGTTCCATCATTAGAGTTGTTGTCTAAAAGCCAAATTTCGTATTTGTCATGTGGATAATTTTGATTAATTAATGCATCAAGACATTCTTTGATGTATTTTGCTACATTTTTAATTGGTATTAGGATTGTTACGCTTGGATAGTTCATTTCTTTTTTAATATAAAAATTTGTTGAGCGCAAATATGTTTATAATTAAATTTATTTTCTAAAAATGCTGCAATCTTTTTTGTTTTTACCTGAAGTCGATAAGTTATTTTATATCCAAAGAGATATTGTATTACATTGATAGCAACTGCCAATATTTGGAATGGCAGAGAAAATATGTATTTTTTTTCATAAATTTTAAAGCCACATTGCAATATTTGTTTAAGGTCTTTATTAGAAAAACTAACTTCGTTTCTACTGGAACATTGATGTTTTTTTATTATTGATTTGAATGGTTTTCTTAGATAAAAAAATAATTTAGGAACTAGACTTGATGATCTTTCAAATACACAAAGTCTTCCATCGTTTTTAAGCACCCTTTTGAATTCTGTTGCTGTTGCCTCAAGTAGCCCCTGCGCCTTAACATGGTGAAATAAGTCATTGGCGATAATGACATCAAATTGTTTATCATCAGTGGGTATTTGATGTACGCTACTTATAATAAATTTTCCATATGGATTTAATTTTTTAGCTAATTCAATCATTTTTTTAGAAAAATCAATTACGGTAATATTATTGCCTGTTGTTAAAATGGCACCGCCACCGGCTTCAAGAATTTTTTCATTTTTACTTATTTTATAAAAATTTATTAATTTATCATTAATTATTTGATAATAAGGAAGAGTATTTTTTTCAGCATAAAATTGGGCATTTTTATCCCAGTCTTCTAGTTCTTGTTGAAATATTTTTTTATTAATCATAAAGCATGTTATTAATTTAAATTCTTTTTTTTAAAACATAAACTAAGAAAATAGGACATTTTTTAGAATTGCCTAATTTTCTTGTTATTTTTCCAGCAAATATATTGTTGGAGAAAATATTACCAGCACCAGTTCTTTCTTTTATAATAAATCCGGAATCATTAAATAATTTTTCCCACTTTATAATGTTAAATTTTTTAATTTCTGATATAAGAGTAGATGTTTCTTTTGTGTTTTCATGATTACAGTCTTTTTCATGACTCCAAAAGATGTTGAAATTTTTGAATGGATTTTTTAGAAAATTAAAAGGACCTTTAATAATATGAATCATATAATTTAAGTGGTGATGCAGGGAAAGTAATTTACTAAGATGCCACCAAGGTGTGGGAACGGCAATTATTAATTCGCCATTATTTTTTAGTGTTCTGTTCATTTCTAAAAGGTATTTAAGTGGATTTGTGACATGTTCGACTACATTAACTGAAATAAAGGAATTAACACATTCTTTTTTTATTGGTAAATGTTCACTATTTACCAACAAATCAAGCGGATAGAATGCATTATGATCTGTATGAATATCAAATGAAAGAATGTTTTCATTTTGTATAAATGATTTAGCCAAATTTGATCCACTGCCATTATCTATGGTTATTTTATTTTCTTCTTTACTTTTAATTTTACGAGAAATAATTTTGTAAAGCAAAAAAGAGGCTGGTCTTATTTCGTTTTCTTTTATTGGTGTTCGTAATTGAAGATTAAAAATCTCCGAATTATTTTTTTTACTATCTCTAGTGGTGTCTTCATTTTTAGAATATTCGTTTACAAGGAATGTTGGTATGTTAATTGCGATAAGCGCATTAAACGGACAAGTTTTAATACATTTACGGCAATTATTACATTTATCTTTAATAATTATTCCAGGGTTTTTTATGTTTTTTATTATTCCATTAAGCATAAAGTGTCCTTTTTCTTCAATAATGGTTTTTTTTATTGCTGTTTTTTTGCATGATTTTATGCATTCAAATTTACATTTTTTGGGGTTGCATTTATTTTTTAAAATATAGACTATTTTTTTAATAGGATATTTTTTTTGACAGTTTGAACAATAATAGTCTTGTTTTGAAAGTTTTAAAGATATTTCCTTTTTAAAACGACTAAGGCAATCTGGACAAATAAAGTTTTTATTAAAAAAATCAAAAGGAATCATTTTGGTTTTTTAAATAATTTGGGTAGTCCACGCCAAGCAACCTTTAGTAATCTAGTCCCTTCAGCCGGGTTTTTAATAGCTTCCCACAATCTTTTGGATAGATACGAAAAGCTAAAATAAATTTTTTTATAGGCCCTAAATCTCCAGTATTCGAGATCCTTTATAGATAAATTTGGATAATTAATTTTTTCATCTTTTGTTAAATAATCATTTGATTTTAACCAATTATAAAAAGGAGTTGATTTGTGTGGTTGGGGCACTACGAATTGATAGTCAGAAATATTTAATTTTTTAGCCCATTTTATTGTTTTTTTAATGGTTTCAATTGTTTCACCGGGCAAACCAAAGATAAAATCTCCATGAATATTAATTCTTGATTTTTTGGCATTTTTTGTAAATTCTTCCATTCCGGAAACTATTTCTCCCTTGTTGATATTATTGAGTATTTCTTGAATTCCTGATTCGTAGCCGATATGTAAAAATTTACATCCAGATTTTTTTGCTAATTTCATTGTTTCTAGGTCTAGGTCGGCCTTAGCGTATCCAGACCATGTAATTTTTAGATTGTTTTTTATAATTGCTTCTGCAATTTGACGAATTCTAATTCTGGGCAACATATCATCTTGAAAAAATATTTCTTTAATTTCTGGTAATTCTTTTTTTATTGATTTCAATTCTTCTATGATGTTTTCTATTGTTCTTGTACGATAATGTGCTCCTTTGTGAATTGTGTTTGGCCATAGGCAAAAGGTGCATTTACCCCAGGCACATCCACGTGCGGTAAACATATCAACAAAAGGATATTTCAGACTGGTTTGGCGGTAATTTTTCATTTTTAAGTATTTTTTATAAATATTTGTAACAAATGGTAATTCATTTAATCCTTTTTCATTTATAAATTCTCCGTCTGGATTTTTAATTATTTTATTATTTTTTTGCCATGTTAGTTCTTTTACTTCGCTTAGATCGGCATTTCTTTCAATTGTTTTTGTTAAATTAAGTAATGGAAGTTCAAATTCTCTTCGAATTACGCCATCAATTGATTTAGATTTTTTTAATATTCCTTCTGGATCTATTGCACACCATGGTCCGACAAAAACAATGAATGTATTAATTTCTTTTTTAATCATTTCAGATAATTTAATTTCGTTTTCCATGCTGTCTATTGAAGTATAAATAACTGTGATTTTAGGAGAGAAATTTTTTATATCTTTTATAATTTTTTCATGTGGGATTCCATCGACCAATGCATCAACTAGTTTTACTTTATAACCATCTTTTTCTAAGCATCCAGTGGCATAGGCTAAAAAAATTGGATACCAATTACTTCCTGCAACAGGTATCCACGTACATCTTGAAGATCTAACATAATTTTTTATAAAAGATGGATTTAATAAATAAATTTTCATATTTTTATGCTTCTATTTTGCCAAACAAAAAAGCTATTCCAATTAATAAATATTTTTTTAGATTTTTTATATTACGATAATTTGATAGTTTTTTTAAGACAAAAGATGGTCGTAAATAAAATTTTCTATAAGCCATTTTAGAATAAGAACGAACAGTATCTTCTTTTAATTTATCTGTTTTGAGTTGTGGGTATGGACTTATATTTTCTCCTCTTACAAATCTTTCCCAATAATCTTTTTCTATAAATCCTTTTTCGGCGGCCCATTTAAAAAGATCATTTCCTCTATTAAAGGCTATGGTTGGACTAAATGTGGTATAGTCGGGATTTAGTTCTATTGCAAATTTTATGGTTTCTTTCATTGTTTTTTCCGTTTCGGTTGGTAATCCTAGCATAAAATAAGTAAAAATTTCGATTTTATATTTTTTGCACCAACCTATAGCATTTCTGGCTTGTTCCTTGGTAATTCCTTTTCTGATAAATTTTAATATTTTTTCATTGCCAGACTCTATTCCAAATCTAATTCTATAGCATCCTGCTTTCGCCATTAATTTTATTAATTTTTCGTCTACTAGGTTTACTCTTGTGCGACATTCCCAAATTAAATCGAATTTTTGTTTTATTATCGTATTGCAAAAATCTATTACTCTTTGTCTGTCTACCGTAAAAGTATCGTCGTAAAAGAGTATTTCTCTTATTCCGTATTTATTGTAAAGCAAGTCAATTTCTTTGATCATATTGTCTGCTGATCTTGCTCTAAATTTTTTTCCGAATCTTCCTTCTGGATCGCACCAGAAACAGTTATATGGACAACCTCTACTTGAAATCATCGTAGCAAATGCATCTCTTTTTGACATAATATCTTGGTATTTTCTAATATCGATTAAACTCCATGCTGGCAAAGATATTTTATTAAGATCTTGAATCATTTCTCTAGATTCAGTTTGAATTATTTCATTGTTTTTACGGAATACTATTCCTTTAATTTTTCCCGGATCTTGTTTTTTTTCTATTGCATCAACTAATTCACAAATAGTGATTTCGCCTTCCCCAATTATTCCATAGTCTATCTCTTTAAATTCTAAACTTATTTTTGGGAACGATGCCAAATGTGGTCCACCAAAAATAATAGGTACATTTGGAAGGATTTTTTTTAGATATGTTGCCGTTTCTCGTGCTCTTTTAAAAACCGGAGTTGTAGTTGAAATTCCTATAATTTGAGGATTATAATTTTTTGTTAATTTGCCTAACGATTCTAAATCTATTTTTTTTTCTTCGGCATCAATTATTTTTACTTCATGGCTTTTTTCTTTGAGCGCAGAGCCAATGTATAAAAGCCCCAATGGTGGTATTTTATTTTTTAAAAATCTAAAAAATGTATTTGTTGTTTTACTATAATGTGGATAAATTAGAAGAACTTTCATTTTTAATTGTTTTTATTTTTTATCTCTTTACGAATTGCAGAAATTTGATCAGCCAACAATCCAAAAAAGAAAATTAATATGGCAGAAATAAATAATAAAATGGTTATATCGCCAATATTTTTGTAGATTATATTTTGTATTAATAGTGTTCCGCTTATTAGAAAAAGCAAAATACTAATTGGTAGAAAGATTCTAAGGGGAGACGTTAAGACAATAACTCGTAATATAAATATAAATGTATCAAATGCGTGCTTTGGTCTTACTTTGCTTTTTCCCTCTCTTTTGTTTATTCTGATTGGCACATATTTAACAGATAGTCCTTCAGACAAAAAAAGCAGAGAAGATGTTGTAGAAAAAGAAAATCCATCACAAAGAAGATGTGTGAATTTTAATATTTCTATTTTTTTAACAATTCTTAATCCACAATTTAAATCTGGAATTTTTTGTTGACTAAGATAATTGGCTAGCCATTGCAATACTTTTTTTCCTGGTTGTCGGATAATTGGTCCCTTGTATCCAATTCTTGCTCCACTTATCATGTCAAAATTATCCATATATTTTATCATTTCCTTAATATAGATTGGTTTGTGTTGTCCGTCGGCATCAAAAAATAGTATAAAATCAAATTTTGCATTTTTAATTCCATTTTTTAATGAAGCGCCATATCCTTTGTTTTGCGTATGATTAATTATTTTTATATTGGGAATATTTTCTAAAATTTCTTTTGTTTTATCTGTAGAGGCGTCATTAATTACAATAATTTCGTATTCTAAATTAAGTTTATCTAATTCTGTTTGTAGATCATTGATTGTATTTTCAATCGCTTTTTCTTCGTTGTGGACAGGAACCACAACAGATAATGATTTTTTCATAATTTTTATTTTATCTTCCTCCTCCTCTGAGGATAATATTAATTGTTTTTAAAATAATTGATGTGTCTAAAATAAATGATCTATTTTTAATATAATAAAGATCATATTGAACTTTTTCAAAATTATCTTCTACTGTTGAGCTATATCCATGCTTTATTTGTGCCCATCCAGACAAACCAGGTCTAATTAAATATCTTTCTTGATAAAAAGGTATTTTTTCTTTTAATTCTTGATGAAATTCTGGTCTTTCTGCTCTTGGACCAACAAAGCTCATTTGTCCTTTTATTACGTTCCATAATTGAGGAAGCTCGTCCATTCTTGTTTTTCTCATAAATCTACCAAATTTAGTAACTCTTTTATCGTTTTTCTTGGCCATTTTAGGGCCATATTTTTCAGCATCCATAACCATTGATCTAAATTTAGTTAATTTAAATGTTTTTCCTCCTCGTCCTACTCTTTTTTGAGAATAAAATACAGAACCATTAGAACTAAATTTAACCATTATTGCAATAATAATCCAAAAGGGGAGAGAACAAATTAAAAGAATAAAAGCAGAAATAAAATCAAAATATCTTTTAGCTAATTCATAAACATTTCTATCTCTTTGAGAAATGTTTTCTAAAAACCAAATTTGATTAATAACTGTTAAAGGAATTTTTCTTGTTACGTTTTCATAGAATTCAGATAAATTTACAAAATCTATTTTATGTCTTATACATTCAAATAAGTTTTGAATTAATTCTGGATATTTATATACTTCAGGAGCAATAATAGCTGTAGATATATTTTCTTGTTCTAATATTCCTTTTAGATTTTTTATTCCTTGAATGATTTTTACTCCTTCTAATCTATCTTTTATTGGTTCATCATCACTTTTAACAATTAATTTTAGCCTATATCCCAATTGAGGATTTTTAATTATTTCTTTTGCTAATTCAATTGCTTGTGGATTATATCCAACAATAGCTAAATTAATTCTTATTTTTAATGCGCCAATTAAGAAATTAAAAAATAATCTCCATCCATAGAATAAAAAGACAAAGATTATTATTGTTAATAAAAGATTTGTTTTTGGTGTTAATTCATTTATTGCAAAACCAGGAATTAAATAGAAAAATGCAATTGAAATTAAACCACCAATAATTATTCCTCTTATTAAAGAAGAAGAAAACTCAATATTATTTTTAGCAGTGTCTAAATCATATAAATTGTGTATAAAAAACACAATCAACCAAACAAAATAAACAATTGAAAAGGGGAGTATATGATTTTGAAAAGTTCCTAAATCAAACTCTCTATATCTAATAGTTAGAGCAATTGCTAAAGAGGCATATAAAATGATTATATCGCCTAATAATAGAATAAATTTTTTAATTCGCATTATATTAATAATATCCTAATTTTTTATCTTTTGCAATAAAAAAGGATCTGGTTTTGCGTTCCATTCGTTGGAGTTAGGGTTGTTGTCTCATGCAATTAACCAGATCCTATCTTTATATTACCAAATATTAGTATTTTTTTCAAGACATGTTAATATTAAATCATATTAAATAAAAATAATGATTTGGTTTTTAATTTTTTTAGATTTGATAATTGTATTAATTGTTACACTTGTTTTGTTTTTTAGTCTTATTGGTTTAATCAGATCAATGGGTGTTCCTTTTGTTCCGTTGACTAAAAAACAATTAGAATCAGTTAATAAATATATTAAATTAAATCCAAACGATAGAGTTGTTGATCTTGGATGTGGCGATGCAAGAGTATTAAGAATGTTTAAAAAGCAGGGAGTTAAAGATTTAACTGGTTATGAGGTTAATTTGTTGGCATATTTATTAGCTAAAATTAAAAGCAAATCTTTAAAAATATATTTTAAAAACTTTAAAAAAGTAGATTTAAGTGAATATAATGTTATTTTTTGTTATTTATTAGATTATTATTTAGATTCTTTAAAGGAAAAATTTGATAAAGAATTAAAACCAGGAACAAAAGTAATATCATATGCTTTTAGAATAAAAAACTGGAGAAGACCAGAAATTATTTATACAAAAACAAGTAGAATTTTTATATACACTATTGAATAATATATATAAATGTTTTAAAATATATAGGTAATCATTAAATTAAAAATATGAATCCATTTACCTTAGGTTTATTAATAGCAATTATTCTTGTAATAATTGGATCTATTAAACAAATTAATCAATATCAAAAAGGAGTTAAATTTGCTTTTGGTAAATATGTTGGTTTAATGCAACCAGGATGGAGATTGGTTTTCCCGGTATTTCAAAGTTATATGAGAGTAGATATAAGAACAAAGGCAGTAGATGTTCCTAGCCAAGAAGCAATTACAAAAGATAATGTGTCTGTTAGTGTTAATGCTGTTATATATTACAAAGTACATGAAGCTGATAAAGCTATGTTAGAGGTTGAGAACTTTTTTTATGCTATTTCTCAACTAGCTCAAACAACAATGAGAAATGCTGTTGGTAAAGTTGATTTAGATGAATTGCTTTCACAAAGAGAAAAAGTTTCTGAAGACATTAGAAGCGTTATTGATACAGCTAGTGATCCTTGGGGTATTAAGGTTGATAATGTTGAATTAAAAGATATTACTCTACCAAAAGGAATGAAAAGAACAATTGGAAAACAAGCAGAAGCAGAAAGAGAAAAACGAGCTATAATTATTAAAGCTGAAGGTGAAGTTGCTGCAGCAACAAATATGGCTAAAGCAGCAGGTATTCTTTCTGAAAAAACAGGCGCTTTACACCTAAGAACCCTTCAGTCAATTAATGATATTAGTTCTGATAGATCAAATACAATTGTTTTTGCTGTTCCATTAGAAATATTAAGAGCATTTGAGGCCTTTAGTAAAAAAAAGCAAAATGATTGATATTATATGGTTTTTGGTTAATTAGTAGAAAAATTATGAAAACTTTAATTACAAATAGAAAATCTAAATTGGTTTTTTTCGGCGTCGAAGGTGTTTTATTGAATGTTGTTTTTGGTGGTTTTAAAGACATTTTAACTTTTCTTGGGAAAGAAGAAGATGTTAATAAAATAAATGAAGAATATCAAAAAAGAAAACATCTTGGTCCGTGGGGATTAGAAAATTTGGTAGAATTATGTAAGGGTTTTTCTAGAGAAGAATTTACCAAGATTTCTATTGATTATTGTAATAAAAATTTAATGATGGGCGCTAAGAATATTATTCGTGAAATAAAAAAAAGAGGATTTTTAGTTGGAGCAATAAGCTCAGGCCCACAATTTCTTCTTGATGCATTGAATGATATTCTTGATTTAGATTTTGTTTTTGGTTTAAAAATAGAATTTAAGGATAACGTAGCTACTGGTAAAATTTTCAGAAAAATAGATAGATTTATAAAAGTTGATATTTTAAAAGAAAAAATGAAAGAATTGAATTTATCTAAAGAAAATGTAACAGTTATTGGAGATTCTATTACAGATATTCCAATGGCAGAAGAAGCTGGATTTTTTATTGCTTTTAATTCTAAGAGTGATGAAGTTAAGCAAAAAGCAAATGTTGTTGTTGATAAAAAAGATTTAAAGGAAATTTTAAAATTTATATAGTAAAAAAGATGAAAATAATAATTAGTTTATTAATATTATAAATACTATTCTTGATACGGTTTTTATATTTATTGGCTATCTTGTGTGAATGTGCGAGCTGTAACATGTGTAGGATTATTGCTTATTATAAAGAAAGACAGAAAGTTGTTTCTGAATTAAGATTTGCTATAGTAAAAGTACAAAAAAATAGAGATTATATATTATATGGAATTAGTTTACACAATGTATTATTTAGATAATTGGATTTTTGAAGATAGAATATGTAAGATTGATTAAAAAAATCGCCTCGCAATATGCGTGGCGGTTTTAAAAAAAAGCCGGACCCTTGCAGTCAGCAAGCAATTCCTTAATCTGGTTTTGGGGACAAAACGGGATTGGGAATTGGGATTGATCCGGCTTATATCTAAGTATATATTATTAATATGTTTTGTCAAATTATTTGTGGTATAATTTATTTATAATAAACAACTCAAACTTTATGAAAAAATTATTTTTAATAGGCCTTTTCCAGGCAATTGGAGTAACAATATATGTTTTGTTAATAAGCAGCTTACTTCAGTTTGTAGATGGATTTAATCCAAATTCAATATTTTTAGTTTCTGTTGCAATATTGATTTTATTGGTTTTTTCATCAGCAGTTGTTGGTTTAATTGTTTTTGGTTATCCAATATATTTATGTCTTCATAAAAAAATAAAGGAATCATTATTTGTTTTAGGATTTACTTTATTGTTTTCTTTAATAACTATTATATTAATTTTATTAATAATACTTTTATGAAATTAAAAGAATTCACAACTGAAGAGGCTAAAAAAATAGGTGATAGTATTGGAATTGATTGGAATAAGTATAATTTAGAAGAATTTAGAATGGGATTAAGAGTTGAATTAGAACATGGTTTATGTGATTCTCAAACAAATGTTACTAATGATGATGAAATAATAACTGGAAAAATTGCATTAGCTCACTTAAAAGAAATTTCAGATTATTATACTAGATTAGATAAAATGGAAAAAGAAGCTGAAAATAATTAACATTTTTAATTTTTAGCAATATATAAATATTAATTAAAAGGAAAAAGAATGTTTAAAGCATTAGAATTTAAAAATCAGAAAAAACAAATCTTAAGGGGTGTTGTTTTTGGAGGAAAAGAAAAAAAAGGAATAATCTTTGTTCATGGATTTGAGAGAAAATCATGTGAAAAGAAATTTAAGAATATTATAGACGAAATTAAAGGAAAATATTATTCTTTTCTTTTTGATTTTTCTGGATCTGGTTTATCAGATGGTGATTTTGAAGATTTTACAGTTCAGAAATTATCAAAAGAATTAAAAATAGCAACAGAGATATTTAAAAAAAAATTTAAAATTAATGAAATTTCTTTTATTGCTCATAGTTTGGGATGTGCAATTGTTGTAAAATTTTTAGAAAACAATATTGGCTTTAAAAATTCTAAAATTGTATTTTTTGCACCAGCGCTTAATCAAAAAGAATTACAAAAATATTGGTTTGTAAAATCAAAATTTAAAGAAAAAGAAATAACATGGAATAATTTTAAAGAATATATTGATTCAAATACAATAAATGAATTTGATAAATATATTCAAATAGAAGAAAGAGAAATAAAAGAACATATTATTTCAAATCAATATTTTTTAGAAAATGTAAATGTTGATTATCAGGATATTTTAAAATCATTAAAAATTGATTTTAAAAACATGTTGATTATTCATGGATTAAATGATGATAAAGTTCCAATACAAAGTAATTACGATCTTACTGAAAAAATAAAAACTCTTGTTATTAAAGAAGGGGATCATGATCTTGAAAAGCCAAGTGTAGTGCGAAAATATATAAAAGATTTAGTTGAGTTTTTAAAAAAAGTTTGACAATTTTTGTTAATATAATATGATAGTATTAGTACGCTGAAATTGCGATTAGTCGGCAGGTTCTTCTTTCCTGCCAATAGGATGTGTGGATCGTGCCATTATCTGAGCACCTTGGAGTGCTATGCGCACAGGCCCTTAGGTCCTTTCTTCGCAAAACGGATTTGGCCAAAAGCCAGCGATAGGTCTGGCGATATCCACGCCGTGGGTTTCCTGAGGGGTCTAATAATGGGCCCCTCCTTTTATTTGCACAAGATTTATATATACTATATAATTTATCTTATGATAACTTCTGAAAATTTGAATAAAATACTTCGTTGGGGAGTATATGTTTCTTTGTTTTTGCCATTAGTAGTTTTTTCTCAACATTTATCACCATTTCATTTTGGTAAAATGATTTTATTTAGATCATTGGTTGAATTAATGGCTGTTTTCTATATTCTTTTAATAATTATTGATAAAAGATATAGGCCAAAATGGAATTTAATTTTAATTAGTTTTACTGCTTATACTGGTTTATATATTTTTACTGGATTAATTGGAGTTAATTTTTTTAGTAGTATGTGGGGAAGCATAGAAAGAATGGGTGGTATTTTTTCTTTTATACACTTTTGGGTATATTTTGTAATTCTGATTAGTATTATTAGAATAAAATTTGACTGGAATAAAATATTAAAAATTACAACTTTTGTTGGTTTTCTTTCAATTTTATTTGCTTATGGACAAAGATTAAGACTTGGTAGTTTTTTTGTTGGTTGGCAACACGGAGAAAGGGTAATTGGAACAATAGGTAATCCTGCGTTATTTGCTGGTTACCTTCTTTTTATACTTTATTTAGCTCTTTGGTTTTTATTAAAAAAACAAACAGATATTAGAGAAAAAGGATTTTATTCTATTGTTTTAATTTTAGGAATTCCAGTTTTATTAATGACAGCTGTTAGGGGAGCAATATTGTCTTTTTTTATAACAATAATTCTTTTAGCTCTATTTTTTGTTTTTGCTTCAAAGAATAAAAAATTAAAAATATCTTTAATTATTGCAATTTTAATTTTTGTTCTTTTTTTTACTTTTGCCTTTATTGGTAAAAATAGTACATGGGTAAAAAACATTAGTTGGCTAGACAGAATAACAAGCCTTTCTTTAGATTCAGATACTCTTCAGACTAGAATTTGGTCATGGACAAGCGCAATTGAAGGATGGAAAGAAAGACCAATCTTTGGTTGGGGTCCTGAGAATTTTTCAGTTCTTCATATGAAGCATTTTGATGCTCGTCATTTTACTCATGTTGGATCAGAAACTATTTGGGACAGAGCTCATAATGTTCCTTTAAATGCTTTATCAACAATGGGTGCTGTTGGTTTATTAAGCTATTTATCAATATTTGTATCAATGTTTATTGTTTTGATTAAAAAATTCAAATCTAAAAGAATTGGTAAAATTACTTTTGGTGTTTTTTCAGCAATGATTATTGCATACTTTATACAAAATCTTTTTATTTTCGATACATTTGTAAATTACTTTTTATTCTTTATGGTTTTAGCATATGTTTATTATTTAAAAACAAATAATAAAAAGATAGAGCCATTAAGAGAAAAAAAATATCCATCAACATTCTTAATTGTTATTTTATTAATCCTAGCTGTAATTTTAATTTTTCAAACAAATATTAGATCATCTCAAGCTAATTTTAGTACAACAAGAGCAATATTAGCAGGAAGAGCAGGTAATGCTCAAAAAGCAGTTGATAAATACCAAGAAGCTTTAAATTGTAAAAGAGAAAATAATGAATTTATATGTAATCCAGTTCCAGAAGGAGCTTATGAAATAAGGCACAAACTAGCTACATTTGCAATTCAGCTTGCAGAAACAATGAAACAAAAACAAGGAGATTTTGATCCAAGCCTTTTATATTTTTCAATTAAAATAGTAAGTAAAAACATTGAAAGATTTCCTTTAGACACTGTTCCATATCTATACGTTGGAAGAATGTATATTTTATTAATTGAAAAAGATGGGCAAGAAGCAGCTAATCAAGCATTAGCTTCTATTAATAAGGCATTAGAATTAAATAAAAGAAATCCTAGGATTTGGTATGAATTAGGCCAAGCACAAATGTCAATAAAAGAATATGAAGAATCATATAATAGTTTTAAAACAGCTGCAGAATTAAATCCAGAAGTTTCATTGTCTTGGTGGTTTACAGCTGTTTCTGCTAGTGCTGCTGATAAAAACGAAGAAGCGCTTGAAGCGCTTAATAAGGCATTAGAATTAGGATGGAAGGATTTTGAAACAAATACAACTGAATTATTAAGAATGGTTAAAATATTTGAAAAAGCACAGAGATATGATATGGTTGCTAGATTATATGAATTAGGTGTGCAACAAGAACCAGAAAGCGCTCAAATGTATGCTTCATTAGCAGCTGCTTATGCTCATATGGGGCAATTTGATAAAGCAAGACAAGCTGCTGATAAAGCAGTTCAAATAGATCCTAATTTTAAAGAAGAATATGATAAATTTATTAATTCTTTGTATATAGTTGATTAAAACTTGACAAGGGATTTTAAAAGCAGTATATTAATAATGTGTGTTAAACGTTCTTTTAGTGTTCTTTTATAATTTAATTTGCTGATTTTCAGTGAATATTGATATAGATTCTATCTTTGTGTCTATTTAGACAAATTTATACAATAAGATAGGTGATAATGGAGTAAAAAATGAAGAAAAAAGATACCAAATTAGTGATTGAATGGTCAACATCATCCAAGAAGAACAGAGAGAAAATTCGAGGAAATATTCCTTCTCAACAGGAGCTTTTAAGCGGTGGTGATAGTAGGGTTTGTAGGAGCCCCTGTCCTTGCAAGTGTGATGACTATTATTGAGATTCGAATTTTCGTGGACTGGGGGGACTTAATCCCCCCAAATTTTTTTAAGGAGATATACTGATGATTAAAGAAATTATTAACCTGCCCTTAAGATTTTCTAGATTTTTACACATTTTAAAAGAGAAAGAATATATAGCTTTATTCCATTCTCTTACGATTGAAACAGTTTTTCTTTCTGCGAGAGCGCTCGAATTAGTTTCTGAGTTTAAAACCGGAAAAAATATTAGTTATATAATTATGCAAAAAGAATTGGATTTTTCTGAGAAAAAATCTTTCTTCTCCCTTGTAGAAAGACTAATAGAGTTTAAAATGCTTGTACCACTTTCGTGTAATGAAGGCAAAGAGCTTAATGGTTATCAAAAAAACTATTTAAGAAATCCAGTAATCAATATGGCATATTTGGTTTTGACAGATGCTTGTAATTTAAGATGTCGATACTGTTTTGTTAGACAAGATATTGATACGAAATATAATTTTTCTTTTATGTCTTCTGGTGTTGTAAGACAATCGCTTAATTTTTTTGCTAAATGGACTTCTGAATCTGTTTCAAAAAATAAAACAGTTATTCTTTATGGTGGAGAGCCATTATTGAACAAAGAAGCATTCTGTTTGGCGATTAAGCATATGCATATCCTGAAAAAGAAAAAGTTATTACCAGAAGATTTAGAGATAAGTGTTATTACAAACGGAACATTGATTGATAGAAACATTGCTTCTTTTATGAAAGACTATAATGTTTTAGTTGGTATATCTGTAGATGGTATGCCTAAAGTCAATGATGAATATCGATGCTTTCCTGGTGGCAATGGATCATTTAAGAAGACAAGAACAGGTTGTGAAACTTTAAAATCTGTTGGTGTTGAGTTTAGTTTGTCTATAACCATAACACCAAGCAGTGTAAAAAATTTATTGAAGCACGTTCAATGGCTAATAGAGAAGTTTGAACCAAAAGGAATAGGACTTAATCTATTAATGGATAGTGCAGAGAGAATAATTTCTTCTTCTGAATATGCAGAGATTGCCACAAAAGAAATGATTAGATGTTTTGAATTTTTGAGAGAAAATGGAATACATGAAAATAGAATGATGCGTAAGATAGATTCTTTTGTGGATAAAAAAATTTATCCTTATGATTGTGGTGGTTGTGGAAGACAAGTTGTTTTTCTTCCGTCTGGCGAAGTTGGAATGTGTCAAGCATATATTCTAAGTAAGAAGTTTTTTTCCATTCCTGACTCAAAATTCTCACCTTATACAAACAATGATTTTATTGGGTGGGCAAAACGTTCACCGCTTACAATGCCTCAGTGTTTAGATTGTATTGTTTTAGGTATCTGTGGTGGCGGTTGTCCTGCTCGAGCTGATTTTCGACATGGTAGCATTCTTGCTTTAGATGATATTTTTTGTATACACGCCAAGGAAACTCTCAAATGGATGATTAATGATCTTTATAGATATGAATCTGAGGAGGGGTGATTATTATGCAGCAAAAGATAGACAATATTTTACAGTATTTACTTTGGATGAACGTTAAAGTTATTGAAAAAGTTGAATTGGTAGACCTATTAAACAAAGCATTGCGTGGTTATAAATTTAGAGTTAAAATCGGAATTACTCCTAATGATTGCCGTTTGCATATAGGACATGGATTGTTGTTTTGTATAGCCAAACAATTACAGTATGTTGGTGGGATTGTCGATATTGTAGTAGCAGATTTTGCAGCCAGCTTAAATGGAATAATTATTGACAAGAAAAAAATTAGGCGTTCTTTTAAAAAGCAGATAGGTAGATTTTTAGACATGGATTCCGTTAGAATTGTCTTCCAAACAGAATGGATAGAGAAAATTGGATTAGATAAAATGATATCGATAGCTTCTTATTGTGATACTAGGATTTTATGGAGGTATATTTCTAGAAAAACGGATTTAAGCTCAGAAAAGATTTTGCCATTATCTCGTTTAATATATTTTTTAATAGGAGGATATGATTCAATTGCATTCGAAACAGACATAGAGATTGTAGGAGAAGACCAAGAATTTATTGTATTGCTTTCTCGCAGCCTACAAGAGAATCATTGTAGGCCCATAGAAGTTGGACTTTTGATTCCTCATTTATTTGGGAAGGATGGTAAAAAAATGGGAAATAGTGAAAACAATTGTATTTATCTTTCTGATTCTCTAGAGAAGATTAAAAAAGATATTTGTGAGATTCCAGAGAATGTTATTCATTTTGCGAAAGAGATAGAAAAAAATATTTTGTAATAAAGATAATAGGGCCCTATTTTTAAATAGGGCCCTATTTTATTTCTTTTTTTAGTATTATAATTAAAATAGAATTTAAATTATTTTATGAAAAAAGTTAGTTTTAAATTGAATAAAAAACTTGACAAGGATATGATTAATATTTTTCTTGATTTAAAACAAGGTGGGTTAGATTTTTCAGGATGTGTTTTGAATCCCAATCCAGAACTGAAAAAGGTAATAGATAAAAAAGATAAGGATATAAAGAAAGAAATAAATAAATATGTTAATAGGGCTTAT
>Ga0180009_10000404_pt1 | contig 61063 bp, 43 predicted proteins | sample OS_PC_MetaG_FD_123537 | JGI IMG/M metagenome (GOLD analysis project Ga0180009, IMG submission 123537) | Groundwater microbial communities from the Aspo Hard Rock Laboratory (HRL) deep subsurface site, Sweden - OS_PC_MetaG | ecosystem: Environmental > Aquatic > Deep subsurface > Groundwater... | reverse complement strand
GGTGCGGTCACTCGCCCGACAGGACGCCGTGAATACGTCCATGTAGGCTCGACGGCGGCTGTCCCTGCCGCCGACGCCTGTCGATCGAGCAACCGCACCCTCTCCGGAACCGGCATTGCCAGAACGGAGTTTTGCATATCGAAAAATTAGATAATGAATCAAAATTTACGATCTTTCACAGTAAAATATTTGAACACCATGAAAAATGAATTGATCGATTAGCTTGTATAATGCGAATACGAAATCATCGATGATATAAAACCCAATTTAAGTAAGCAGCACTGTGCCAATCCCGCACTATTTGAACGCTCCAAATTATATTCATTTGTATGACGGCTATAATCCGGCGCAAGGAGTCCGTGCCTGATAAAATTCGGCATATACAACTTTATTTAGAGGAACGCGAATGGATAGTCTGCAATCGGATACCCAGATCGACACGGCATTGTCTTCGCGGACTACAGAAAACGCTCCGCTTGAGCCTTATCTTGTAATACTTTCAGGCAAACACATCGGTAAACAATTTAAGCTTACCCGTCAAAAAAACGTATTCGGACGAGGCCACGATGCGGATATTATCATCTCTGACCCCAAAATATCCCGACGTCATGGCGCCTTTATCATCAAAGCCGGCGTCGTTATGGTTGAGGATTACGGCTCGACCAATGGCACCTATATCGATGAAAGGCGAATCGACAAAGAAAAGATTTCCTTACTCTCGCGCATCCGTGCCGGCGGGACTTACATGCGCATCGATTATAAAAAACCAAGCGAAGCTCAATCCGAACAAGCTTTATACCAGGCTGCCAATACCGATGTTTTGACCCAAATACCCAACCGCAGGGCTTTTGTGATTCGCGGACAAGAAGAGTTGTCTTTTTGTAAGCGCAATCGCACCGCATTAACCGTAGTCATGTGCGATGTCGATCATTTTAAAAAAATCAACGATACATTCGGCCATCCCGCCGGCGACCAGGTTTTGAGGGAACTGGCTGAAATGCTGAATAAGGAAATGCGCACCGAAGACACACTGGCGCGATATGGCGGCGAAGAGTTCATTATGTTGCTGAGGGGTAGCTCGGAAAACCAGGCGTTGGTTTTAGCCGAACGCATCCGTGAAAAAGTAGCACGTAAGGCGTTCGAATATCAGCATCTAAGAATACCTGCAACACTCTCGTTCGGCATTTGCAGTCGTCAAAGCACTTATATCGAATCGCTCGAATCGATGATCCGGGCCGCAGACCGAGCGCTCTATCAAGCCAAAAAAAACGGCCGCAATCAGGTCGCGATCGAACGAGATTAAGAAGGATTATCCTAGAAAAAGCATTTCATCATGAAGCACATGAAGATAAAAAGTTAGTTCACTTACTTGCCATGCTTTTGCAAAACAGTTTTGCTCTCCTGAATGGCCGCTCATAGTATATGAATATCCTATTGAAATACTTTAAGAAATTCATGTACTTCATGGTTACATTGCTTTTTCTAGAATCATTTCATTTTGGCCTAGCCGCGTTCAATATAAAAGAAATACATACGCATTCGCTTTTCATCCTAAAAAGAGCAGTTGAGAGCCTCAAACTACCGTTCGCCCTGAGCCCTTCGGCTGCGCTCAGGAGAGCCCCGTCGAAGGGTGAACGGTAGTTTGAGGCTTCACCAAGACAGTGAAAGTGTTGTAGACCCTTCATGCTTCGACTTAACTCAGCACGAACGGTCTACAACACATATCAACTGCTCTTTTTAGGTTCATTGCGAAGCTCGAGCTTCGCGTATCGGTTCCCCAAGCTTGAGCTTGGGGAACAGCGCCCCTCTTTCCTCTTCTTTAATCCATCCCAAACAGCTAAAATCAATATATGTTTGTTTTTTCTGGTTCCCACGGTCCTCCGTGGGAACCCATACCTTGTCAGCCGAGGCAAGATCGGTATGCATTCCCACGCTGGAGCGGTGGGAACGAGGAAAACGGTAATTTTTGACTTATGGATAACGATGAGAGCTTGAGCTTGGGGAACAGCGCCCCCTTCTTTCCTCTTTCCTCTTCCACCTTTCACCTTCTTTAATCCATGCCAAACAGCTAAAATTGAAATATCATTTTTTTATAGCTTCCAAGGCCGCCACCGACAAGCATGCCGCTTTCCGAAACCTTATTCATCATCCTGCTGCTGTTGATACTGGCCTTACTGCTTTCCGGCTTGTGTCGCCATTTGCCGCTCCCTTATACCATCCTGTTGGTCGTAACTGGAGTATCGATCAATTTATTGGCCACGGTCACGCCTTTCGCTCTGATTCCAAGCGGCTTTCATCTCAGCGACGAACTGGTTCTATTCATCTTTCATCCGGCGCTCATCTTCTTCTCCGCACTGAGCCTTGATGCACGCACGCTTATCAAGGACTTAATTCCGATTTTAGTCATGGCCATACCGGGTATGCTGATCTCTGCGTTGTTGGTCGCGACAGGCCTCAATACTTTCTTTTATCTCGATTTTCTATTGGCCTTCTTGTTCGGCGCGATTATTTCCGCTACAGACCCTGTTGCGGTTATTGCACTATTCAAGGAGCTGGGCGTTTCGAAACGCCTTACTGTCCTGGTCGAGGGCGAATCGTTATTCAATGACGCGACCGCGATCGTACTTTTCAATATCGTACTTGGCGCCGTGATTCACGGGGAATCGGCGCTGATGGACGCGCCGACGATGATTTATTATTTCACTGAACACTTCCTGCTCGGTGCGCTAATAGGCACTTTGATCGGCTTGCTCATCAGCGAACTGATGGTCAGGATGTATCACGGTCAACAAAGTTTCGTCGTAGTCGCATCGATCGTCGCGGCCTACTTGAGTTTCATCGTCGCGGAACATAACTTCCATGCCTCGGGCATCATGTCGGTGCTGGCTACCGCACTTTGCATCAAAGGTGTCGCAATGCCTCGGCTTTCCGGAGAATCGACCCACCATATCGAAGCCGGTTGGGATTCCATCGCGCTGGTTTTGAATTCGTTATTATTTTTATTGATCGGCTTGACCGTCGATATCCTTGCATTTGCGATACATTGGCAACAATTGATCTGGGTACTCCTGGCGATATTCGCGGCGCGCATGATTAGCGTCTATGGTTTGATACCAATGACTACGAGCCTATTCAGCTTACCGGCAATCAACCTGAATAGCCGCCATATGATGTGGTGGGGTTGCTCAAAGGGAACCATCGCCATCGCGATGGCGCTTGCGATTCCCGATACTGTCGTCGATAAAGGTCTGCTCTTAGAACTGACGCTAGGCATGGTATTGATCAGCTTAGTAATGAGCGGCCCGACGCTCAAACCCCTAATGCGTGCACTCAAAATCGATCGCTTGAACGATGACGAATGGCTCGAATTACAAGAAGGCATGGAGCAAATAACCACATCGGTCAACGACTGCCTACACTCGTTTTCGAGGCTGCATTTGCTCGAGAGCGATATGCAAGATTCGGTGTTGCAATCGCTTAACAGAAAAATCGCACCGACGCATGCGACGCTGACGGAAGCCCAGCAACTCAGACAAATTCATTTACATGCACTCAATGTCGAAGAAAGGGAATTACAACGACTCCATGAAATCGGCTTGGTCAATTATTATACTTATTTGAATTTTAAGGATATTCTCCGCAAAGACAAAGCCAAAAGCATTGACGAGATGATTCGTTTCAATAGAAACCAGGATAACGTGAACCCGTTCTTGCGTTTTGAAATGTCGATAATCAAATTTTTAAGCGAATACGAATGGACGCTCAACTGGTTAATTCGCTATCAAAAAATTCGTTTTGCCAACTTAATACGCCACGATCTGGCCGGGGTTTTGATGGCTCACGAAGCGCTGTTGGCGCTGAAGCAAGTAGAGCCCCATTTTCATAGCGACAAGCTCAATATCATCAGAAAAATTTATCGGCAACGTTTGGAAAGAAGGCAAGGGCGGCTCAAAAAACTGGGTAAGCAATTCCACGACTTTTATTATCAATTCGAATACCGCCTATTTCAAGAAGTCGCGCTCCGTTACTCGTTGAAGCTGATTACAGAAGACTTTGAGCATGGCAAATTGTCCGAAAAGATTTATCGGCGCCTGGAAAAACGCCTGGATGAAGCTTTGAAACAATTACCGGACCTAGCGCCGGAGTTGAGCCTTGCCAAACGCGACGATTGGCTGGATAACGTACCGATTTTTAGCGGCTTGCCTCGCGACGTGCTAAAAAAACTCGCGAAAAACGCACATTACGTCAGCTTTCTTCCAAACGATACGATTTTTAACGAAAACGATCGGGGCGATTCGATCTATATCCTAGTTAACGGCGTAGTCAACGTTTTTCAAAATACCGGTCCCAATCAGCGCGTGCATATCGCCGAACTGCGCAAAGGCAGTTTCATCGGCCGGCACGCCCTTTACGAACGTGCCGTAAGAACCGCGACGGTCAGGGCAAAAACATACGTCACGCTGCTCCGGCTCACGACCCAAGACATCAAGAACTTATCCAAAGCCCTGCCGGAACTTAATCAACGCCTACAAGAAACCAATATCAACCGCTACCCGAACAACACTTAACCCAAACGAAACCGCTAACCCTTTCTTTCATTTTTCCGCTTAAGTATGCATTCCCACCCTGGAGCGGTGGGAACGAGAAATCTTGCCCCATGTGACTTCGATACCGTTTATTTTCACTCAACAAGCTTACCGACTCTCCCTCACCTAGCATGTAGCCCGTATGCAGCGAAGCGGAATACGGGAACGGCATGGCTTCGAACTTCCCGGATTGCGCTACGCTCCATCCGGGCTACGCTGCTAGCCTTTACCCTTTCTTTCATCTTTCATCTTTCATCTTTCCCCTTTCATCTTTCCCCTTTTTAATCTTCTTAACACGCTCAACAGCAATCCGTCCCGCATTAGCCAATTGCTTGCGCAACATACCCCATTTCTCCTTATCCTTAGCTGCTATCAGGCATCGTAAATACTGAGCCCGAAGGCTTTCCGGCAACTTATCGGCAATGCCTGTCCAAACCGCTTCGATGTTGTACACGGAACGCTCTTTTAAACAAACCGGAAGACAATCCTCGAGCGGAATCGTTAATGTCTCGCTAATATATGCCAATGCTTGGCGAATCGATTGCTCCTTGGCATTTTGCGGATGACTTACATCATAAGGTGGTTGCCATTCCCGTAGCGGACGCAGCTGATCGATGTGCGAAACAATCAACAATATCGGCGGCTGCCTTCGCTCTAGGCGTTCGTCGAACCAAGTTCGCATCGCATTCAGGAACTCGGCATCGGCCTCGTGACCCGCCTGGGTTGCCGAACATACCAATACAATCAAATCGAATTCGCCGAAAGCCTGCTCGGGATTTTCCTCGAACCAGCGCTCTTGGTCCCCATAGCCCGGGCTGTCGACGATAACGACATCGCCGGTACCTTCATGCTGCAAACGGTAAACAGTCAACGCGCCGGTCAACGGCAAAACATCGGTCGGTGCCCTTAATTCGCCGAATAAGGCATTGACCAGACTCGATTTACCGGTTTTAAGCTGGCCGGCAACCAAAATTCGTAGCGGCCGTTTCTTCATCTCCACGGATCCAAGCTTGGGTTCCGATTCGGCAAAATCTATCTGCGGCGGAATCGCTTGCCCGCTATACATCGCGATCGCGTAATAACCGATTTTTTTAATCAATGTTTGCAGCAACCAGCGCTCGATCATGCCTTTCGGGTATGCCGAAGCCTTACCGGCAAAAAATTGACCCAATTCGCGCGGAATTGAAGCAATCGGACTCAATAACAATTTACCGACGCGATAGGCTATGTGTCCGCTTGCCAAACGATCCTTCCAGCGCCAAAGCTCCAGGCCGTTACCGACCGTCAATAAATGACTGAACGGCACCTTTTCGTCGAGCATTTGCCGCATGTCCCGGCACACCTGCTCGGCGATGTAGAGAATGTTTCGCAATGGCACATCGAGTTCGGCCCGCTCGTGTTTCGGCGAATAATGACGCGCCACCTCGACCGTGACGCGTTTGGCCAGTTCCAGTATGCGCAAACTGTCGGTCAACGGATACTCTTTCGGGTCGATTTGTTCGGCCATTTTATCGAGCTTGGCCCAAATCTCGGTCGCGGCCGGCGGCCAAGCATCATCGGGTTTTACGACCGGCAATACCAATAGCCCCTGACGTTTGCGCAAACCTCGAATCATCAGCCACGCCAACGCATACACAACACAAAACCCGGCAACCGCTTCAGTCAAATAAATACTTTGCCAAAGCCAATAAATACCTGCGGCAACGAGCGCCAACCATGGCAAAACCAACAGAAAAGCCGATATCGACAGCAACGCTTTACGCATAATCAACCTTCCCGTTTCATTGTTTCACGCAATATTTCACGGCCGCGCGCGAATTCGGTCTTGAATACTTCGCGTAAGGATTCCGGGGTCAGCGCTTTGCCCCGTTTGGTTTGCGCGAAATAAAAACACAACGTCTGACCGAGAGCATAGGTCACCGCCGCGGTATAAAGACCCGAAACGCCTAGCGCGACGGTTTGCCCATAAACGGGAATCAATTTCAAAAGCTCGCGTCCGCCCATGCCGGCCATGACGCCAATGCCGATCGCACTGCCGATTTCGCTGAGACTTTGTTTACTCAACTCCAGCCCATAAACATTGGCGATACTATGAAACAATTTCGCCTGAATCGCGATCACGGTCGCAATACTCGCGGCCGGCACCGGAATGGCGGCGGCGATACCGGCCGACAGCGAATAACTGACGATATGCGGATGCGCCGCGTGCCGGTATACATCGCTGATCATGCCGATTTCTTGATGCTGCTCGAGCATGTCGCGCAAACCGAGCGGCAAGGCTTCTTCTAAAGCCAGCCATAAAGCCTCGGCACCGTAATCAATAGGCTCGAAACCGTCTTCCGGTAAGGTGAAATCGATCGGAACGAACACGGCATCGATACTGGCAAACGTGTCGCGTTGTTTCAGTAACGAAGTGCGCAAATCGGGCGGTATCGAACCGGCAATTTTGCCGTCGCTAAACGGGTAAGGGTGAATATGCGGCATCGCGGGATTCGGATAACCTTCATGAAGCGAAGTTTGTGCCACAATGATAGGCCAGCGAGGATGCGCCTGATGAATTTGTTTGACCGCGCTGACAACGCTTTGCTGTTGGTGATCCATTGCCTTGACCACGACGATCAGTAAATGAGCCTGACTTGCGCTCCAATGCATATCCTCGGTAGGATCGTAACCGACCTCCGACAAGCCGCGCGTGTCGAGAAATCGAACAAACGCGGTTTCCGGATCGGGAAAATCATAAAGCATGGCAGTGCGCGTACAAGGCCGAAAGCCGTTACCGATTTCGGCAGAAGTCGAGCCGGTCAGCACTCGAATTATCGAGCTTTTGCCGCTTTGCGTCTTGCCTAGCAACCAAATCACCGGCGGCGGCAAACGCTGCCGAATCTCTTGAAGCTTTTCTTGCAGCAAGGCATCAGGAATCTGCGGATCGAAGATTTGTTCGATCCAGTTTTTCCAATTGGCAAAAGGATTAGACAATCCAGGCATCACAACCTCGTCATCGGTGGCGGTCTACCTAGATTAGTGGATTTTTTGGATAATTGGCAAACCCTAATTAACCGTAACGTTCATGAAGGCCTAGCAATCGCCCCGGCAAATGAAAGTTCTCTGGTAAGGAGGGTACGGTCACTCGCCCGACAGGACGCCGTGAATACGTCCCTGTAGGCTCGACGGCGGCTGTCCTTGCCGCCGACGCCTGTCGGTCGAGCAACCGCGCCCTCTCTGGAACCTACATTGTTTTTTCACTTGGATTCAAGTTATAAGTGCAATCCAACTATTCATGCGGCTTTGTCATCGGACAAATCCGATTCCGGCTCGACCGGACGAATTTGAACTAATGAACCATCATCGGTTGAAAAATATAACAATTCGTCAGGACCTTGCCTAACAGCGCGGACTCGTTTATTTAAGGCGCTTAATAAACGTTCTTCCTTGATCACGTCATGGTTGTCGACAACCAGCCGATTTAGATGGGTCAGCACCAACGATCCGGAAAACAAGCTTCCTTGCCAATGTGGAATTTTTTTACCGCTATAAAAGCTAAGCCCGCTCGGTGCGATCGATGGCACCCAATAATGAATCGGCGATTTCATGCCTTTTTTTTCAACGCCCTCGCCGATTGTAGGCCCCCAATATTCGCGCCCATGGCTTACGACCGGCCAACCGTAATTCCGGCCCTTTTTGATAAGATTGATTTCATCGCCGCCGCGCGGGCCATGCTCTTGCGCCCATATTTCTCCGGTCCGCGGATGTATCGTCAAACCTTGGACATTACGATGACCGTAAGTCCATATTTCAGGTTTGGCGCCCGGCTCTGTAAGAAAGGGATTGTCGTCCGGAACGCTACCGTCCTGCTTCAGACGTAATATTTTTCCGTAATGAGAAGCCAAATTTTGAGCTTGATCCCTTTCGCCGCGATCGCCGACACTCAAGTATAAATTGCCGGCTCGGCTCATCACGACACGGGAACCGAAGTGATGATCGCTATTGTTCGGAGGCTCCGCGCTAAACAGAACGGTCAGATTCAGCAAGGTATCGGTATCGAGTTCCGCGCGAGCCAGTCGAATGGTCATACCCTCGCCGACATCGGCTGAATACGTCAAATAAACAAGCCGGTTCTCGGAAAACCGGGGATGCAAATAGACGTCAAGCAAGCCGCCTTGGTTGCGCGCGGCAACGCCAGGAACACCGCTCACATCGGAGGTATTCATTGTTTTGGGATCGAATATCCTTAATCGTCCTTTCCTTTCGGTAAAAATGATTTTACCGTCGGGCAAAAAATCGAAACTCCAAATGGAATCCTTGCCTTGATATATCGCAACGGCCTCCAATTCGACATCATCGGACTGAAATAAATAAGGTTCCTTGGCGATAGTATCCGAAATGGGTTTACAGGATACCAGTAAAAAACCTAATGCGATTATCCAACATTTCATCGACGACGCCTCATTATAAACTTCGACCCGCAACATTCTTGAATTTCAGACTTGCTCTCGACTGCCGGCCCTGTTCCTTAGCCTAGGATTTGATCATGAATAACTTCTCTATTTTTAATGTAGGGTAAGCTAGTACTCAGTCATTTTTACAATGTTGGGTAAAAATCGTTTAGCTCAGCGTAAATCCGCTCATCCTTCGACGGGGCTCTCCTGAGCGTAGCCGAAGGGGCTCGGAACAAACGGATTTACTTTTACCCGTCAAGACAAGATTGACTGAGTACTCGTTCGGTTGCACGACAAAACTCATGACTCCAGGAAGTTATTTATCCTGAAATCTTAAGCGTCAATTTCGCAAACCGGCTTTGCGGTCATTTTATGTTTCGAGCTAACCAAAACGGAATTCTTTAGAAAGTTCCGTCCTACCAATACGGGATAAGTCATTCTACTGCGGTCGGCCAGCGTAAACAGATTTTTTTCATAATGCTCTCCGACGCACAAGCCTATTTCGACGACATAGCGCTCTTGTCTGCCGCTAGCTTGTTTGATACCGATCTTTTCAACCAAAGGCAGCGTCATCGGGTATTGATTACCGTTACGATCATCGAATATAAAACTCACCATCGGTTGCTCGTCCGATTCAATCAACTTGATCTCTTGAGCGTTCAACGAACTTCTCGACGCACCGGTATCGAGGCGCGCCTTAATTTCAATGTCGCCTGGTATCAACGCCACTTCCTCAACATGACCGTAAACGGTATAGTTATTCATATTTGCGGCTAGAACCGATGCTTTTTGTTCGGCAATAGCTGTAGTCATGGACATCATAAAAGCAAGGGCGAAAGGGTAAATACGCATAAACGATTAAATTCTCCTCAAATGAAGTTTCATTTATTTTAAAAACTCATACTTCGATTGATAACCAAAAAGACATAATGAGTGCTTTGAAGGTAACTATTTAATCCCCCGGCAATTATCGTTCCCACGTTCTACGTTGGAAAGATAGGCGGGTGCGAATAGTTACCTTCGAAGTACATTAACTGCCCAGTAAAACTAACAAAATTCGTAAGGCATTGCAAAAAGCAACCATTATTAAAACCAAATCCACGAGTTAATTAATCGGCCCTGCATTAAAATAAGTAGGAAATTTGCCTCACGCTCTTTCCCAAGCTCCAGCTTGGAAAAGACACCCCGGAAGCTCCAGCTTCCTGAGACCGAAACAACCTCCGCACACTCTCAATCAACCCCGACTCACTCGTTCAATCTTTCTTGATTGTCGGGAAGCTAGAGCTTCCTGAACAGGTCACCCAAGCTGGAGCTTGGGTAACAGCATAAAATTCGTAAGGCATTGCAAAAAGCAACCATTATTAATACCAAAGCCACGAGTTAATTAATTAACACTGCATTATAACAAGTTGGAACTTTGCATCCACCCTTTGAAAAGAGGAGTACTGAATATTTACCGAGATTGTGATGCTTATTTGGCCTTAAGAAAATCCTCGATACACAATAGCTCAATACCCTTGTACACGGCCTCTTGTCTATCCTGTGCCGTGTTATAGCCCCAATCGGCCAATTGCAACTTTAGCGACTGAAGTTTTGGATTAGTCATCACAGTCAACAACGCCGGCAAACGATCCTCGACAAAATAAATTTGCTGATTCGGATGGCCTTCCAAAATCTCAATTAACGTATCGGCTTTGCTTCTATTTCTTTCGAGGCCGAATATGTTTTCGCCGGATAGTTCAATCTCATTAGCGCTCAAAATTTTCTTGACGAAACGCTCCTGCTTCGTCGTCACCACATACCAAGTAGCCTGCTTATTCAGTTGCTTAAGCTTATCGGCAATGCTTGGAAACACTGGATTCACTCCGATCCAACCCGAAAAATCAGCCGCAATCCAGTTATCGCGCGTTTCACCGAATAGTTTCTTCAGAAAATCGACATCGACATTTAATTCATCGAGCAACTTCTGTTTATTCCGCTCGAATCCGGTTAAAACCGCTCGGTCGTCGTCGTCTCCCCGATCGATCAAACGCATCGCCAAAATCGCTTCGTAGCCGGTTTCAATCGCGGGTCGAATTCGCCGGAAACGATCGATCAATTGCTCCGAAAGCCGGTCTTCGGTCATATCCGGCCAAAGCTTCCCGGCGGCCTTCCAACCAGTTATCGCGGTTTCGACGGCGCTATCGCAAATAACGCCGTCGAAATCCAAAGCATATATCATCGATTGTGTCATGACGCGTGATTAATCCTTCGTAAAAAACAAAACCACAGGGAATCCACTAAGACTCCGCTGTGGCATTATGAGTTATGAGCGGCAGCTTGCCGATAAGCAATTATCGATGACGAAACGGCCTGACTTCGAAAAATGCTGACTGACATCGAACAGAAACGGCTTCCCCTCACCTAGCGTTAGATGAGGGGCGACGAAGGCGTCGCTCCCACAACCGCTCCCTCTCCGTTTATTGGAGCAACGCGACGACTATGCCAATCTGACTAAAAGCACCCTACACATAACTGCTCTCCCTGCTCCGTTTACCGTTTACTATTCACCGTTTACCGTTCACCAGGTTTAGGCCGCTCCTATGCCAATTTGGCTAAAACCGCAGCAACCGTCTCCCCCATCGCCGAAGGCGTCGGCGCGATCGTAACGCCCAAATCCTTCAACATCGCGACTTTTTCGGCCGCGCTTTCGCCTGCCGCCGAAATGATCGCGCCAGCATGCCCCATTCTACGTCCTTCAGGAGCGGTTAGGCCTGCGATATAAGAAACCAAGGGCTTGGTCATGTGTTCTTTCGCGAAAATACCGGCTTCGACTTCTTGCGGTCCGCCGATTTCACCGATCATTAAGACGACTTTAGTTTCCGGGTCTCGCTCGAAATGTTCGAGAATATCGCGATGCGAACTCCCGTTAATCGGATCGCCGCCGATACCGACCGAAGTCGACACGCCGATGCCGAGCCGTTTTAATTGATCGGCCGCCTCATAACCCAATGTACCCGAACGCCCAACGATGCCGACATTACCCTGCATGTAAATATGACCCGGCATGATACCCAGCATCGAACGCCCGGGACTGATTGTACCGGCGCAGTTAGGACCGGTCAGAATCATGCGCTCGTCTTCAGGAAAACGACGCAGAAAATTTTTGACTTTCATCATGTCTTGAGTCGGAATCCCGTCGGTAATCGCGACACAATATTTGATACCGGCATCGGCCGCTTCCATGATCGAATCCGCCGCAAATGCAGGCGGCACGAATACGATACTCGCTTCGGCGCCGACTTGATCGACCGCCTGCTTAACAGTATTAAACACCGGCAGGCCAAGATGCGATTGACCGCCTTTCCCCGGAGTAATGCCGCCGACGACGTTAGAACCGTAGTTGATCATGTCCTGGGCATGAAACGTGCCGATTTTACCAGTAAAACCTTGAACGATAATGCGTGTATTTTCGTTGATTAAAATTGCCATGTGTCTTCTCTCAGCCCTCTCTCGCCACTACTTCATTACGTGCCTGCACGGCTTTCTCGGCCGCTTCCGCCAAGGTTTCGGCGGTAATGATCGGCAAGCCGCTCTGGGCGATGATGCGGCGCCCTTCCTCGACATTAGTACCGGACAAGCGCACGATCAAAGGAATCTTCATATCGATTTTCTTGACTGCATGTACGACACCTTCAGCGATCCAATCGCAGCGATTGATACCGGCAAAAATATTGACCAGCATCGCCTTGACGTTTTTATCGGCCAAGACCAAGCGAAACGCTTTCTCGGTCCGCTCCGGCGACGCACCGCCGCCGACATCGAGAAAGTTCGCCGGCTCGCCGCCGGCCAATTTGATCATGTCCATCGTCGCCATCGCGAGACCGGCACCGTTGATCATGCAGCCGATATCGCCGTCCAGCCCGACATAGCTTAGGCCGCGGTCGGCAGCCGCCATTTCGCGTGGATCTTCTTGGGTCTTGTCGCGCAATTCGGCGATTCGGTGACGGCGAAACAAGGCGTTGTCGTCGAAACCCATTTTACAGTCCAAGGCCAGCAAATCTTCTTTGCCGGTCATAACTAACGGATTGATTTCGAGCATGTTCGCATCGTTGTCACGTAACGCCCGGTAGCAGCCGTTAATCGTTTTAACGGCGGTATTGATCATCGACACCGGCAAACCCAATGCAAAAGCCATTGCTCGCGCTTGAAAATCCTGCAAGCCGACCGAAGGCTCGATGTAAATTTTGGTAATCGCTTCAGGTCTGGTTTGCGCTAACTCCTCGATATCCATACCGCCTTGAGCCGAGCCGACCATTACGATACGCTCCGAGCTGCGGTCGACGAGTAGACAAAAGTACAACTCCTTCGCGATGTCGGTACCGGCCTCTACATAAAGCCTTCCGCAAACCTTACCGGCAGGTCCGGTTTGATGAGTCACGAGCCGTTTGCCCAACAGCTCCTCGGCGGCTTTCGCGACATCGTCATGCGACCGGCACAGTTTGATACCGCCGGCTTTACCTCGCGCGCCGGAATGAATTTGCGCCTTCACCGCCCAAATACTGCCGCCGATTTCCCGCGCACGCTGCACGGCATCTTCCGGACTGTAAGCCAGGCCGCCATCGGCGATCTTGACGCCGTATTCCGTTAAAATTTCTTTTGCCTGATACTCATGGATATCCACAGCATAACCTCTTTCTATTTAAAAAAGTAAAGAAAGGTCCGCGCCGAAAATCGGCGCGGGTCTATTCCAATTGCTAGGAACGAGCTTGAAATAACTTAGACAACTGTTGGAAGGGGGGTTGGCGGCTCGATTGACAGGTGTCGGCGGCAAGGCAGATTTTTGCTCCTGCAAAATCTGCATTCATGCCATCCATGGCAATCAGATTCCGCCGTCAAGCCTACATGGACGTATTCACGGCGTCCTGTCAAGCGAGTCACTAAACCGCCACAAAGCCTACTACTTGTAGAAGTTATTTTGTGCATATTCCTTACTGGCCTTTTGCGGCAATTGCTTCGGCGGCCTTGACGACATTGTTGGCCATCTTTTCGGACGCGGCATCGATCAAGCGCCCGTCCAGCGCAGCGGCGCCCTTACCTTGCGCGGCGGCTTCTTTCAAGGCAGCCAAAATACGCTCGGCCTTTTCGATTTCAGCCACCGGCGGCGTAAAGACTTCGTTAGCCAATTCGATTTGAGACGGATGTATCGCCCACTTGCCTTCGCAGCCCAATGCAGCAGCGCGCCTTGCAGCGGCTTTATAACCGTCCTTATCGTTGATATCTCCGAACGGACCGTCGATCGGACGGAGACCGAAGGCGCGGCACGCGACCGTCATGCGACTGATCGCGGCATGCCATTGATCGCCCGGATAATCGGGATTCAATCCACCGATATTAGTCGTTCTTGCCCGGTTGCTGGCCGCATAATCGGCGACACCGAACTGCAACGCTTCCAAACGCCCCGATGCGCCGTTGCGGGCGATATCTTCAACGTTCGCCATGCCCAATGCCGTTTCAATCAAGGCTTCGATGCCGATGCGGTTTTTCAAGCCTTGTTGCATTTCGAGTTGATTGACCATCGCCTCGACCATGTAAACATCGGCATAAACGCCGACTTTCGGGATCAGAATCGTGTCTAGTTTATGACCGGCTTGCTCAACCAGATCGACGACATCGCGGACCATGTATTGCGTATCCAAGCCGTTGATGCGCACCGAAATTGTGATGCCGTGCCCTTTCCAATCCAAATCGTTGATCGCTTCAATGACATTTTTGCGGGCTTGCAGTTTATCGTCAGGCGCCACGGCGTCCTCGAGATCCAAAAATATGAAATCCGCACCGCTTTTCAACGCTTTTTCGAACATACCGGGATTCGACCCCGGAACAGCAAGTTCGCAGCGCTGAACGCGTTGCACGGACGCTTCATACAAGGTGTGGCTCATTGTATCTTCCTATTTCAATATGTTAATTTTTTGCTGGGCGAAGTCACCCTCGATTCGGTTAAATTTGACCCGAACCGGGCGCAAAATAAATCGGACATTGTACTTTTGGCAACGATATTGTCAATTTTAACTTTCTCAACTCGCCGCTGCTGCCCGCAACATCCAGCAACCGACGCTTGCCGATTAACTGCAAATATGGCAATATTGAGCCCTTTAGCGTTCGTTTTTAGGGCAACGAATCGATATCGAAATACTCATCCATCGTTCTTTAATTAATACAGTGTAATTATTCACATCCCCCTATCATTCCCACGCTCCAGCGTGGGAATGAAGACCGAGACGCTCTAGCGTCTCGTACCGCTGGAGCGGTGCTTAAGGCTTCCCACGCAGAGCGTGGGAACGATAATTGCCGGGGGTTGAATAGTTACAATGCAGTTGCCGTAGCGAAAATGGGCAAATTTGCAATATCTCGAATGCAATACCGGTAATTCCCGGAACAACGCCCCACCCGAAACGAATCAACCCGCTTTTTTCACCATTCAATTCAAAGAGGCAATAAACCATGGCAGGCCGTAATCATTTATATGTTCCAGGTCCAACAAATATTCCCGACGAAGTTCTCAGTGCTATGCATGTCCCCAGCGAAGATCATCGTTCACCGATCTTCCCTGAGCTTTTCAAACCCTTGCTCGAAGACCTGAAAAAAGTCTTCAAAACCGAAACCGGACATAGCTTCATTTTTCCGGCAACCGGAACCGCCGGCTGGGAAATCGCCCTAACCAATACCTTGAGCCCTGGCGATAAAGTCCTGATTTACCGCTTCGGTCAATTCAGCCATCTCTGGGCCGCAATGGCCAAACGCCTGGACTTCGAAGTCATTGTCATCGAAAGACCTTGGGGCGAAGGCATTCCGCTTGACGATCTCGAGGCGCGCCTAAAAGAAGACAGCCAACATGAAATCAAAGCCATTCTAGCCACGCACAACGAAACTGCAACCGGCGTCACCAGTGACATCGGCGGCGTTCGTAAAGCAATGGACGCAGCCGGACACCCTGCATTGTTGTTCGTAGACGGCGTCAGCTCGATCGCCAGTATCGATTTCCGCATGGACGAATGGGGCGTCGACGGCGCGATCAGCGGCTCGCAAAAAGGCTTCATGCTACCGGCCGGCGCCGCCCTGGTCGCATTCAGTCAAAAAGCGATAGCCGCGTGCGATACTGCACAAAGCAGACGCGCCTTTCTCGACTTGAAAGACCAACTAGCCAGCAACAAAGACGGTTACACGCCTTACACGCCATCGATCCCGATGCTGTACGGACTGCGCAAAGCCCTGGACCTGCTGCTCGAAGAAGGTCTCGAAAACGTTTATGCGCGCCATTACCGCCTGGCTGAAGGCACACGAAAAGCGATTGCCGCATGGGGTCTGGAACTGTGCGCCAAACCCGGCTTCGAATCGAATACCGTTTCGGCGGTCGTCGTTCCGGCAGGCAAAGATGCGCGCGATGTCATAAATACTGCCTTCAGCAAATATAATATTTCTCTGGGTGCGGGCTTGAACGAAGTGGCGGGTAAGGTGTTCCGCATCGGCCATGTCGGCGACATGAACGATGTATCGATGCTCGGCGCCATCGCCGGGGTCGAAATGGCCTTGCTCGATAACGGCTTCGATATCAAAGCCGGTAGCGGCGTTGCGGCAGCGATCGAATACTATCGCACCACTGCATAATCAGAATACGCTAATCCAGCCTAACCAAAAGGCATTCCGATTAACGTCGGGATGCCTTTTTTGCGTTTAAAAGAATTGCCGATACCGAGCATCGGTTTTTCATCAACAAACCGATTTATGCTTAAGTTCACAGACATTTCGCAAGAAATAGACTAGTTTTAATATCAACATTTCATCAGGCAAGCATTCTAACCATTGCCGGTTATTGGCGAACAATTAATGAAACACACTGGATTTACTCTAATCGAACTCATGATGACCATTGCGATCGGAGCGATTATATTGACGCTGGGGATTCCGAGTTTCATGGAAACGATTCGAAGTAACCGGTTGACGACACGTACCAATGAATTATTGACCTCGTTAAATTTAGCACGAAGTGAAGCCATAAAGCGAAGCACCCGTATCACGGCATGTAAAAGCTCAAATGGGAATTCTTGTGTAACTACGAATGCTATCGATTGGTCGAGCGGATGGTTGGTTTTTGTCGATCAAAACAATAACGGTGAATATGACAGCGCAAGTGAACTTCTTTTAAAGACTCAAACAAATCAAGTAAGCAATATTTCTATGGTTGGTAATGGAAGCGTTGCTAATTATATATCTTATATTGCGACCGGGCAGAGTCGTCAAGCTAATGGAGCATTTCAAGCTGGAACGATTAAGGTGTGTGACGACAGGATAGGCAATGTGGGAATAAATCTAGTACTTAATAATGTTGGTAGAGTCTATACGCAAAGAGATATCGCTTGCCCATAACAGAATTTATTAGAGCACTTACACTTGAAATGTTTAAAAAAAACGGTTTTACATTACTCGAAGTCCTTATCGCCATGATTGTTTTGGCAATCGGACTATTAGGACTTGCAGGCATACAGGCAATCGGTCTTCGGAACAACCAAAGCGCCTATCATCGCAGTCAAGCGACACAACTGGCTTACGACATGGCGGATCGCATGCGGGTTAACCGGGCCGCTTTAACCAACGGCGAATACAACAACGGAGCGGCCACTGCAAACGATTGCGAGGCAAACTCCTGTACGCCGGCCCAAATGGCAGGCTATGACATCGCACAATGGAATGCCGCGCTAGCCGATCAGTTGCCTGGGGGAGTCGGCGTGACCTGTATCGATAGCACCTCAGAAGATGGCACATCGGCAGCGCCGGCTTGCGACGGCAACGGCACGACCTATGCTGTCAAGGTTTGGTGGGACGACAACAGGTCGGGCGCATCGGATCAACGCTTCGTGATGACATTGCGGCCCTAAATCGCAGAGTCTCTGTCGTGCAGTGCAATAGAAGCGCGTAGCCCGTATTTAGTATAGCGAAATACGGAAACTTCCGTGCCTCGCCTTCCCGGATTTCGTTTCACTTCATCGGGGCTACTCCGGTATAACGGTCTCGGTGAGGAACCTTAATCCTTCCGTGGCAAATACAATGACCATTTACTAGTACTCAGTCATTTTTACAATGTCGGGAAAAATCGTTTAGCTCAGCGCAAATCCGCTCATCCTTCGACAGGGCTCTCCTGAGCGTAGCCGAAGGGCTCAGGACGAACGGATTTACTTTTACCCGTCAAGACAAGATTGACTGAGTACTAGAGCATCGATTAATGTCACTTATATTTCAATGCCTTATGCTTTCCAAATGATTAAAGCCGGATGATCCATTTAATACAAAAACCGAGTTAATTTTATGAATAAAACGAATCTACTCCGGCCTACGGACAATCGATCATGTTCTCAAAGCTCATGGTTTGCCGTTTGCAATCTTGCTGTTACGCATCATGAACGTTAAAACATTCGTACCGAAATCCGGCTTTAAAGCATCGCAAACCGGCATGACGCTGATCGAAATCATGATTTCGCTGTTGATCGGCGCATTTTTACTGGGCGGGGTCCTACAGATTTTCGTCAATACCAAACAAACCTACCGTATGCAGGAAGGACTTTCCAGGCTACAAGAAAACGGGCGTTTTGCATTGGAATTTTTAACGCATGATATTCGCATGGCCGGATACTTGGGATGTATAAGCCGTTCGGCGACTATTACGAATACACTAAATGATCCAAGTAACTATCTCTATGACTTCACGATACCTGTCCAAGGTTCGGAATGGGATGATGCGAATTCAACATGGGATCCGTTGGAAGATACGAGCATTACATCTCCACTTAATGGCTCCGATATCATTACTATTCGCAGGGTAAACCCGAATGGGGCGATTGTCTCGCAGCACCCGGGAGGTAACCCGCCCGGTTCAGCGGACTTGAAATTAAGCTCCAACCCTGGCCTGAACGATTGCGATATCGTGATTGTTTCCGATTGCGAGGCCGCCGCGGTATTTCAAATAACGAACTTCAATGCCGCCAATAACAATAATGTTGTACATAACACCGGTAATGTTTGCCCGGCTCCAGGGCCTGGTAATGCTACTCAGGCACTAGGAAAGAGTTATGAAGGCGGTGAGCTTTTTCTGGCTCAAACAATCAGTTATTACATTAGAACCAATCCTAATAATCAACCTGCCCTCTATCGCAGAATCAATTCGGAGGATGCGCAAGAACTCGTAGAGGGTATCGAGGAAATGCATATTAGATATGGCGTTGACACCAATGGCGATGGAACGGTAAACCAGTATATTAGAGCCGATGCGGTAGATGCGGCAGGAATCTGGAATACGGTTGCCAGTGTTCGCATCAGTCTATTGGCCCTATCCATCGATGATAACCTAACCGCGCAACCGGTAGACTACACGTATAACGGCGCAACCGTGACACCTGCGGACCGGCGCTTGAGGCGGGTTTTTAACAGCACGATAGCGGTGCGTAACCGCTTGCCTTGAGGGATGAAGCCATGAGCACGATAATTCACTCGACCGACAAACGCTTGCTGTCGAAACGGCAAACGCGGCTGCAATCGAATAAAACCGTCCGGCCCGAGTTAGTTAGTCATAAATGGAGTCATCCAAGTCGGTTATGCGTCATGCAGGACACGAATCGGCCGGGCAAGCAATCCGGGGCGGTGCTCGCAATCAGCTTAATCATGCTCTTGTTGCTGACGATCGTCGGCGTGACCGCGATGCAAACTACCGGCCTCGAGGAAAAAATGGCCGGCAACATGCGCGATAGAAATATAGCTTTTCAAGCGGCGGAATCGGCACTGAGAGCGGGCGAAAACATTTTGACCCAGGCGACACTGCCGGATTTCACGCAAGCCGGAACCGACGGTTTATATGCCATCAACGGCAATCCGCCCGGAACTTACGATAGCTGGACAAACAATACCGCAACTTATGCCGCCGCTTCGGATCAAGCCGCAGAAGACCCACGTTACGTTATCCAACGCATGGCCAATGTCGCCAGCGGCGACAGCCTCGATGCCGGCTCTTTCGGGCAAAGCGAAATGTACCGCGTCACCGCGCGCGGTGTCGGCGGAACAGAAACGGCGGTCGTGGTAGTTCAGTCGACTTACAAGCGTTGAAGGCTTGGATTGGGTAAGTGGTGAGCGGCAAAGAGCTAGCAGAAAACCGATATAAGGGAACGTGGATTTACATATTTAGGCCTTGGGTCTATTGATATTCTGTAGGGTACGCATCGCGTACCTTTTTAGGATAGATAACTCGCAACCCTTTGAAAATGGTACGCGATGCGTACCCTACGAAATTTTTTATTTTGACGGGCCTTGTCTTAACAAGGCAGGGAAAAGCATCATGAACGGTACGATTGGTATTTATAATAGATCGTTATTATGTTGGACATTGGGACTGTTATTCGGCTTACTTTTATCGATGCCGATCCGAGCGGATTTAGACCTTGCGCAAACACCGTTGTTTCTGACGCCTAGTGTCGATCCGAACATCATGTTCATTTTGGATGATTCGGGTTCGATGTTTTTTGAGGTGACACCAGACGAACTGGCCATGCTTATCAATTCTCCGCAATCTATAACCGGGTTTGTATTTCCACGCGCCAATAATGTTTACGGATCGGACTATTCACAAGGCTTTGTACAAGTCGCAACAGTTGATGACAATGACGCATACACTGCAAGAACGCGATCATCTCAATTCAATTCAACTTATTACGATCCCTCGAAAACCTATATACCTTGGATAAAATATGACAACTCATATTACCCTAATGCTTCGATTACCTGTGCTTGGCATAATCCGGAAAATACAGGAAGCTGTCCTTCTGGCGACGTGACCGTGAATTCATTAGCTCGCAATTTAACGGAATACAACACCAATTACAATTCGAACAACTGGCGTAGCTGTAACAGCAGCGGAGATTGCGACTCGGATTCAAATCCTAAGTCATTTTGGCCAGCTACTTATTACTGGCATGACAGCGGCGACGGCTGGAATTGGGGGGACTATACCCAGATCGAGATTCAATCCGGTACGGCATCTTATAGCGGTCATGGACGCGAAAACAGAACCGACTGTACTGGTGGTATTTGTACTTATGCTCAAGAAATTCAAAATTTCGCCAATTGGTACACTTATTACCGCTCCCGTATTTTGGCTTCACGCGCAGGAATCGGCAAAGCTTTTGCGCAACAAGGGGGAAATATGCGGGTCGGTTACGGTGCAATCAATAAAGGTTCAAGCTCGGTAGACAATATCAATAATACTAGCACTATCGTTACAGGCGTTCGTCAATTCGATGCAAGCGGCCGGCAAACTTTTTTCAATCAACTTTATACTCGAGACATTCCAGCCTTAGGTACGCCGTTACGAAAGGCGCTCGACGACGTCGGGCAATATTTTTCTCGAACCGATTCTCAAGGGCCTTGGAGCTCGACCCCTGGCTCTAGCGGCGGAACCGATCTTGAATGCCGCCATAGTTACACTATTTTGATGACAGATGGATATTGGTCGGGAGGAAGCACTTACCAGGCCAGTACCAGTGGTGCGCGTGCCAATGTTGATAATTCAACAGGGCCCACGATTTCGGCACCTGACGGGACTTCTTTTCAGTACACTTCTGTCGATCCATTCAAGGATAGTTACAGTAATTCGTTAGCCGACATTGCAATGTATTACTGGAATCGCGATTTAAGAACCGATATCGAAAACTCTGTACCTATTTCTCCTCAAAATGAGGCTTTTTGGCAACACATGGTGACCTTCGGTGTTGGTTTAGGGGTTAGCGGCTCAGTCGATCCGCTGACGGCATTCGACGCAGCCAAAACGGGTACAGCTATTTCATGGCCTGATCCGGATCCGTCTGGGCCGGCTAATTGTAGCGGTAGCACATGTCAGGCACGCATGGATGACTTGCTGCATTCTGCCGTTAATAGCCGCGGCGGATTTTTCAGTGCAGCTGATCCGAATACGTTTGCCACGGAACTCAGTAATACCTTAAATAGTATCGTCGCTCGCACCGAAGGCTCCTCGGCCTCGGTCGCGACTAATTCGACCCGCCTGGATACCAATACCGTCGTCTATCAAGCCAAGTTCGACAGCCGCGATTGGACCGGTCAGTTTTTGGCCTTCAAGATCAATCCGAACGGCAGCATCAACCCGACACCGGAATGGGATGCCGGTCAAAAGGTGACTGCTCAAGGCCCGGTCGGACGATCGATATTCAGTTACAATCCGAGTACGCCCGGCGGCGTCGAATTTTTTCACGGCAATTTAAGCTCGACTCAGCAATCTCAATTGAGTGCACTGCAGGTTAATTATCTACGCGGTAATCAAAGCAATGAAATACAAAACGGCGGCACGTTTCGAAACCGTATCGGAACGAACCGTTTGTTGGGTGATTTAATCAATTCCGATCCTTGGTTCATCGGCGATATCAATTTCGGTTACAGCTTATTACCCGATACCGAAGGGGAGACTTATCTGACTTATCGTAACAGCGCCGCGTACAAGACCAGAACGCCGCTAGTTGCAATCGGCGGCAACGCCGGTATGCTGCATGTTTTCAACGCTAACATCATAGGAACCAATGCCGGCAATGAAGTCTTCGCCTATGTACCGCATACGTTGTTTTCGGACAACAAGTTGGCTTCATTAACCGACCCGAACTACAACCACCAATATTTTGTCGACGGCTCGCCGATTGCCGGCGATGCCTATTTCGACGTCGATAATAACGGCTCCAAGGAGTGGCGTAATGTATTGGTCGGTACTTTAGGAGCGGGCGGCAAAGGCATTTTTGCTTTGGACACGACTTTTTTGAGTCCATCGGATAGTACTTATGAGACTGCTGAAGCTAGTTTTTCGGCGAATCGCGTCCTCTGGGAAATTAACTCTACGACGACCGGTTTTGCCGATCTTGGCTTTACTCTTGGTCAAGCCTCGATCGTCAGAATGGCCAACGGCGAGTTTGCGGCGGTTTTCGGCAACGGCTATAACAGCGCGAACCATAGAGCCGTTTTGTATATCGTCGATATCAAAACCGGAGCCTTGATCAAGTCATTTGACACCGGTGTCGGCAGTGCCGCCAATCCGAACGGCTTATCGACGCCGATCGCGATCGATGTGAACGGCGATCGTATCGTCGATGCCATTTATGCGGGCGATTTGCATGGCAATTTATGGAAATTCGATGTCAGTAACAGCAATCCCAATAATTGGGATTATGGATTCAAGCAAGGAAACACCCCCAAGCCACTTTTTGTTGCGAAAGATGCCGGCGGCTCTGTGCAACCGATCACCGCGAAACCGCAAGCCGGGTTGCATCCGAACGGTGGAACTATGATTTATTTCGGTACCGGTAAATATTTTGAAACAGGTGACAATTCGGTTGTGAACCCACAAATGCAGACGTTTTATGGAATAAGGGACTCTTGTGTCAAGGCGGCGGGGGCTACCGGTAATTGCAATGATAATCCGGTCTCTGGACGAGCCGATCTGCAGCAACAAGAAATCATCGTCGAAGGCGTTTTCGGTGATTTCGATGTCCGAGTGACCACGAAAAATGTCACTGATCTGACGAACTTTCTAAGCACTAAAGAAGGGTGGTATATGGATTTGGCCTTTCCCCTGAATACCCCGGCCGGCGAACGTGTCGTCAGTCAGGCCTTATTGCGGGCCGGACGCATTATTTTCGTTACGTTGATTCCCGATGAATCGCCGTGCGGGTATGGCGGCGATAGCTGGTTAATGGAATTAGAGGCATTAACCGGTAACCGCCTCGATTTGACGCCGTTTGATGTCAGCGGCGACGGCTATATCAACTTGGACGACATGGTGACTTTGTTGGATACCAATGAGGATGGACAAATCGATGAAGACGATGAGGCATTATCCGCCTCGGGTAAAAAATCGAAAGTGGGTATCATCAAGTCGCCCGGCGTAGTCGGTGCCGGCGAAGTCGAGTATAAATACACCAGTGGCTCGACCGGTGAGTTGGAAACGACACTGGAGTCGGTCGAAGGCGGTTCAGGAAGGCAATCTTGGCGGCAACTGCGTTAATCTCATTCGGGACGGGCGTTCGCGCATCGTCCCTGGATTGGCTTAAGAGCCGGCTAAATTGTAATGCTTCTTTAAAATTCAGCCGAAAACGTACGAATACAAACCTTTATTTTTTTGGTACTTGGAAATGAAATTAACAACTCATACATTGGCAATCGTTTTTATTTTTCTTTCATCGTGGACGACGGCGGTCAACGCCGAAGACGTTTCAAAACAATTCTCCGGAACGGTCATGGCTTTTGAAAGGGGCAAGAGCATGCTCAATATCGACGGAAAGACTTATCAAATCGATAATGAAGTCGTCTGGCATGAAAAAACTACAGACAACAGCGCGAACGATATGTTGATTCGGCCGCTCATAGGCCGTTCCGGTTTTGAGAGTTTAATCGGTCAACGTATCAAGTTCTTAGTCGACGCCAATACGACCAATCCGCCGAGAATCGCGGAAATTTGGCGGGCCCAATGATCTATAACCAATGAGGAGAGTCATTGAATATTATGAAAACCACAAAAGGTTTTACGCTAATCGAATTAATGATCACTGTTGCCGTGATCGGTATTTTGGCCGCAATTGCTTACCCAAGTTATCAAGACAGTGTGAGAAAATCCCGACGGGCCGATGCGAAAGCGTCTTTGTTGGGCTTGGCTAATGCCATGGAGCGGCATTTTACCGAGACGAATAGTTATTGTGACGCCGGCGGAGCAGGCGGCGCCAACACTTGTGGCGAAGCCACCAATGATACCGGCACACCCGGAATTTATAGCATTCCCGCTCAGACCGCGAATTTTTATAACATAACCATTAATGCTGCCACGGCGGCAACTTTCACACTGCATGCAGCGCCAACCGGCACCCATACCGATCCACTTTGCGGAACCTTATCGCTTACGCATACGGGAGTAAGGGGCGAAACGGGAACCGGTACGGTGGCGGAATGCTGGTAACAAAGGCGTTTTTTCCGGTTCCCACGGTCCTCCGCTCGTCGTTCCGCTGTTTCCCAAGCTCCTGCTTGGGAAACCCGTACGCGAAGCTCAAGCTTCGCGAAGCAAAAAACAGTTCCCATGATGGGTTTCTGCTTCGCTGCTAACTATCCTACTGCGAAATTCATCCCGCATGGTCAATTTTGCGTAGGATGAGTAGAGGCGGAAGCCAAAATCCATCGTTTCTCACCATGTTGCAGATTCTTCCGCCGGACGGGTTTAATTAATCCGTCCGACATGTTTTCTTGCCGTTTGCGGGGTTCGCTTGATGTTTTTTACCCAAATAGGCGTAAAATAACCATTCCAAGAATCACTTGAATTTTAGCGTTATGACCGAATCCGCTCCGGACGAATACGATAGTCCTTGGAAAGAAGCCGTCGAGCGCTACTTTCCGGAATTCATGGCGTTTTATTTTGCGGATGCCGCGAATCTAATCGATTGGAATCAGGCCTATACGTTTTTAGATCAAGAATTACGCGCGGTCGTTCGTGATGCGACATTAGGGAAACGCTTCGTCGATAAATTGGTCCAAGTGACGTTGCTCGATGGCGATGAGCAATGGGTCTACATACATGTCGAAGTGCAGGGTACTAAGCAAATGCAATTTGCCAAGCGGATGTTTACCTATAATTACCGGATTTTCGACCGTTATGATCGTCCCGTAGCAAGTTTGGCAGTGTTGGCGGACGAAAACCCCGGTTGGAAGCCCGATCGTTTCGGCTATAGTGTGCTAGGTAGCGAAACTACGATTCGGTTTCCCGTCGCCAAAATTACCGATTATCATGATCGTTTGGAAGCTTTGTTGACCGACCATAATCCGTTTGCCATCGTGACGGCGGCCCAAATTCTAACCCAACAAACGCGCGGAGATGATAGTTTCCGCTTTCAGGCCAAATGGCGTTTGATACGCTTGCTTTATGAGCGGGGTTGGGACAAGCAGCGTGTCATTGATCTATTTCAGGTAATCGACTGGATGATGAGACTGTCGAAAGAGCTGGAACGGCAATTGTGGCAAAATATTCATGAACTCGAGGAGCATGGCAAAATGCAATATATATCAAGTGTGGAACGTATTGGCTTGGAAAAAGGCTTGGAAAAAGGCTTGGAAAAAGGCTTGGAAAAGGGCATAGAAAAAGGAAAGTTGGAGGCGGAGCAAAATACGCTCCGGCGCCAGATTTCCCGCCGGTTCAAAACCTTACCCGCTTGGGCGGATGATCGAATTGCACAGGCAAGTCGAAGTGAATTAGAGCAATGGCTGGATAATATTATCGATGCACCTACGATAGAAGCGGTGTTCGAGCCCGATAATTTGACACATTGATAGCTGTATTTCGTTGCGCTTGGCGATAGATTTTCGATTGCGCGATTGAATCTACCCACCTACACAGGGTCGGTGTAACGGGGTTGCGCCCGTTACCTCTCCCACACCACCGGACATGAGGTTTTCCGCATTCGGCGGTTGAACCCAGTGACCTCAGGTGGTCACAAAATCCGATGGAAGCCATAATCCCCAGCGTCGTTTCAACCTGGCATTATTGAGTACCGTATGCAGCGTCGAACTTCTTGCCATCCGCCAGTCGCCTACCGAGACACTGGTTTGGCGCGGATGGTACGGTTTAGCTTTTAGCCTAAAAAGAGCAGTTGGTAAGTGTTGTAGACCGTTCGTGCTGAGCCAAGTCGAAGCATGAAGAGTCTACAACACTTACACAGGGTTGGTGAAGCCTCAAACTACCGTTCACCCTTCGACAGGGCTCAGGGCGAACGCTAGTTTGAAGCTTTCAACTGCTCTTTTTAGGTTTTAGGCGTTTTAGGGCGTTCATGCTGCCTCGATGCCAACGTTGCCAGAAGCATTTACGCATGAGGGCACGTTAAACTCATGTGGTGCTACTATGGTACGCGTAGCGTACCCCTACAGCCTTTATCAATATCGTTCCGATGGTTGAAATGCCTTGCTTAGCAGGCAATAGAAATGCTTAAACTATTAACGCGAACATAGCCATTTGAAAGGCTCTATGCGGCTAGCAGTAATTGCTTGAATTCGTCGGCCGTGCCCGGCGGACTAAAATAGTACCCTTGATAATTCGGACATCCCAACGATTTGAGCAATTCGAGTTGATCCAGAGTTTCAACCCCTTCGGCCACAACTTCCAATCCCATATGCCTCGCCATCGCAATAATCGTATCGACGATTGACGCATCATCCTTTTCGGTACACATATCCTGAATGAAAGTTCGGTCGATTTTCAGAACATTCACCGGCAAACGTTTGATATAGCGCAACGACGAATATCCGGTACCGAAATCGTCGATCGAGAAACGAATACCTAAACCATGAAGATCTCGCATAATTTCTATGGCCTTATCCAAATCGTAAATTACGATATTTTCGGTAATTTCCATTTCCAGGCAATGCGCCGGTACCCCGGTTTTTTTCACGACTCGTTCTATACCGGCGGTAAAATCGGTATCTCTGAATTGGCGCGGACTAATATTGATGCAAAGATGATAATTGTCTTTCCAAATACCTTCAGCGACCCATTGAGCCAATTGGTAACAGGCGGTTTCGAATACCCATTGACCGACAATCGAAATCAACGCACTGCTTTCCAATACCGAAATGAATTCATCGGGGGCAATAATACCCAGTTCGGGATGATTCCAACGAATCAGCACTTCAGCACCGCTGACCTGTCCGTTGTCGATATTGACTTGCGCTTGATAATAAAGCCGAAACTGGCGCTCCTCGATCGCTTTGCGCAATGCCACTTCCAGCTTTAATTGCCGACTCACCGCATCACTCATACCCTGCTTGTAAAAAGCGATGCCGTTGCGACCTTGCGCTTTAGCATGATACATCGCAGTATCGGCATGTTGAATCAATTCGTGCGAACCGCCTTCGAGTAACGGAAATAATGCAATACCGATGCTCGCAGTCACTTGAATTCTGTGGCTTTCGGCATGAATAATCTTAGCGATGTCCTGGCGGGATTTTTCGGCGATTTCTCCCGCTTTTTCAGCCGCCTTTGCTTTGTCGATAGGTAATCCGCTCAAAATAATAATGAACTCATCTCCGCCCAATCTTGCCACGACATCATCGCGGCGGACATTGGCTTTTAATGCCAATGCAATCTGCATCAATACTGAATCGCCGGCAAGATGGCCCAGGGTATCGTTGATTTTTTTAAAATGATCCAGATCGATAAACAAAACCGCGCCTGTTTCATTATGCCGCAACGCCCTTGCAATTTCTCGCTCGAGTTCATTATGTAATTGTGTTCGATTGATTAAGCCGGTCAATGAATCATGATAGGCCAAAAACTCGATTTTTTCCTGAACTCTTTTATATTCGCTGATATCGCGAATGATCGTGGAAAAAAAAGCAACGCCGCCAAATTCCCCAAAATGCGAAAGTAAAACCTGGGATACCGGTATCGCATCCTTACTTCGCGTCAACAACTCGGTTTCACCGCACCATTGCCCCTTGCGAATTGCATTCGGAATCGCTTCGGAACGAATGATTTTCGCGCATTCAATCGGGTAAAAGTCGGTCAAGCGTAACTCGGATAAATTTTGATCTTGACTAAACCCCAATAGCTTTCTACCGGCGCAATTCATATATTGAGCGAAACAGTCTGCATCGAAAATAGCCACCATATCGGGTGTCGCTTCCAATATTGACATCAGACGCTGCTGCATATCGGTCGCTTGTTTTTTCTCAAGAAAATGCAACCAATCGCGCATGACCCGTCTAATCACATGGGTTATATCCGCTAAGGCACTTTCGGTTTTGACCAAGTAATCCCAAGCACCGGCGTTCATCGAATGCATCGCCGGCGTAGCATCGTCCGGCCCGGTCAAAATCACAACAGGACAATCCAAATGATCGACATGACCGGAAAGTAAATCGGTTGCCAAACCATCAGGCAGAAAAAAATCGATCAACATAAGGTCGGGATGTTTATCATTAAGGCACTCGCGCGCTTTTTGCAAATTTTCAGCAATCGTCAAACGGTAACCCGTCTCATTTTCCAACGTATTCTTAATGAGCTCGACATAAACACGATTATCCTCGACCAATAAGATATTGAGTTCCTGTTTATCCATAACCTGTTACCTGTTTTTGTAATACTTGTCGATGGGTAATGAGAATACTAACTTTCCGGTATTTGACATTACGATCAGGTGCCTGAGCACATCATTGTTTGAACTTCCTTGCTTTGTTCTTGCACCGCCTCGACAGTCTCGAGCAACTTTTTCATGCTCAAGCCGGTCAATTCGAGAGCCTGCGGGTCGAAACCTAGATCTTCGATTTCAGCTTTACTCGAATCAACCGACAAGGCCCCATGGCGGTTCGATAAAATATTCGCGATATGCACCATGCCGGCTTCAATCGCAAATGCTTCCGCTTGATTGGGTTGATGATGAAAAGCAACGCTTCGGCACAGAATTTCGGGTAATTTCCAAGCTCTAGCTAAGGCACCGCCGACTTGGGCATGACTAAACGACAATAAACGCTGCTCCGCCTCTTCGATACGGCAACCGGTCATTTTCGACTCATCTAACACCGCGCGAGCCAATTCAGGCAATTGATAGTACAAAACGATTTTTCCGACATCATGCAATAAACCGGAGGTAAATAGCGTTTCACAATCAGAATGATGACACTGTTTTGCAATGGCTCGAGCCATTAAGCCGCATTCGACACTATGCCTCCAAAACTCCTGAAAATCGATCAACGGATTGGCTAAACGCTTGAGTACCGTCGTGGCAGAGGTCGCCAGTATCAGATTGCTCAAATCGTCCTCGCCGATAATCGATATCGCTTGATCGACTCTGTCGATCTTTCGAGGCAATGCATAATAGGACGAATTAACGATCCGCAATATTCTCATCGTCAAAGCAGGGTCCTGAGAAACCAAATGCTCGATGTCCTGTCGACTATGGTCCGGATCGGCCATTACCAGGTTTATCTTTCGGCATATTTCGGGCAACGTGACTAAATTGATCACGCCGCTGACTAATTTTTCAGGTGTATATTTTTTAGCCACTCAATTCATCCCGCTATCTCATTACCGTAAAATCTTCTACTAAAAATAGACCTTTATAGCACTTACTGAAAATAATTTCCGACAGTTTACTTGTAGCCCCAGTAATTCCCAGTTTGAGGGATTTCGCCATATTCAAGGTATGCGGGGTATGCCTGTCGAGGAACGCCGTAAACCCAGAACCTAACGCTCAAGAAGACCCCGCCATCGCCCCAACAAATGAAAGTTTGGCTAGGGAGGATGCCATCTCTCGCCCGACAGGACGCCGAATTTTGATCTACGATGGGTATATCTAAATTTAGTGTCGCAAACGGCACCATTCCCGGAAAACCGAATTTTGTTATACACGCAAGGCGGCGTTAAACTATGGTCTCCTACTCTACCGTATCTTTACCGACAGTGACCACAATGCACAAAACCGCACTATACGGGCTACACATCGAATTAGGCGCCAAAATGGTTCCGTTCGCTGATTACCAAATGCCTTTGCAGTATAGCAAAGGGATCATTCACGAACATCTCCATTGCCGGAATAAGGCTTCGCTATTCGATATCTCGCACATGGGTCAATGTTTGCTTAAGGGGCCTAGCGCCGCCATCGGCCTGGAAAAACTGACGCCGGCCATCATCTCCCGCCTCGGTTCCGGCCGGCAGCAATATACCGTGTTAACAAACTCGGACGGCGGAATTATCGACGACATCGTCGTAACTCGGCTCGGCCAGGAATTGACGATTGTCGTCAATGCCGCCTGTAAAGAAAAAGATTTTAAGCATTTGCGCAAACAACTGACGAACGACTGTCAATTACAGGAACTTACCGAACATGCCCTATTAGCACTTCAAGGGCCTTCCGCCTCGCACGTTTTACAAGAGATTGCACCGGAAGCCTGCCTCTTACAATTCATGCATGCCTGTCGTACCGAAATAGACGACATACCTTGTATGATCAGTCGTAGCGGCTATACCGGCGAAGACGGCTTCGAAATCTCGCTGCCGAACCGGTTCGCGGAAAAGATGGCTCGAATTCTGTTGAATTTCCCTGAAGTCGAACCGGCAGGCTTAGGCGCCAGGGACACGCTGAGACTAGAAGCCGGGCTCAGTCTTTACGGGCATGAACTCGATGAAAAAACCACACCGATCGAAGCCGGACTGTCCTGGTTGATCAAAAATACTCATCAGAGCTATCCGGGAGCCGGCACGCTGCTCAACCAAATGCAAAACGGCACCGAAATACAACGCGCCGGCTTACTCGTCGAAGCCAAAATGCCGGTTCGTGAAAATGCGCCGGTCTTCGACAACGAAGATCAATTAATAGGCCGCGTAACTAGCGGCAGTTTTTCTCCCAGTTTGGGCAGACCGATCGCACTAGCCTTGATTGACAGTGAAGCGGCCGTCATCGGTGCAACACTGTTTACACGAATCCGTAATAATCTAATCAAACTCACCGTCTGCGATCTGCCTTTCGTCCCCCACCGTTATCACCGGAGTTAGCCATGTCCTCATCCGCCCCCGCTTTGAGTCAATTGGAAATGCGCGGCAGCTTCATCAACCGCCATATCGGCTCGAATCCCGATGAAATCAAAAAAATGCTCGAAGCCCTAGGTCTGGATAAAATTGAAGACTTGATCAGTGCCGCAGTACCGGCGGATATCGTCGACCTCGAACCGTTAAGCCTAACCGAAACCATAAGCGAAAGAGCGGTCATCGAACATCTGCGCAAGATCAAGGAACGCAATAAGGTCTTAACCTCATTAATCGGCATGGGCTATTACGACACTTCGATGCCGGCCGCAATCAAACGCAACGTCCTCGAAAATCCGGGCTGGTATACCGCTTACACGCCTTATCAAGCCGAAGTCAGTCAAGGGCGTCTCGAAGCTTTGCTGAACTTTCAGCAAATGGTGATCGATTTGACCGGTATGGAATTAGCCAACGCCTCATTACTCGACGAAGCGACTGCTGCGGCCGAAGCCATGAGCATGTCCAAGCGTCTGTCCGGCAGTTCATCGAGCACTTTTTTCGCAGACCGAGACTGTCATCCGCAAACGCTCGCAGTCCTCAAAACCCGGGCCGGATCGATGGGCTTTGAGTTAGTCGTCGGCGATGTCTTCAACGACCTGGATAAACAAACCTGCTTCGGCGTACTCGTGCAATACCCAGGTTCAACCGGAGAAATCCGAGATCTAACGCCTATCGTCGACAGCGCACACAAGCAATCGGCTTTAGTCACGGTCGCCTGCGATTTGCTTAGTCTGGTATTGCTCAAACCGCCCGGTCACTTCGGAGCCGACATCGCTGTCGGCAACTCGCAACGCTTCGGCGTACCAATGGGTTACGGCGGACCTCATGCTGCATTCTTTGCCACGCGCGACGAATACAAACGTTCGGTTCCCGGACGCATCATCGGCGTCTCGAAAGACCGGCACGGCCAATTCGCACTGCGCATGGCGCTGCAAACCCGCGAACAACACATTCGCCGCGACAAGGCAACCAGCAACATTTGCACGGCACAGGTATTACCGGCCGTGCTGGCCGGGTTTTATGCCGTTTATCACGGACCCGCCGGCCTGCGTATGATTGCCGGTCGCGTACGCCGCTACACCCGAATTCTCGCCGAAGGCTTGATACAGCTCGGCTTCACCATCGAAACACGCTGCTATTTCGACACGCTGTTGATCAAGACGCCGAACCGTGCAAAACGCATCGTCACCAACGCCCAGGAAGCCGGTATCAATCTTAGATTCATCGACGGCAACACGATCGGCCTGTCGCTCGATGAAACGACCTCGCGCCAAACTATTCGCAGCCTGTGGCGGGTTTTTGCCGCGCAACCGGCCGACCTGCCGCAAATCAATGCCTTGGACGCACAACTTGACGACTGCATACCGAACGCATTACTCCGTAGCGATGCGATCCTTCAGCATCCGGTATTCAGCAACTATCACAGCGAAACCGAAATGATGCGTTACATGCGCCGCTTGGCCCGTCGCGATATCGCGCTGGACCGTTCGATGATTCCGCTTGGCTCGTGCACGATGAAACTGAATGCTGCTACTGAAATGCAAACGATTTCTTATCACGAAATCAATGCATTGCATCCGTTCGCGCCGCTATCGCAAACTCACGGTTACCAGCAATTATTCGACGAACTCGAAGCGATGCTCTGCGATCTGACCGGCTTCGACGCGATCTCGCTACAGCCGAATGCCGGCTCGCAAGGCGAATACGCGGGCCTTCTAGTCATTCGTAAATATCATCGAGTCAACGGTCAAGGGCAGCGCAACATTTGTTTGATTCCGGCCTCCGCACACGGCACGAACCCGGCCAGCGCGGTGATGGCCGGGTTCGACGTAGTTGTACTCGCCTGCGACGAACAAGGCAATGTCAGCATCGACGATCTGCGCAAAAAAGCCGAACAGTATCGTGACACGTTGGCCGCGTTGATGATCACTTACCCGTCGACGCACGGCGTGTTCGAGGAAGCCTTTCGTGAAATCTGCACGATTGTGCATGACGCCGGAGGTCAGGTTTATCTGGACGGGGCCAATTTCAACGCACTCGCAGGCATTTGCCGCCCGGGAAAAATCGGCGCCGATGTCGCGCATCTGAATTTGCACAAGACCTTCGCAATTCCGCACGGCGGCGGCGGACCGGGCGTCGGACCGATCGGCGTCGGCGCGCACCTGGCACCTTATCTGCCGGATCATCCTGTCGTCAAAGGCGTCAACCCGTATAAAAACGAACACGGCACGATCGGTTCAGTATCGGCCGCGCCTTGGGGTTCGGCGAGTATCTTGTCGATATCGTGGGCATATATCGCGATGATGGGCGCGACCGGTTTAAAAAAAGCGACGCTGACCGCCATTCTGAATGCAAACTACATCGCCCATCGCCTGGCCCCGCATTATCCGATTTTGTACACCGGCAAGAACGGTTTCGTCGCGCATGAATGCATCATCGATTGTCGGGGCTTTAAAAAAACGAGCAACGTCACCGTCGAGGATATCGCCAAGCGCTTGATCGACTATGGCTTCCACGCGCCGACCGTGGCCTTCCCGGTCGCCGACACACTGATGATCGAGCCGACCGAAAGCGAATCGAAACGCGAAATCGACCGCTTTTGCGACGCGCTGATTGCAATCCGGCAAGAAATCGCCGATATCGAAAGCGGCTCGGCCGATCCTGAAAACAATCTGCTGCATAACGCGCCGCATACGTATCGCTTGCTATTGGACGATTGGCAACTGCCTTATTCCAAACAACAAGCCTTTTTCCCCGACAATCATCAGCACGACGACAAATATTGGCCGCCGGTCGGACGCATCGACAATGTTTACGGCGATAGGCATTTAGTATGCACCTGCCCACCCGTTTCGGATTATGAGTAGTTTCCTAAGTTATAGAGGCAGTGAAAGTATTGGCGAGTACATCATAAAAAATCTTTCACCATGAAGAACATGAAGGCCTAGCCATCGCCCCGGCAAATGAAAGTTCTCGGTAGCGGAGGGTGCGGTCACTCGCCCGACAGGACGCCGTGAATACGTCCGTGTAGGCTCTACGGCCGGCGGCTCGAACGCCAAGGACGGCGTGAATGCAGATTTTGCATGGAGCAAAAATCTGCCCTGCCGCCGACGCCTGTCGATCAAGTAACCGCACCCTCTTCGGATCCGGCATTGTGTTGAATATCGAAAAATTAGATAAAGAGTCTAAATCTAAGAACTTCGCTCTTTCCCAAGCTCCAGCTTGGGAAAGCCCCCCCCGGAAGCTCCCCCTTCGACAAGGCTCTCCTGAGCGCAGCCGAAGGGCTCAGGGCAAGAGCTTCCTGAGGCCAACACACCCCACACATTATCAATCACCCCCGACTTGCTCGTTCAATCTTTCTTGTTTCTCGGGAAGCTAGAGCTTCCTGAACAGCTTACCCAAGCTGGAGAGCTTGGGTAACAGCATCTAAAAGGTAATACACAATTTTAGGACAGCCGTTTAAAGGCTTCATATGCATCATGGTTAAACTGCCGAATTTAGGTTAATGGCAATAATAGATAGGAATTGCTCGATCGTTGCGTCTAAACTGCCCGAAGACTATTCAAAAAAACCGGAACGGCTTCCGCCGGCATCGGTTTGGCGAACAAAAAGCCCTGCATTAAATCGGCTTCTCTTCGTAGCAGATAGTCTCGCTGCGCCTCGGTCTCAACGCCTTCAGCAACCACCTCGATACCGAGCGCATGAGCTAGGGCAATCGTTGCTGAACAAATAGCCGCATCGTTCGGGTCGGTTTCGATATCTTTGACAAAGGTACGATCCAATTTCAATCGTTGTATCGGCAATAGTTTTAAATAAGACAACGATGAATAGCCGGTGCCGAAATCATCGATCGCAAGTTCCACGCCGATGTTTCGCAAAGCATTAAAAATCTCGATCGCAACGTCAGGATTCAGCATCGCCGCCGATTCGGTGATTTCCAATTCCAAATCCCCCCCCCGCTAGCTTGTTTGCCCGTAAAACGCTCGCGACCCGCTCGACCAAATGCGCTTGCCGCAATTGCTGTACCGATAGATTCACCGCGATACGCACATCCTTGAAACCTTGATCGCGCCAATCCCGTAATTGCGCACAAGCGGTATTGAGCACCCACTCGCCTAGCCGGCCTATCAAGCCGATTTCCTCGGCAACCGGAATAAATTGATCGGGCGGAACATTGCCTAAAACAGGATGCTGCCAACGAAGCAGTACTTCCAAGCCGATCACATGCCCGTTTTCGGGCTTGACCTGAGGCTGGTAGTGTAAATAAAACTGGCCTTTTTCCAAGGCTTCATGCAGGCTGTGTTCCAACAACAAGCGGTCATTGGTGAGATGCTTCATCTCGGCCCGGAAAAACTGGTAATTGTTTCGCCCGACCGCTTTGGCATGATACATCGCGGTATCGGCATTTTTCATCAACAATTCGATGGTTTCGCCGTCATGCGGATATAGGCTAATACCGATGCTGGGCGTCGTACGCAAATTAATCCCTTTGACCAAATAAGGTTTCGACAACGCGGTCAATATTTTATCGGCCACATGGGCTGAGGCATGCGCGGCATTTTTATCGGTCAGTACAATCACGAACTCATCGCCGCCCAAACGCGCGACCAAATCGCTATCGCGCACGCTATGCTTAAGCCGATGCGCCACTTCGATCAATAAGCCGTCGCCAACCTGATGCCCCAACGAATCGTTAATCACCTTAAACCGGTCCAAATCGATGAACATCACGGCCGCCTCTTCTTCTTTACGGCGAACCAGCAGCATCGTCTGCTTCAGACTGATTTGCAGATGTAAACGATTCGGTAAATCGGTCAACGGGTCGTGATGCGCGATATGACGAATCTTTTCCTCGGTGGCTTTTTGCGCACTGATATCGGCGAAGCTGGCTATATAATAATCGACTAAACCCGACACGCTGCGCACGACCGATATCGTCAATAGCTTCGGATAGACGCATCCGTCCTTATGCCGATCCCAAATTTCGCCCTGCCAAAACCCCGTCTCATTGATCGAATGCCACATCGCGCGATATTCGTCGGGAGTCGTTTTACCTGAAGCCAGGATGCTGGGGCTTTTTCCGCGAACCTCACTCGCTGTGTATCCGGTTAAGCGTATGAATGCCGGATTGACTTGAAGAATACGATTGTTTCGATCGGTAATCATGATCGCTTCGCCGCTGTGGTCGAACACATGGGCGGCTAGGCGCAATTGAGCCTCCGCGCACTTGCGTTGCAGTATATTGCGTACCCGGGCCATCAATACCGGAACCACGACCGGCTTGGTTAAATAGTCGTCGGCTCCCAGATCCAGCCCCGCAACTTGGCTTTGCTCGGAACTGTCGGCGCTGACGAATATCACCGGAATATCTTTTGTTGCCGGTCGCGAACGCAATTCCTGCATCACCTCGATACCATTCATACCGGGCATCATCACATCCAGCAGAATCAACTCAGGTTTGTCGTGGCGCCCGGCCAAATCCAATGCGGCAGGACCGTTGACGGCAATTTTGATACGGTAATCGGCTTTCAAAGCAGCCGCTAAAACATGAATATTGGCGGGCACATCGTCGACCAACAATATGAGCGGTTTCTTCCCGGTTTCGTCCACCGTCTGAATCATTTAACTATCCTGCTTCAACAAGGTCAAAAGTCGTTCAATCGTGGTCATTGCGCCGCTGTAATCGAATCTGTCGAGTTGATCTCGCAAGCGTTTCAGCATTTCGCCGGCCTGGCCGGAACGATAAAGCACCGATAATGCATCTAGAATGTGTTCGGGAATTAACTCCCTCTCCTCGACATAGGGTAACAAATCATTTAATACTTGCGCGATCGCTTTTACATCGGAATCCGGTTTTTGGGCACCGCTCGTTTCAAGCTGCGTTAACGAATTGGCAATCGCGTCAACGGCCTGCTGTAGTTGTACAATAAAAGACCGGTATAAGTCGGAATTGGATACGGCATGTATGTCCTTTTCCAATGCGGCGGCTGCGTGACTCAACGAATCCGCGCCCAAATGCCCCGCCAATCCTTTAATAGAGTGCAGCATGGCTGCCGCTTCGTCGTATCGCTGTTCCTGCATTAGCCGGTCGAATTGTGCCGGCGAATTGCTGTATTCATCGAAAAAACCGACCAACAACCGGCGTAATAACACGACATTACCATCGACCCTCCTTAATGCCCGATCAATATCGAAGCCGGGCAAATCAAACAATTTTACGGCATTCGTAACTCCGGACCCCAAATTTACTTTGTGCGAGTCCTCTTTGACGCTCAAACCCTTGAGCCATTTAACCAAGACCCGTTCAAGATCGCTAGGATCGACCGGCTTCGCGACAAAGTCGTCCGCGCCGGCGAGTCGGCATCGAGCGCGCTCCTCGGGCATTACCGCCGCACTCATCACGACAACCGGCAAGGCACGGTAATCCGGTATCGCCTTGATTCGGCGAGTGGCTTCAAAACCGTCCATTTCCGGCATCTGCAAATCCATCAGTACCATATCGAAGATTTCTTGTTCAAGCTTGTCTAACGCTACTCGACCGTTTTCGGCAACCGTGACCGATGCGCCTCGATTTTGCAAAATTTCAACGACGACTTCTTGGTTGAGCACATTATCCTCAACCACCAAAATTTTTATACCTTCGAGACGAATCGCGCCAAGCACTTTATCTTCAGGCTTAGGAATCACGGAATGCCCTGCCAGCGTTTCGTATAACACCGATGGCGTTACCGGTTTGGTCAAGATCTTATCGAAATGGACCCTATCGGCTTGAGCTAAAAGCTGCTCTTTATCATAAGCCGTAATCATGATCACTGTCAGCGGATGTTTCAACAAGCCCTTACGACAATCCTTTTCGAGACGGTCGGCCACTTCGGCCCCGCTCATACCGGGCATGCGCCAGTCGAGCAGCACCGTCGAAAACGGGCAATTATTCTGTTCCGCCCGATAAATTTGTCGCAAGGAATCTTCTCCCGAATCCGATGTTTCGCAGTCCACCCCCCACTCGGTTAACAAGCATTCGAGTATCAAGCGGGAAGTCGATTGATCGTCAACCACCAATACCCGCAGAGCTCGGATCCGGCTTAAATCGAGATTATGCGGCGCTTCCGTTTCGATACCGACGCGAACCGTAAACGTAAAAACAGCCCCCTCACCTTCAACGCCGGCAGCACCGATCGTGCCTCCCATTAATGCGACTATCTTGCTGCAAATCGCCAAGCCCAAACCAGTTCCGCCGAACTGCCGGGTAATCGAACTATCGGCTTGCGTAAACGGCTGAAATAAAAGCTCGGCTTTTTCCTGGGACAAACCGATGCCGGTATCGCGAACCGAAAATTGTAACAACAGCGAATCCTCGCCCTGATCGATCGCTTCGACTTTGATATGAATCTCGCCCTCATGGGTAAACTTGATCGCATTATCGACCAGGTTGTTTAGCACTTGAGTCAAGCGTAGCGGGTCACCGAGCAAGATACAGCCGGCCGCTGAATCGATTTCGAAAAACAGCTCCAAGCCTTTTTCCTCTATACGCGCGGCGAACAGATCGGCGACCGATGTCAGTACCGATTCCACCCGAAACGACACCCGGTCTATTTCAAGACGCCCGGCCTCGATTTTCGAATAATCGAGTACATCGTTAAGAATGCTCAGCAGGGCTTTCGACGAAGCATGCACTTTTTGCAGAAAGTCTTTCTGCCGGGCATTGAGTTCGGTTTCCAAAACCAATTGCGTCAAGCCCAATATGGCATTCATCGGCGTGCGAATTTCATGGCTCATATTGGCAAGAAACGCCGACTTGGCCCGATTGGCCGCCTCCGCGCTTTGCTTGGCTTCGATTAAGGCCGCTTCGGTTTCCTTTCGAGCACCGATATCGCGCAAAAAGACGACCAATCGGCCTCCGCTAACCGGTAAATAATTGACGCTAACTTCGATATCCAATAATCGGCCATCTTTATGCCGATGCCGGGTTTCAAATCGATCCGCCCCGTTTTTAAAAATATTATCGAGATGCTGTTGAGTTTCTTCGGGTCTTTCAATTGCTTCGATATTCAGTATTGTCATGTGCCGCAACTCATCCCGTTCATAGCCGATTAAACGGCAATAAGCGTCATTGACATCGATAAAACGGCCCTGACTGTCGCACAACGCAAAACCGTCCTGAGTCGTTTCGAGAATTGTGCGGTACTCGGCCTCGGACTCCTTACGAGCACTGATATCGATAATCATGCCGATAAAATTGATCGGTTGCCCTTGTAAGTCTCGCAATACTGTTACCGTCAAATCCCCCCAAACCACTCGTCCGGATTTTGTGACGTATCGCTTTTCGAGCCGGTAATCGTCTCTTCGACCCTCTACGATTTCTTCAACCAAACCTTCTTCCATCGACAAGTCATAGGCATAAGTCAGTTTTGCGAAATTGACATCCGATAACTCGGTCGTCGAATATTCTAAAAAACGAGCCAAACTATCGTTCGCCTGCAACAAATTACCCACGGCATCGGCAAAAACCATGCCGATACTGGCTTTTTCGAAAATTGTTCGAAAACGCATTTCGCTGTCCAACAGCGCTTGCTCAACCTTTTTTAATTTACCGATATCGACTGCTATCCCGAGATAACCGCTAATCATCCGATCGACATTACGCATCGTGCTAACGGACAACAAAACCGGAATCGCCGAGCCATCCTTACGCCGATAGAGCCATTCATGCTCATTGGGTTTATTATTACGCGATTTAACAATAATCGTATCGAAACCGGGCGTTACCGGTATCCCCAACTGTTCGGAAAACTCTTGCGACCGCTTTTCTAGCTCGTCAGAATCATGAAATATGTCGAGGTCTTGCTTGCCAATCACTTCGTCCGCCAGATAGCCCAGCATATCTTCAGCAGCGCGGTTGAATACGGTAATGATCCCTTCCGGTGTAGTCGCAATAATCGCATGCGCGGCATTATCGAGTATCGCGGCATGCAGCGTTAACAAATCCTGCAAACGCCGGTTCGCGCTTTCCAAATCTGCAGTGCGCTGATCGACGCGGAGTTCCAGCAGCAATTGATCTTCCGCCAACCTGTCGGTCATACGATTGAAACTACCCGCCAACTTCTTCAGTTCCTGCCAGCCTTCAACCGGCACTCTTCGATCGATATCGCCTCCGGCAATAAACCCGGCGACTTCAGTCACCCTACGAATCGGCAAAATTAACGCCCTGCCGAACCACAGCGCGGTAATACTCGACAAAACAAGCAATAGTACCAAGGCCCCCCAAGTGAACAAACGCAATCTATGAGCCGAGGCAAGGGCTTCGTCAACATCCATTTTGATAACCATCCCCCAATCCAAGGAGGGTAAATAACGCCATACCGCAACGATATCGACGCCCACGTAATCCTGAGTCACGCCCATACCGAGTTCACCCGATAAGGCTGATCGCATCGGACTAGCTGTTTCCGTCAATGGTACGTGATAGCGAAAAGCGGCCTCGCTAATTCGACTCAAGGGGGCGACATACAATGTTTGATCGCCCTCACGCTGCGCCAACACGGTCTCGCCGGTCTCACCTAAGCCTGTGTTGTCGGCGGTAACTTGAGTCAATCGATCGAGATCCAATTGAAAAGCCAGGGTTCCAATCGGCCTGCCGTCGCGCAGCAACGGCGTGACGATAAAAACAGCGGGGTTATTTCCGGAAGGTTCGTAGAGCGCCACTGGCGTCACTTGTGTATCGAGCAATGCCAAAGCGCCTCGCTGAGCTTCGGCCAGCGCTGTATCGCGTAAAAATCCGGAATTTAAATTAGTGCCGAGGTCACCTTCATGCAATATCGAAAAAATGACATTACCGAGTTTATCGATCAACAACAGGTCGTAATATCCGCTACTGTCTTTAAATCTGACAAAATCGCTTCGATACTTGCGTATTTCATTTCGATATTGCACAGAATCAATCGACCCGTCGAATAAAGCCGAAAGCGTGTCCAAGGCTTGATTCGTCAAAGACATATTGGCTAAAAATTGAGCATCGGCCAAGCGTTCGTTTAGGTAAGCCTCGATTTGATCCTGTTTTTTATCGGCAATCGAAGACAAATGCGTCTTGACCGTTCTAGTCAATTCTTGCTCGAACGTTCCGACGAACAAATAAGCCAAACCCGCCAACGGCAACGGCGACACCATCAAAAAAATGAATAAAGAACGAGGAATGATTTTACCTAGAATCATTGGCTGTCCTTGTGTTGCAAGGACTGATCTTCGAATGCGACATCGGCCTGCAAACCTTGACTCGCGCCGGCTTTATCTCTAGATGACGCGCTTTCCAACACCTGGAACCACTGCTCCCGAGTTCGATAATACGGCCAGGGTTTAGGACGTAGCGGCTTTTCGGTGGCAAAAACCTGCTCAAATTGCCCTCCGGGCTTCACCTGCCCGATGCGCACCATTTTCCAAGTATGCCGGGTCGATAAATCAACCGACCTAATTGCCGAAGGGCCGTTCACCGTTTGTCTTAAGATAGTTCGATTGACACGCGCCGCTTCGGCCGACCCTGCATCACGTACCGCTTGAGCCCAAAGTTTTACACTCACATAAGCCGCCTCCATCGCATCGCCAATCAAGCGGTCTTTGCCGAAACGCGCTCCGAATGCGTTAACGAATCGTTTGTTTTGAGGACGATCTATCGATTGAAAATAACTGCTTACCGTAAAATGCCGCTTGAGCTTATCGCCTCTCCAGGCTTGCATCTCACCCTCGCTAACACTAAACGACATCAACGGTATATCAGCCAAACCCGCAGCCAGTAATCCGGCAAAAAATGCCTTATTCGTGTCGCCGTTCAAAGTATTGAGTACGACATCGGGCCTTTGCTGCCGGATGTCCCGAACGACCGCGGCAACATCTTGTTGGCCTAAAGGCACATAACGTTCGGCTAATACTTGTCCGTCGATAGCGGTTATCAAATCACGAATAATAATATTTGCCGTATGGGGGAAAATATAATCCGAACCGACTAGATAGACGCGACTACCGAAATGCTCGAGCGCCCAATGGGTCCCGGGAACGATTTGTTGATTCGGCGCGGATCCGGTATAGACGATATTGGGAGACTGTTCAAGTCCCTCATATTGGACCGGATAAAGCAGAAGATGATCGAAGCGCTCAACGACCTGTTTGACCGCTTTACGACAAACAGATGTCCAACAAGCAAACAATACATCGACTTTCTCTTGTGTGATCAGTCGCTCGGCCTCATGAGCAAACACTTGCCAATCGGATCGTCCGTCGACGACTGTCATTGCAACGGGACGTCCCAGCAACCCGCCTTGGTTGTTGATTTCGTCGACCGCCAAGTCAATCGCATCGATCAATGGCGCCTCGCTGACCGACATCGTGCCGGTCAGCGAATAAATCACACCAATACGAATCGGCTCAGGCCCGGGTGGCGTTGCCCGAATCATCAATAATGCGATTAACACTACGGCAACGCTAAACCGTAGCAAAATAGTTACTATTTTATGCATCGAGTGCCGCTCCCAACATCGGATAATCCGAAAAAGTCTGTCATCCATGGCAACTGGATCCTCCAGCGCCTCCTTAAGCATCAACGAAATTTGAAGTACAGTTTCCTCGTTACCACCGCTCCTGCGTGGGAATGCGTAGCGACCAAGCGCTAGATTGCCGTGTCGTCCGAAAAGGCTATTGGTGTTTGAGCGATAACGGCTTCGATAGTCGCGACGTAGGCGTCGCTCCCACAGCGCTTGTCACCCTTTTGTGGGAGCGATCCTCTGATCGTCCCTCACCTAACACTAGGTGAGGGAAAGTCGAGATTGTTAAGTGACAATAAATGCTATCGAGGTCTCATTGGCTAAAATTGTAAAAGAGTAATTTTTGACTTATGTATAAAGATGAGCGGAGGACCGTGGGAACCAGAAAAGCCTGCCAGCCATGGCAATTGGATTCCCCAGCACCTCCATACGCTAATGCCGAAATTTGAAGTAGAGTGGATAATCAACTACAAGGATTATCGATGGTATAGACTTTTTCTCCATCAATACCGAGCACTTGCTCGCCTTTCAATAATCCCATCAACTCGCGGCCTGCCATTGCATAGCGCCAACCTTTCAACAATAATGATTCGGGATCTTCAAACAATAACAATTCCAATGCCTTACGATCAGCCAATATAGCCGGATTCAGTGAGTTCTCGTCTGCTCTAATGCGTACCAATGCCGTCAAAATATCCAAAATAGCTTCTTGCTGCTGGGTCTTTTTGGGGGATCGGCCATTTTCGTGCAGCGGTATCGGCGGCCTTTGCTTCGCTTCATTGATCAATTGGCAAAGTACTTTGCCGTACTTGTTGACCATGCGCTCATTGATATTATGGACTTTCAACATTTCTTCGACGGTACCGGGCTGCTGCTTTGCCAGCTCGAACATCATATCGTCGCGCAACAGCCAATTTCGAGGTCTATCCTCTTTTTGCGCGGTTTGCTCGCGCCACTCGGCCAAGGTTTGTACGATTGATAATTGCTTACCAGTCAGTTTATTTTTGCCGCGAATTTTAAGCCAAGCATTTTCCGGTGAAATATCGTAAAGTTCGGGATCGTTCAACATCGCAAAATCGTTTTCCAGCCAATCCAAACGATTGAGCTCGGCCAATTTTTTGAGCATGGTCTGATAAATTTGACATAAATAAATCACGTCGTCGGCAGCATACTGTAATTGGGCCTGACTGAGCGGCCTAACCGTCCAGTCGGTGCGGGTATGGGCCTTGCTGAGATTGATGTTCAAAAAACTCGATACCAGCATCGCATAACCGGGATTTTCCTGAAATCCTAATAAAGGGGCGGCAATTTGCGTATCAAAAATCGGCTGCGGAATTTTACCTGTCAATTGATAAAAAATTTCCAGATCCTGCCGGCAGGAATGGAACACTTTGATTATCGCCGGATTATAGATAGCTTCGAACAGCGCGCTTAAATCATCCAAAGCGATCGGGTCGACACAAGCAACCCACTCGGGCGTCGCGATTTGCAGCAAACAAAATTTGGGATAATAAGTTTTTTCCCTGAGAAACTCGGTATCCAGTGCTAGCCAAGATTCCTTGGCGATTTGCCGGCACAATTCGTCAAGCTTTTGCGGAGTATCGATATATTGAATGGGGGTCATGGTTCGTCACGTTAACTAAATAAATGCAACACGGCAGGCCTTAATCTCTCAAACGACAGAAACACCAAGCACGGCGCGAAAATATGCGATTATCACTTAGTTAAGTTAATTTTGCGACTCGTATTTAGTGCTGCCTTTACTAGCTACATTTCAGCGGAAGAGTATTTGGCAAATTTTTCCGATAAAAACGTAATGATCCGCTCTCCCTTGCGTTCAACGGCCGGCAAACGCATTCGGCGTCAAAGCCGCCAGCGATTGAAATGCCGGCTTCGCGAAATAATAGCCTTGAAACAATTCCAAACCGAAAGATTGCAGCACACTCAGCTCTTCATAAGTTTCGATACCCTCGGCAAGAGGTATGATCGATAGCTCGCCGCATAGCTGCAAAATTGCTTTCACTATAGCTTGACGATTACGATCTTGATCGATATGACGAATCAAAGCCATATCCAGTTTAATAATATCGGTTTGGATTTCGGCTAATAAATTGAGTCCGGAATATCCGGCTCCGAAATCGTCTATCGCGGTTTTAAAACCTTGCGATTGATAATACCGAACGATTTCGAGTAAATGCGCATGATCCTTGACTTGCTCGCCTTCCGTAATTTCAAAAATAATACGATCAACCGGAAATCCGTAGATTTTGGCGGCTTCCAATGTGGTTCTTATACACAACTCGGGCCGGTACACCGCATTCGGCATAAAATTAATACTCAAAAAAGTATCCATGTTTAACTCCGAGGCCAACTTAATTGCCTTGGTACGGCAACTTTGGTCGAAACGATAGCAGTTTGCATCGTTGACTTGCTCGAACACCTTACCTGCCGGTTCATTATTCAAGCCTCTCGCCAAGGCCTCATGAGCATAAATCGACTGCGTCGTCGTATTCACGATAGGCTGAAACGCCATTGTGAAGTCGAAACCTAGTCCGACCCCGCCCGCACATTCCGCGCAACCGAGTTGTTTATAATGATTATCCGGTTTCATATTTTATTAATCCGCTCAGTTTGTTGTTATTTTTAGATCTTGCGTGTCGTCCCCCTATGCACTCCAACGCTGAAGCGATGGGAACAAGCAAAAAAGCCCCTTACATTAGTGCATGCTTTACGATTAATCAGGCTATTCTAGCCGTCTTAGCTCATCATTTGGAATTGAAATACTCGACGCACTGGCTCAAACTATGCTTTTTATTATCCAGTTCTCACTTTTCGCGTGCGAACCCATACGGAACTTAACTTAATAATGACCTCATTTTCACTGTTCGCGACATCCCCGAAAGCCCTGGAGCAACTGCTTGCCGACGAACTGTCCACGCTGGGCGCGCAAAACATCAAACAAACCGTTGCCGGCGTCGCGTTCGAAGGCACGCTTGAAAGCGCTTACCGGGTCTGCCTGTGGTCCCGCATCGCCAATCGGGTCTTGCTGGTACTCGATACATTCGATGTCGGCAGCCAGGACGACCTGTATCGCGGCGTCAAAAAAATCAACTGGTTCGAACACATAAAGCCGGACGATTCGATCGCAGTCACGTTCAGCGCGAAAAACTCGAAAGCGATCAACAATACTCATTTCGGCGCGCTCAAAGTCAAGGACGCGATCGTCGATCAAATGCGCGCGAAATTCAACAAACGTCCCTCGATCGATACCGAGCAACCGTCGCTACGCGTCAATGTTTATCTACACAGCGAAAAGGCGCAATTAAGCATCGATCTGTCCGGCGAAAGCTTGCATAAACGCGGTTATCGCGATATCAACATCAAGGCGCCGATCAAGGAAAATTTGGCTGCGGCGATTCTGATCCGCTCGGGATGGCCCGCGATCGCCAAACAAAACGGCTCGCTACTCGATCCGATGTGCGGTTCCGGCACGCTTTTGGTCGAAGGCGCGATGATCGCCGCCGATATCGCACCGGGATTATTGCGCAAACATTACGGTTTCAGCGGCTGGAAAAAGCATGACCCCGAACTTTGGCAAAATCTGATCGACGAAGCCGAACGACGTAAAGCCGAAGGACTGAAAACATTGCCGGTAATCGTCGGTTTCGATCAAAGCCGGCATACTCTGAATGCGGCGGCGCTACACATCGAGCGAGCCGGATTCAACGGCAAGATTCATCTGGAACGGCGCGATATCGCCGATGCGCGGCCTGCCGCCGGCTGGCCGAAAGGCCTTTTGGTCTGTAATCCTCCTTACGGAGAACGCCTAGGCGACGCGGAAGAAACCGCCGAGCTTTATCAAAAGTTCGGTGACACGCTGAAAGCCGAATTTTCCGGCTGGCAAGCCGCGCTGATCGTCAGCGATCCCGAACTCGGATTCCGCCTCGGGATTCGTTCGCAAAAACCGATCACGCTATATAATGGCGCTCTCGAATGCAAATTGCTGCGCATGACGATAGCCGATACGGCCTTTTTTATTCCGAAGCCGAAAAACCGCGACGAACGCCTCGCGCAAATTGCGGAAAGCGTGACCGGCAGCGGCGATACCGGTGCTGAAATGTTCGCCAACCGCGTCAGGAAGAATCTGAAAAAACTGAGCAAGTGGGCCAAGCAAAACCAAATCGATTGTTACCGGGTTTACGATGCCGACCTGCCAGAATATGCGGTCGCGGTCGATCTGTACCGGGGCGATAAAACCTGGATCGTCGTGCAGGAATACGAACCGTCGAAATCGATAGACCCGGACAAAGCCGACCAACGCTTAGCTGGGGTCTTGGCGGAAATTCCGGACTTATTCGGCATTCCGAAAGAACAGGCCTTTCTGAAAATACGGCGCAAGCAAAAAAGCTCCGATCAATACGAAAAACAAGGCCACAACAACGAATTCCATGTCATCGAAGAAGGCGGCTGCAAATTGCGCGTCAATTTTGCCGATTATCTCGATACCGGCTTGTTTCTCGATCATCGCCCGATGCGTCTGCGTATTCAACAGGAAGCCCAGGGCAAGCGTTTTCTGAATCTGTTCGCCTATACCGGCAGCGCGACGGTGCATGCCGCAGTCGGCGGCGCAAAATCGACCACCACGGTCGATATGTCGAAAACTTATCTGGACTGGGCAGAGCAGAACCTGGCCTTGAATGCGTCCGGCGGCGATCACGAATTTATCCGCGCCGATTGTTTGGAATGGCTGGCTAATGAAGCCAAACAGCCTTATGCCCGTCAATACGACCTGATCTTTCTGGACCCGCCGACGTTTTCCAACTCCAAGCGCATGGACGACGTATTCGATATTCAAACCGATCATGTCGAATTGATCGAAAACGCGGTAGCCTTGCTGTCACCCGGCAGCGTGCTGTATTTCTCGACCAATTTCAGGCGCTTTAAACTCGACACCGAAGCCCTATCGGACTTGGTGATCGAAGACATCACGGCGGCGACGATTCCGGAAGACTTTGCCAGAAATCCCAAGATTCATTATTGCTGGAGGATTAGCGAATGACTAAACAAGTCAGAATACTCGTATCGGGCCGGGTGCAAGGCGTTTATTTCCGCGCCTTCACGCAAAAGCAAGCGAAGAAGCATCAACTGTCAGGGTTCGCGAAAAACCTGCCGGACGGGCGAGTCGAAGTAGTCGCAGCCGGCTCCAACGAGGCGGTCGAAAAATTAGTGCATTGGTGTCATAGAGGGCCGATCATGGCACGGGTCGATCATGTCGAAACAGAAGAACTGGCGGGCATCGATATTCCAGCCGGCTTTGAGATTCGGTGAAAAGCATACTTTATAAAAAGCGCCAATCACCGAAGCACGCGGCCTGCCCTTTATAATTTCCGTATTGATCGATCAGATTCCAAACCACGGCGTTCTCGATCATGAAACGGGCTCCGGTACTCGAAATGCGCACGCCTTGATAATGATCGATATAGTCCTGTTCTGCCACCTTCTTCAACAGACGACTTCGTTCTTGCCGATTGACCGGCTCCGCGGATAACCTGGACGGCGTTCGAGTAAATTCTTCCCAATTCATTTCGAATAAGGTCAATGCCTGAGCATTGGCATAATTAAACACGGGATCGTCGGCGGTGTCGTGCGAAACCACGGCGAATGGCGCATGAAACAAAGCTTCGGCAAATTCCTGACTCCCGCAAATGCCGTTAATCAGAGGTTTACCGAGCAAGCGATTATAACTGTCGCCCAATAAGGCGGCATGTTCTGCTAAAAAGTGATTATTAAACGAAGGTTTTTCCATTGATCTTAGAAAAAGCATTTCACCATGAAGAATATGAAGCCGCGTAGCCCGGATGGAGCGTAGCGCAATCCGGGAAGCTCGGAGCCACGCCACTCCCGTATTTCGCTACGCTGCATACGGGCTACATGGCTAAACTACCGATTTTACTGTGAAAGATCGTAAATTTGGATTCATTATCTAATTTTTCGATATGCAAAACTCCGTTCTGGCAATGCCGGTTCCGGAGAGGGTGCGGTTGCTCGATCGACAGGCGTCGGCGGCAGGGCAGATTTTTGCTCCTGCAAAATCTGCATTCATGCCATCCATGGCAATCTGATAGCCGCCGTCGAGCCTACATGGACGTATTCACGGCGTCCTGTCGAGCGAGTGACCGCACCCTCCCCAGGCCGCACAATTTCATTTGCCGGGCCTTCATGAACAATTAGAATAATTCTTTTATTCCGGACTAAGATTATTTATTTCGATAACCCTGATGCAAACTCAAGGCAGCGCCGCCATAGCTTTTGTGCCTTTACTCTAAAATGAGGTTCGTTTCGCTCGATATAACTTACCAATAAACCGGCCCAACGCCTCCCCCCCAAGCCGATGCGTTGCCCTATTGTTAGCGCATAAGACCGCAAAGAGCGAAAATTCGGCACGTTCACCGGTCGGTCTCTAAACCAGCCTTTTCTGCGTAACCAAACCATCAATCCGCTGACATAAAGTATCAGCGGAAGCAACCCGACTATAAACCATAGAAATCTTCCCCAGGGCCCCAGCGCTTCGCCGGTATGGATCGGCCAGACAGCAATGGTCAATGCCTGACTGGATGTAAAACTATAGGGATCGCGCGCCGCCTTGATATGGCCGCTCCAGCGGTCCACCCACACGGTCGTAAAAGGATGTCTTCGATTGATTTCTTCATTTTGGCGCAAATCGACCCGATAGATTCCGACTGCTCCCGCCGGGGTCGTGATGCGCCTGAGTTTAGCTTTCGGAAACGGACCGCGGGCCAATAACACAGCTTCTTCCATCGTAACCGGCCTGTCATTCGGAACGGCAGTACTGCGAATCGGGGGGCCTTGATCACCATGCCCCAAATTATCGGAACCGGTCAAATTTTCCAACACAGAAGGAAAACTCAAATGGAGTCCGGTAACGATCAACATCGGCAACAATAACGCACCGACCAAGCCAATCATCCGATGTAGATCGAATGCCAAACGCACAATCCCCGAATGATAACGAATCTTAAAGACTTGCAAAAATCGCCCTTTGCCCGGCCACCATAAATAGATTCCGGTTAGAATCGAAACGCCGAACAACAAGCCGAGATAGCCGACCAGTCGCCAACCGCGACGATCAAGCCGAAGCTGCGTGTGTAGATCGTGCAACCAAGTCGTTAGCGTACGCCCCCAAAACCGACTGGCAACAACCTCCCCGGTATACGGATTAACCGAAACCATCAATGGCGCATAGAGTTCTCCGATCGTCTCGTGCGGTTTTTCATACCAAGCGGTCACCATGCCGCTCGACGTTTGCGGCATTTCCAATGTCCATGGCCCATGCCTTGCCGGATGGGCCTCTTTGACCGAAGCCATGATGCGATCGAGCGGCAAATAATTGCCGGCTTGGTTTTCTACCTTGAGGCTTGGATTCAACAAACCATCCAGTTCTTCGCGATAAACGCTAAGACTGCCGGTCAAACCAATCAATATGAATAACAAACCCAAGCTCAACGCCAGGTAAAGATGAAGAGTCAACCAGGCATTTCGTCCCGGCAGACGCCGAATAAATCGCCGCATGAAAACCTTACTATGTTAAAGAAACAGGCGGATTATCCCATACGCGCAGATCACTGTCTCTTTTGGAGGCTCAAGATACAGGGCAAACGCATTAAAGCGATATGTATAACTGAGCTTGGACTTCGTCTGTAAGCTATAAATAATTAAATAAAGAGAGGCGCTGTACTGTGGTAAACGTTTGCTGAGCCGCTTGTAACGATATTGTCTGTAAATTAAATTGACTAATAGCTTCGGCATAATCAAGGTCTTCCGTTTCGGACAATACCGTTTTCATGTTCAATAAAATATCTTCATTGTATATTTCTTGACGATCTAGCGCATTTAACCTAATACCTACCGATGATTGAATGGATGCAATTCTTTCCATAGCAACATCCATTTCTCCCAGGGTCGCCGATTGCGGATTATCATCTTTAAACTCATCCGACATCTTCCGAACGATATCGAGCAGATTATCGACTCCGCCGGGTGTAGAAGGGCCGAACACGCTCGCACCGTCATCGCCGTCGCTAGTCTGCCTTGCATCGCCGATCTTCACCAACCGCCGAGTATTGTCTCCGACATATTCATAAAAAGGAGGGGCAGTCGCTGCACTGTCATACTCAAACGGAGCATCAAGTGATGCCAATCCGGCAAACAAATATTCGCCGTTGGCATTTTTCGTATTTGCCAAGCCTGTTAACTGTTCGTTCAATCTATCCAATTCGTCCGCTATCGCAAGCCGTTCTTCTGGACTGTTTATAGCATTCAAGCCTTGCAAGGCGAGATCTCGAATCGAGAAAACCACATCGGTTACGGTTTCTAGCGTAATATGCTCTAAAGAAAGTCTTTGCCGCGCCGTCCCGATATTGCGTTGATATTGCTCGGTTTGTTCGATACGTTGTTTAAAATCCAAAATTCTGACCGCGGCAACGGGGTCTTCCGATGGCGTCAAAATTTTCTTCCCCGATGACAGCTTTAACTGAGTCTGATTGAGCTGCTCGCTCTGTTTAAGCATTGAGTTAAGACTTAACTGATGGGAATTCACTGTTGAAACTCGCATGACTAATCCTCTGCTACCTGAACGCGTTCAGCATCGTGTCGAATACCGTGCGCGCAACATTAACGGCTTGCGCCGCAGCTTGATAAGAATTTTGATACTTGATGAGATTAGCTGCTTCTTCATCGAGATTGACTCCGGCAAGGTTTTCTCTCGCTTGGTTGGCTCGGTTGAATAATATTTCCTGAGCCGACCGGCTCACGTTAGCTGAATGAGCCGCAACACCGATTTGCGATACCAGTTGACCGTAAGTCTGCGTCAACGACCGGCCCCCGGTCATGAACGCCCCCGACTCCAAATCCGCCAATTTCAATGCATTGCGATTGTCGCCCGGCAATGCCGTTCCACCTGGCGGAACCTGTTCGGCCGCAGCGATCAAAGCGGGATCTTTTATTTCGGTTTTGATATTTTTAGCCGCATTATAAGTCGGCCGGATCAAAAAGCTGGCATCGCCGGTTGGGGCTGTCGTCACATCAATGTCCATACCGCCGACCGTCTCGGGAAAAGCACCCGAAATAGGAATATTCACGTTGTCGCTCAAGCGCGTCAAACTATAGCTCCCGCCAATATAATCGAGACGATAATCACTGGCTTGCAATTGATTAATCGTTGCAGGATCGAAAGCCGCGCTGACAGCACCGCCTCCGGGAAAAGCATCATCCCCTATTACAGCAATTTCCGGGGTGCCCATCGAAAATAAGTCCTGCCCGTCATTGCCATTCAAATCGGAGCCTTCTTTATGCAGATGATTGAATTGTACGCTCAAGCCCGCAGCAACCAAGCCTAATTGCTGTTGAGCGGGATTGAGTATTTCATCGCGAAAACGCGTCACTCCGGCCAGTTGTCCGCCGGTAATGAACTTCGAGACATTTTGATCGCCGATGAATATTTGCTGGCGCTCTGGCTCGCTATTGGAGGGCTTCAAACTTACGGTCGATGCATTCATTCCCAATACAAGCGATTGCCCCTGCCCGATGAATACGCTAACCGAACCGTCTTGCTGATCGACCACCGAAACATTGGTTAGTTTTGCCAATTTTTGCAACATTAGATCTCGGCCATCGAGCAAATCGTTCGGCATTTTACTTCCGGAACCCTGGCCTATATTGGAAGCGATGCGTTTATTTAAATCGGCAATACCCGAGGCCAACAAGTTAATCTCATTGACCATGGATTGCATATCGACATTAACTTGATTACGCAATGAATCCAATTGCCCCGCCATCATATTAAAGTGATTCGCTAGCGAATCTGCTTCTCCGAGCATGACTTGCCGGACCGGAATCGATGTCGGATCGCCTGCAACATCGTTCACGGATTTAAAAAACCCGCTTAATGAAAACGCAAGCCCTGTTTCATCGTTGGCAACAATAAAATCGACTTGCCTAGCCATCGATTGTAATTTATCAGCTTCGCCGAATCCTGAAGCACTGGAGCGTAACTGCCCGCTAATGAACTGATCGTAACTCCGGGTAATATCGGCAACCTGGACACCTGCGCCCATATAACCGGCACCGGTAAATTGCGCCGGCATTGTTGATAACTCTGTACGCTGCCGGCTGTAGCCTTCGGTATTGACATTGGCAATATTGTGACTAGTTGTGTCCAGCGAGCGTTGAAAAGCCATAAGCCCTGAAATTGCTGTGCCTAAAATTCCACTCATCTTATTGCCCTACTATTACCATTACATTGTTCTCAACTATTGCATCGCCACAACGACATTAGGTTGATAACTCGCCACATCATCGCTGTGATAAATTCTCATCACCTTATCCGCATAATGCGGGTCGGTCGCATAACCGGCTTTTTGCAGCTCCTGCATGTAGCGGCCCGGATTGTTTGCATGTTTCAATGCTTGACTGTAACGGGAGCTATTTTTCACTAACCGGACATAGTCGTCGAAACTTTCCTGATAAGAATCATAAGATCTAAATCCGGCGATCTGCTTTTGAGGAATACCTTTTTCGTATTCCAATGTGGCAACATTCGTCCGCTTGCCCGTCCATGAAGATCCCGCCTTGATATTAAACAAATTGAAACTGCTGCTGCCGTCCTTATGCTTGATCACCGACCTGCCCCAGCCGGTTTCCAAGGCGGCTTGCGCCAGTAGCACCTTAGGTTCGACACCCAATTCGGCGGCGGCCTTCTCGGCGTAACCATGCAAACGTTTGACAAATTGCCTTGTTGTTCGAATTGGCTCCTGCGATTTTATTCCTTCACGATCGATGGATTTTGACTCTATTGATTGTATCGGCCGATCGCTTTCTTTTATTAGTCTTGATTTGACTCCGGACGAAATCGGAATGAAATCCGCCCCATCCTTCTTTGACTTGTTTACCGATGGAAATCGCTGTAGCGGATTGTTCATATAATCGTCGAGCGTCATTCGTTCGGTTTCGTCGGTTTTTTCGCCGCCCAATTGCTTTACGATTAAATCGGCTAGACCAACGCCCGGTTTGCCTGATAAATGTACGGCCAATTGTTGATCGTACATTTCGCGGTAAAATTTGCTCTGGTCGTTATCGAGCATGCTGTCGGCCAATTTAGCCTCGCGCATACTTTTCAACACCATGTTTAAAAATAACGATTCAAATTGCTTGGCGACCTCATTGATCGCCCCCGGCGTTTCTTGTTTAGCCTGATTTCGTAACCGGGACAAGCCGGAAAAATCGGTATAGACATCGGCACTGCCTGGATTCAACACGGCTTACCTCCGCTAAATGACAATTAATTCCGCACGTAAGGAACCTGCAGACTTGAGCGCTTCTAATATGGCGACCAAATCGCTCGGCGCCGCACCGATATTATTGACTGCTGCGACGATTTCATCGAGCGATACGCCGGGATTAAACACAAACATTCGATTATTTTCTTCTTCGACAATAATATCGGTTTGCGGCACCACCGCCGTTTCGCCTCCCCCGAAAGGCTCCGGTTGAACCACTTGCGGGCTTTCACTAACCGTTACGGTCAAGCTACCGTGCGTCACGGCAGCTGGTTGCACCGTCACTTTTCCGTTGATCACGACCGTGCCGGTTCTGGAGTTGATAATCACTCGCGCCGGCGCATCGTCTGCCGCTAGCGTCAAATTTTCGACCATCGAGGTAAACATGACCCGCTGAGACGTCTCGGACGGTGCGCTGACTTTGACGGAAGTCGCATCAATCGCTGTCGCGGTATTGGGCCCGAACGTCCGATTGATTTCCGCGGCCATGCGGTTGGCATTGGTAAAATCGGCATTATGCAAATTGAACACCAGAAACTGACCGTCGGCAAATGGCGTCGCTACCTCCCTCTCAACCGTTGCTCCATTAGGAATCCGACCGACAGCCGGGGTGTTGATGGTAATTTTGGACCCGTCTAAACCGCCGGCGCTCAAACCGCCCACGACTAGATTCCCCTGAGCGACAGCATAAACCTGACCGTCCGCGCCTTTCAACGGACTCATCAGTAACGAACCGCCACGCAAACTTTTCGCATCGCCGATCGATGATGCCGTCACGTCAATGGTTTGCCCCGGCTTGGAAAAAGGCGGCAATTCGGCATGGACCGAAACCGCCGCGACATTTCGCGCTCTGGGGTCGATATTAGGCGGTAATGTCAAACCCAAGCGAGCCAACATACTACGCAGCGCCTGACCGGTAAATAAGGTTCTGTCTCCGGATTTATCGAGACCGACAACCAAGCCGTAGCCAACCAACTGGTTGGTTCTGACACCGGCTACCGAGGCCAGATCTTTGATCCGCTCGGCATGAACCGTTGACATTAAGCCCAACCAGAGCAACGCAATGACTATTACATATTTTATTTGTTTCATGGTCAGTCCTCACAACCGGTCAATCCATGCATTAAAACGGAAACCACGGGCTTATGAAAAAGCGTGCCAGCCAACCCATTTTGCTGGCGTCGGCAACCGCTCCATCGCCGGTATACATAATTGTCGCATCAGCCACTCGGCTAGAAAGCACACTATTCGCAACATCGATATCGACCGGGCGAACAATGCCGGATAAACGCACATATTCGCTGCCTTGATTCAACGCGACACGTTTTTCGCCGCGAACTCTTAAATTACCGTTCGGCAATACCTCTACAACTGTTACCGATAAATCGCCGGTTAGACTGTTGCTTTGATTGGCCTCGCCTTCGCCGGTAAATTGATGATTTGTTGCCACTTCGGTTTCGACATCATGCCCCAGCAATTGAGCCGCTTCCATTCCTAAGATCAACGGCGCCTTTACCGACAAAGAAGTATTTTTTCTAGCTTCCATATCCGATAATTTCTTCGCCTGCGTTCTTTCGACCAAGCGAATTGTCAAAACATCGCCAACCCGTTTGGCGGTATGATCCTCGAATAAGCGCATATCGTAATTGGCTTGATAAATCGAACCGCTATTTTGGGCCGGAGCCCGCAAATCGGCGGGTTCGACCGGCGCGAACGCCGGGTCGCGCGTCGGTAAGGGAGTACAAGCTACCGCAAACAAGGATATGAATATTATCCATTTAAAATGCGCCATGACGGTTACCTAAAGTTGTTGCGTCACGTAGGACAACATTTGATCGGTCGTCGATATCGCCTTGGAATTCATTTCGTAAGCGCGTTGCGTCTCGATCATATTGACGAGTTCTTCGACGACATTCACGTTCGAGGTTTCCAAGGATCCTTGGAACACGGCGCCGAATTCGTTTTCACCGGGAATACCCAGTACCGGAGGGCCACTCGCAACCGTTTCGCGAAACAGATTCTCGCCGACCGGTTCAAGGCCTGCATAATTGATAAAATCGGCTGTTTGAATCTGACCCAATTGAACCGCCGCCGGGCTTCCCGGTTGTACGACGGAAACAGTACCGTCCCGTGTAATCGACAAACTGATCGCATCGTTCGGCACGGTAATCGCCGGTTCCAACAGCAAGCCGCCGGACGTGACGATTTGGCCCAAAGAATCCAATTTGAACGAACCGTCTCGAGTATAAGTTATGTCACCATTGGGCATCAAAATCTGAAAAAACCCCCTCCCGCTAATTGCAACATCCAAGGAATTTTCGGTTTGTACCATGTTCCCCTGAGTGTGCAATTTCTCGGTGGCAACGGTTCTAACTCCGGCACCCAATTGTAAACCGGTGGGAAGCTCGTTACCTTGATTGGTTTGCGAACCGGCTTGACGGATATTTTGATAGATCAAGTCTTCGAAAATCGCTCTGGACTTCTTGAAACCGGTCGTATTGACGTTGGCCAAGTTGTTGGCGATTACCGCCATCCGTGTTTGCTGGGCATCGAGACCCGATTTAGCCACCCATAATGCTCTTTCTGTCATGTTAACCTCCTATGATGACGAATTACCGTCTTTACCGGCTCTTTTATCTGGTTCAAGCACAGCTTATGCCATTTGCATCAACTTGGCGCTAACGCCCGCATTGTCATCGACTTGCTTCATCACCTTAGTTTGTAATTCAAAATTCCTGGCCAGCTCGATCATCGCAACCATCGCACCGATCGTACTGACATTACTACCTTCCAAGGCACCTTGCGCTAACCTCACATCGGCGCTGGCTTGCGCGACGCCATCATTCTTTAGGTAAAGCAAACCATCGTTCTGTTTTTCAAGATCGTCGAGCGGTGGATTAACCATCTTGATGCGTTCAACGATGACTTGATTCGCCGCGTTCGTTTCACCTAGCGGAATGATGTTAATCGTGCCGTCCGGCATGATTGATACCTTGGAAGCGGGAGGCACTGCAATCGGGCCGTCATTACCGATCACCGGTAAACCGGTTCCGGTTTGCAGCAAGCCCTCCGGTGTCAAGCGCAAATCGCCGGCCCGCGTATAGGCCTCCTTGCCGCCCTGACCCTGAACCGCCAACCAGCCTTCGCCATTGATAGCGACATCCAAGTCCCGGCCGGTAATTTGCATCGGCCCGGCGCTCAAATCGACTCCCGGCCTCTCAGACATTGCATAGACACGCGTCGGAAAGCCGGGACCGAATACCGGCATGCTGCGAAACTGCTCGAAATCGGATTTAAATCCGGCGGTTTGCGAATTCGCCAAATTATTGGCGTTTGCCGATTGCGCCAGCAAGGTTTGCTTGGCGCCGCTCATTGCGATATAAAGACTGCGGTCCATTACGGGCTCCTGCTAGTAGCTATTACCGGATATTTAGAATAGTTTGAGTGATTGTGTTTTCAGTGCTGATCGTTTGCGCGTTGGCCTGATAAGCCTGCTGCGCGATAATCAGTCGTACCAATTGCTCGGACAAATCCACATTCGAACTTTCCAAAGCTGCCGACTGCATGACGCCGAAATTGTTGGAGCCTGCCGCACCGTAAACCGGCTGCCCGGAAACCGCACTCTCCCCCCATGATGTATCGCCTAACTTAGCTAAACCCTGATCATTCGGAAATCGTGCCATTGCAACTTGACCCAACGGCCTTGACCCACCATTACTAAACCGGGCAAACATAACCCCATCGCTTGTTACATCGATGCCGGTCAAATTTCCGGCCGGTAAACCGTCCTGATTCAATTCGTTTACGCTGAACGGACTACTGAGTTGCGTTGAACCGAGAAAATCGATATCGAACGACAACGGATCGACTTCGATATTCGGGTCGATCAATGAAAGGTTGATAGGACCATAGTCCACACTGGTATTTCCTGCCGATCCGACATAATTCAATATTCCGGACTCGGTAAAGGTTATCGGTGTAGCGGCCGGAGTAACGCCGACAGCCGTAACGCCACCGCCCGGCTCGATACCTCTCCCATTCACATAAGTATGGATATTCCACTGATTCGGCGTCGCGGTTTTGACTAAATACATCGATGCGGTATGAGCATTGCCCTGCGAATCAAAAACGGTAACCGATGTCGTATTGTTGAAACTGTTCGGATTGGTCGGATCGAAAGTCGCAACAGCAGGAACGTCCAAGCTGCCATTGAGATTAATCTTTGTATTGATGTTTTCAGTTGCCGAAGGTAAGCCTTGCGAAGTATCGATAAAAAGCGGCTGAAATACACCTTGACTGAAACCTTCCTCGACTGTCGTACCATTCGGCGAATAGGCCATTAAAAAACGCCCGCGATCATCAACGACAAAACCGTTCTTATCCAATTGAAAAGCGCCGTTGCGTGTAAAACTGGTCGGTCTCGGTGAATTGACATCATCGGCCAATGTAAAAAAACCATTCCCGCTAATTGCCAAATCCAAACTATTTTCGGTAAATTCGATATTGCCTTGGGTAAATTGCTGAGCAACTTCAGTTACTCGTACTCCGGAACCCGGTTGAGTTTTCGGCACCCCTCCGAAACTGCTGGCATAAACATCGGCAAATTCGGCACGCGATTTTTTAAAGCCCGTTGTGTTTGCATTTGCGATATTATTGCCCGTAGTCTTCAAGTCGGTCGATGCGGCCTTCAAGCCGCTTAATCCTGTTGCAAAACTCATGATCGTTCTCCTGATGAAATAACGCTAAAAAATCCGTCTGACATCGTTGAATCTCACCGAGTCAAGACCGTTTAAACTTAATTGAATACCGTTGCTACCATTGCCCAGAGTGACGCTATTGACGCCTGCATTGACATAGGTTTGTAGCGCAGTATTTTTATTATCGATACTCGCACTGGCTTTGATTTGATAGACACCGGGATTGGCAAATGTCCCGTCATCTAATTGGCCATCCCATTCGAACTCGACACTACCGGCCGATTGCCGCCCCAAATTGAGTTGCTTGACCGTGATACCGTTACGATTTTGAAATTCGACGATAAGGTTATCGGTAAGCCCGGTCAGTTCGACTTCCCCTTTCATATTATCATTGAGCGAAAATACGCCTTCCGAACCGGGTACAAGCACCGACCTGCCGACTAAGCTGGCAGCCTGTAGCGCTTGATTCGAACTGATCGAACCGGCAAATTCGGCGAACGATTTTTGCAAGTCTTGAATCCCGCTGACGGTACTGAACTGCGCCATTTGTCCTAAAAAATCACCATTTTCCATCGGCTTGGTGGGATCCTGATGAGTCAATTGGGTGGTCATCAATTTCAAGAATTGCTCCTGCTCTAACGATTGCTTTTTTACAGGGGCATCTTCGAACGTTCTAACGCCCAGATTTTTTAATGCGTCAAAATTGATGGACATTGGTTTCTCCTTTTACTGGCCTATTCGTAAAGTCTGCAATACCAGCTCCTTCGCGGTATTGAGCACTTCGACATTATTTTGATAAGAGCGTGAAGCCGACATCATATTGGCCATCTCTTCGACGATATTGACATTGGGCTTATAGATATAGCCGGACTGATCGGCCATAGGATGATTCGGTGCATATTCCATGACCGCTGGCGCCTGACTCTCGACCACGCCCAATACATTGACCTTACTCGCGGCATTTTGCTTATCCATGATATTTTTCAATTCCGCCGCAAATACCGGTTGCCGCGATTTATAGGTTTGATCGATGCTGCTGCTAACGCTGTTGGCGTTGGAAATATTACTAGCGACTAGATTCAATCTCAGCGACTGGGCATTCATGCCACTACCGGAGATATCGAAAATACTGAATGAGCTCATGATTATTCTCCTTTAATGGCCGACGTTAAACCCGAAAATTTACCGTTCAGAAAACGCAAACTGGCTTGGTATTGCACTGCATTCTCGGCATACTTGGCCTGCTCGATATGACCTTCTACGGTATTACCGTCCAATGAAGCTTGATTTGGAGTGCGATACATCATAGAAGCACCCAAGAGCGTGTTGTTTGCCGAGATATGTCCGGTCCGCGTGCGCTCCATCGGCAACGCATCCGGCATCGCGGTTTTTAAAACCGATTGAAAATTAAGGTCTCGTGCCTTATAGCCTGGAGTATCGGCATTGGCTAAATTGGAGGCAAGTACCTCCCCGCGCTTTTCGCGCAGTGCCAATGCCTGGGAATGAATGCCTAATGCTTTATCGAAATTAATTGTCATGGTAGTAGCCTCTCACACTTGTTACTTAGTAAATAAGCACATCGCATGCCACTGGCCATTTTTATTTACCTATCATGATCTTATAAAAAAGCACGTCAAATTTTTCACGCCACCAACAAATCCGACCGGCAATATCTAACCGCCGGCCTTATAAGAGGACAATGTTGCGGAAGTGGTGAAAGAGGAAAGAGGAAAGAGGAAAGAGGAAAGAGGAAAGAGGAAAGAGGAAAGAGGAAAGAGGAAAGAGGAAAGAGGAAAGAGGAAAGAGGAAAGAGGAAAGAGGAAAGAGGAAAGAGG
>Ga0180009_10000403_pt1 | contig 61286 bp, 52 predicted proteins | sample OS_PC_MetaG_FD_123537 | JGI IMG/M metagenome (GOLD analysis project Ga0180009, IMG submission 123537) | Groundwater microbial communities from the Aspo Hard Rock Laboratory (HRL) deep subsurface site, Sweden - OS_PC_MetaG | ecosystem: Environmental > Aquatic > Deep subsurface > Groundwater... | reverse complement strand
GTGCCAATCTCAAAAATATCTACATACGGTGCCACTTGCTCGGCAAGCGCAACGGTTTGATCGAAATCCAATGAGTCCAACGCCATTTGTATTAATGGTCTTGCCATGTTTCTTCTCCGATAGTTACGGTTTATTGTTGTTTAATGAAAAAATCATAATTAACGATCAGGCCCTAAACCACCATAATTCCCTTTAATAAAGCGGAAAATTGGTGCCTAAATCGACTTTAATCGAGTCTATTTTTTACCCTGAACGGGGAACTCTAACCAGAATGCGAGCTATTGTCAATTTCGCGAAGTCAAAGCAGCAATTCCCAGTTTGGAAATCAACAAGGGTGAGAAGTGTGCTTGGCGAGGATGTCGGCAGCAGGGAGCACAGCCGCCAGGCCCCCATGGATGGGTACACGGCGTTTCTCGACAGGCATACTTCTCAACCTAAATCCGTCGATAAATAATCAAACTGGGAATTACTAGAGTCAAAGATCGCCTACTCAACACGACTAGCGGATGCTAAAAGTTATGCACGAAACAATTACTTGAATCAAACTTGCTCTTTGCTAATGCCTCAATGTACCTTACGATTTCGCGATAAATAACTTCCGGGAGTTATGAGCTTTTTCGAAGGATTGGCCTCCTTCTTTTCTATTCATCAACCCTAAAAACAACTAACTTATGATACCTTTTTCCGATATTCAGGCGCTGATCATTGATATGGATGGCGTTTTATGGCATGGCTCCCAACCGCTTCCGGGGCTTATTGATTTTTTTGAGACATTGCGCGCCAAACATTTACGCTTCATTTTAGCGACTAACAACGCAACACTCACTGCCGAACAATATGTCATTAAATTAGCCGGAATGGGGGTATTCATAAACGCCGATCAAATACTGACATCGGCAATGGCTACCGCCTCCTATTTATCGCGTGAGGTAGACCCGACCACCAGTCGCGTTTTCGTAATTGGGGAAGAAGGGGCGCGCGCACCGCTTCTCGAACAGGGATTCACTTTAACCGACACTTTCGATCCGGTTAATACTCAAACAAACGCCGACATCGTGGTCTGCGGGCTGGATCGAACACTCACCTGGCAAAAATTGGCCACCGCTACTTACACACTCCATGCCGGCGCGAAATTCATCGGCACCAATGCCGATACTTCATTACCGACCGAACAGGGTATGACGATCGGCAATGGCGCCATTTTAGCAGCCTTACAAGCCGCCACCGGAGTTAAGCCGATTACTATCGGCAAACCCGAGCCGATCATGTACCGACAAGCCATGGCCTTGCTTGGCACCGATACAAACAAAACCATTGCAATAGGCGACCGGCTCGATACCGATATTCTCGGTGCCATAAGAGCCGATATCCGCAGTTTAATGGTTTTGACCGGCGTGTCTTCCGAAGAAGATTTAAAAGTTTCCGATTTCCAGCCTACTTGGGTCATGCAGGATATTCGGGCGATTACCCAGGCCTTGCAAATAACTTGATCATCCGATCGACAACCGATTTGCCAGGCAGCCTGACAAGGTCTACCCTTAATATCATCACATAGGAGTTCCGAACATGAAAAAATTTATCAATAGCGTCGATACTCTGCTCGACGAAAGCTTGTCCGGTTTTGCCATGGCTCATGCTGATATCGTCCGTTTTAATAAAGAACCCCATTTCATCAGCCGATTGGCACCGACACAATCCGGTAAAGTCGCACTCATCTCCGGCGGCGGCTCCGGTCACGAACCTTTGCATTCGGGCTTTGTCGGTCACGGCATGCTCGATGCGGCTTGTCCCGGGCAAATATTCACTTCGCCGACACCGGATCAAATGATGGCAGCGGCGCAAGCGGTCGAAAATGGAGGCGGTGTATTATTTATTGTTAAAAACTATGCGGGCGATGTTATGAATTTCGAAATGGCCGCCGAAATGATCGATTGCTCGAATGCGACTGTGTTGGTGAATGATGACGTTTCCCTGCCGAAAAATCACAGCACCGGACGACGGGGCGTCGCCGGAACACTGATTGTCGAAAAAATTGTCGGCGCGTCTGCCGAAAACGGTAAAGACTTAGCCGTCTGTAAAGCCTTGGGTGAAAGAGTGAACGAAGCAACCGCGTCGATGGGTGTGGCAATGACGAGCTGCACCGTGCCGGCACTTGGTAAACCGACTTTTACTATCAACGATGATGAAATTGAAATGGGCGTCGGTATTCACGGCGAAAGAGGGCACGAAACGATTCCGATCAAATCCGCCACGGAGATCGTCGAACAGCTCTCGACAGCGATTGAAGAGGAGCTGAAACCCAAAAAAAATCAACCGGTACTGTTGCATATCAACGGCTTTGGAGCAACACCGCTCATCGAATTACATTTGATTTACAACCTAGCAGCCCAGTTTTGGCAAAAACGCGGTGTGGATATCCGCCGCTCACTGGTCGGCAACTATACGACTTCACTCGACATGGCCGGCTGCTCCATCACCTTAACCTTGCTTGATGAAGAGTTATTGAAGCTGTGGGATGCGCCTGTCCATACCGCGGCATTACGCTGGGGCATGTAACCTTTATTTGGCTAGCACCGATGCTATCGCACAAATCATCAGTTCCGCAGTTTTCGCTCCGGCGTCGATATGCCCTCGCGTGCGTTCGCCTAAAAACGATGCTCGGCCCTTGGTCGCCACCATATCGCGAGTCGCCTCCATACCCTGATTAGCGGTATCGCAAACCTGCTCTAAAATTTCCGGCCATGGGGTGGAATTGGCTTCCGCTTGTTTCAGGTAATCGGCTACCGGTATATAAACATCGAGCATCGTTTTCTCGCCGGCATCAGCCTTGCCTCTCCGCTTAACCGCTTCGACACCTTGCGCGAAAGCTTCGGCGAAAGTCGATAAACTCAACTCTTGCCCCTTGGCCGCTTTGCTCATTGCGATGAATAGCGTTCCATAAAGAGACCCCGACGCACCTCCAATCGCCGACATCGATACCATGCCGATGCTCTGCAAGGCATCGGCCCAATCGAGCGCCGATATTTCCTCGCCTTTTGCTTTTAAAGCCTTAATACCGCGCTGTAAATTCGTGACATGATCGCCGTCGCCAATTGCTTGATCCAATTCGGTGACTGATTCTGAGTTTTGCTTGATGGTGGCATCCACGGCATCGATCATTGCCGGGAATAATTTAGGAAATAAGGACATGGCAAACTCCTTGACACAGTGTTGAAGGCTCGAGCATAGCCTTCAACAAGCCGATCTGTCCAGTGCCGTTTAATCAGCCCAATGTCAACATTACCGCAAATGAACCGCCCAAAGCGATACTGCATACCACTTTCGATTTTTTAATCATGGGTGATGTTTGCCAAGTATTTTGCAATTGAGCTTTTTGTTCGAAGCACCAAGCAGGAACGGTTTCTTTGGCCTGGCGCCACAAATCGACGATATAGTTAAAAATGACCACAGCCATGATTGCACCAATGCCCAACATCAAATAAAACACGATAATCTCGGTGGTTCTTGGATCGGTATCAAATGTCAATGAAATGATTTCATCCAACATAAATTCTATGAAAACATAGATGTGTTTAACGACCCATACGACCGCATGGATCAATTCCAACGGCATTTTAACGCTCAACAACATTATAGAAAAAAAGATCAACAAGTTGATTGTGCTGAATGCTTTCATATCGATTTTCTCCTGATTCAACGTAATAGACTTCGGCCAAAACCGTCTAGAAGCCTTGCGACCAGACAGAATAGGATGATTGATAAACTTGGGAAATTCCTTTTGTAATTGACTATATCAACAGTAGCTTTCAATAAGCTTGCATTGATATCTTTTGCTAATCAAAATTCGGCGCCGCAGTGTCATGCAAGTCAAAAAGCTTGGTTAGGAACGAGCATGAAATAACTTCGACAACTGTTAGAAGGGGGTTCGGGGGCTCGATTGACAGGTGTCGGCGGCAGGGCAGATTTTTGCTCCTGCAAAATCTGCATTCATGCCATCCATGGCAATCAGATTCCGCCGTCAAGCCTACAGGGATGGATTCACCCAGCACCTAAATTCCATAGCCCTTTGGCTATGATAACTATCTCGCATAATTTAGGTGCTGGGTTCACGGCGTCCTGTCAAGCGAGTCACCGAACCGCCGCAAAGCCTAATACTTGTAGCAATTATTTTGTGCACATTCCTTACTTATCTATTACGAACCCTTAAGATGATTCAATGTCATAAACAACGCCGCAATCGACCGGGCTTCGGTACACTCGCCGGTTGCAATCAATCCTCCAATATCGTCAATTTTCCAGGGCACGACTTCGAGCTCCTCGGGTTCGTCGCCCTGCAATTTTTCCTCATAAAGATCCGTGGCAATAATAATCTCGGTCATGTGCTCGAGATAAGCGGGCGCGATTGAAAACGAACTCAAATGATAGAGGGTTCTAGCCCCAAAACCGACTTCCTCCTTGAGCTCACGGTTTGCGGCCTCGATAAAGGTTTCTCCGGAGTCGGTTTTACCTTTAGGCAAACCCAACTCATAACGATGAACGCCGGCAGCATATTCCCGAACCAATAACACCGTTTCGTTATCCAAAAGCGGTACAATTAACACCGCACCTCCAGGCCTTCCTCGGGCCAGGCGTTCGAAATTACGTTGTTCGCCATTGCTAAACTCGATGTCGAGCGATTCGATACGGAATAACCGGCTTTCGGCGATCACGGTTTTATTGAGAAGTGTCGGTTTTTCGCGCATTATTGGCTATATTTTTAACTGATGATTGATAAATATAACCCACTTCTTTTGATTAATTGAAAAAAATGATCGATTGGAAAAAAATTGATACTGTCTTACTGGACATGGACGGCACGTTGTTGGATTTGAATTTCGACAATCATTTCTGGCTGGAATTCGTGCCGTTGAAATTCGCCGAAAAAACCGGCATCTCTGTTGAAACGGCCAAATATCAATTGGAACCCCGCTTCAAAAGCATGGAAGGCAAGTTGGAATGGTATTGCCTGGATTATTGGAGCGAAGTCTTGGAATTGGATATTGCCGGCCTCAAAGCCGAAATAGCGGGATTGATCGCGGTCTTGCCGCATGTCACCGAATTTCTCGAAAAAGTTAGGCAATCATCGAAAAATCTTTTTTTGGTGACCAACGCGCACAGGAGCAGTTTGGACCTGAAAATGGAAAAAACCTGTTTGCAGCCGTTTTTCGACGCTATTATCTGCTCGCATGATTTCGGCTTTCCGAAGGAACAGCCGGGATTCTGGCGTTTACTGGAAAACCATCAATCGTTCGACAAGCAACGTACGCTATTGGTCGATGACAGCCTGGCAGTCTTGAATTCAGCCAGGCAATACGGCATCAATTATTTGATATCGGTTAGTAAACCGGACAGCACTCGTTCGAAAAGACTGATAGACGAGTTTCCGGCTATTGAGGACTTTCGGGAGCTGATGCAGGGTTTGTAGCGGCTTGAGCAGACTTACTTCGCCGCGCCGGCTTTTTTTTCGGTTTTTCCGAACGCTTGCCTTGGCCATGACGAGTGGCATTCTCCGCCCGAGGTTTACGCTCAGGCTTAACGACTTCAGGCAGCAAATCGGCCGTTATCGGTTGAATCGGCACTTTTTGACCGATATACGTTTCGATGTCCGGCATCGAATAGGCGTATTCCTCGCAAATAAAACTGATCGCTTCGCCGCTGGCACCGAAACGTGCGGTTCTGCCGATTCGATGGACATAATCCTCGACTTCCTGAGGCAGGTCGTAATTGATCACATGCGACACGTCGGCAATATGCAACCCGCGCGCCGCGACATCGGTCGCGATCATGAGCCTAATTTTGTTTTCCTGGAAATCGGTCAATAGCCGCTGACGTTTTTCCTGAGGGACATCGCCGCTCAAAACAGCGGTGACGAAACCATTGACATTCAGATAGTCGTTAAGCCGTTCGGCACAACGCTTGGTGTTGACGAAAATAATGCTGCGTTGCGGCTCATATTTTTTCAGTACACCCAACAATAGCGGAATTTTCTGTTCATTGGACGGACAAAACGCACTTTGCCGAATGGCCTTGGAAGTAACTTCTTCCGTTTCGATTTTGATGAGTACCGGTTGATTCATATGCTCATAAGCCAACTCAGTCACTTTGTAAGATAAAGTTGCCGAAAACAGCATATTCAATCGCTTATCGGCCGGCGGCATCCTTCTTAACAGAAATCGAATATCCTTGATGAACCCTAAATCGAACATCCGATCGGCTTCATCGAGCACCATTACTTGCACGTTATCCAACGTAAAAGTTCCTTGTCGATAAAAGTCGATAATACGGCCCGGTGTGCCGATGACAATATCGACATTGGACTTGATCGTGTCCATTTGTTTTTTATAATCGGTGCCGCCGTATATCAGCGCTAGCTTAAGATTTAAATATTTGCCCAACAATAAGGCATCTTTATGAATCTGAATAGCAAGCTCCCGGGTTGGCGCTAAAATAACCGCCCTGGGATTTTTGATCTTTTCGCTTTCGTCGTTGATTAAGCGCTGAAAAGTAGCCAGTAAAAAGGTTGCTGTTTTGCCGGTCCCGGTTTGAGCTTGCCCGGCGATATCCTTGTCTCTTAATGACAAAGGCAACGAACGATCCTGAATTGGAGTACAATGCGTAAAGCCGGCCTCGGTCAGTCCGCGCAATATCGAATCGGATAGCTCCAAATTGCTGAATCGGGTTTGAGTAAGATGCGTTGTATTCATAGCCCTATAGCATAACTTAAAAAAGCTGAAAGTGATTGACAAAATAACGCCGGCACTCCTATAGTCACAATTTTAGCAATTTTGGAGAATAGCGTGAGTGAGTCAGTCCTTCATGTAACTGATGGTGAATTTAACGAAACCGTACTAAAAGCAGGCGGTCCTGTGCTAGTTGACTATTGGGCTGAATGGTGCGGACCTTGCCGGATGATCGCACCGGTTCTAGATGAAATCGCCAAGGAATATGCCGGTCGCTTGACTGTCGTCAAACTCAATATCGATGAAAACCCGCAAACGCCACAGCATTACGGCGTTCGCGGCATACCGACTCTAATGCTGTTTAAAGACGGCGAAGTGGAGGCGACTAAAGTTGGCGCCTTGACTAAATCGCAACTAGCCGATTTCATCGATAACAATATTTAGGAACGTGAATTTTATTAAGTAATTCAACCGACAGGTCTTTTTGTCCGTCTTCTGCGTCAGCTACATGGATGTAGACAAAGAGCGTCAGCAGAAGCGGAAGCTTTGCGCAAACAGTTACATAGATTAACGCCTGTTTACGCGCCTTGAATACGAACAAAAATCCTGCGTCAGTTGTCTAATTTATTTTATACCCGTTCATTAATATTCCAGCGAACTCGGGGTTGTCGTAATTTATTTGGACGACCCCGACTATTTTGATATATAATCGCGCTGCTTTTTTCGGCATCTTCCTTACCCGTCTATGGGTAAAATCCAAAAATTTTACCATTCCTTTGTTTTACGGCCGTTCGCCGTGCTTATCATTCCTTCGAGTTCCCGTTAATCTATGAATCTAACCGAGTTAAAACTAAAACAAGTCAGCGAACTTATTGATATTGCGGAGTCATTGGGGCTCGAAAATGTCGCCAGAACGCGCAAACAAGATCTCATCTTCGCCATTTTAAAAAAACAAGCCAAAAGCGGCGAGGACATTTACGGCGATGGTGTATTGGAAATTTTACAAGACGGTTTCGGCTTTCTTCGCACACCCGGCTGCTCTTATTTAGCCGGCCCCGACGATATTTACGTTTCACCCAGCCAAATAAGACGCTTTAACCTACGCACCGGCGACACGGTCAGCGGCAAAATTCGTCCACCGAAGGAATCGGAACGTTACTTCGCGATGCTCAAAGTTCAAAACATTAACTTCGAAGCGCCCGAAAATACCAAAAACAAGATTCTCTTTACCAACCTCACCCCCCTGTTTCCGAACGTACGCTTCACATTAGAAAAGGGCAACGGCACCAGCGAGGACTTAACGGGCCGCATTATCGATCTAATAGCACCGATCGGCAAAGGACAACGCGGCTTGATCGTTTCACCGCCGAAAGCCGGTAAAACGATGATCATGCAAAGCTTGGCCCATTCCATCGCCGAAAAAAACCCCGAATGTTATTTGATCGTGTTATTGATCGACGAGCGCCCTGAAGAGGTAACCGAAATGGAACGTTGCGTACGCGGCGAGGTTATTTCCAGCACCTTCGACGAACCCGCAACGAGGCATGTGCAAGTGGCCGATATGGTAATCGAAAAAGCGCGAATACTAGTCGAGCATAAACACGATGTAGTCATCCTGTTAGATTCGATTACTCGATTAGCTCGCGCATATAATACCGTAGTACCTTCTTCCGGTAAGGTATTAACCGGCGGTGTCGACGCAAATGCCTTGGAAAAACCAAAGCGCTTCTTTGGCGCCGCAAGAAATATCGAGGAAGGAGGAAGCCTCACGATCATTGCAACTGCATTGATCGATACCGGTTCGAGAATGGATGACGTGATTTACGAAGAATTCAAAGGCACCGGCAACATGGAATTGCACCTAGACCGCAAATTGGCTGAAAAACGGATTTATCCGGCGATCAATATCAATCGCTCCGGAACTCGTCGTGAAGAATACCTGGTCGACTCTGAAGAGCTGCAAAAGACTTGGATATTGCGGAAAATCCTACAACCTATGGATGAAATGGCGGCTTCCGAGTTCTTATTAGGCAAGCTCAGGACTTCAAGACTAATTCAGAATTTTTCGATTCGATGAAGCGTTAATTTTTAAGTGCAATAGCACGCAAATAACACGTTTTTGGCGGATCGCGGCACCACTTGATGGATTGGCTCCTATTTAACCCTCACATTATCAAGTCGAACAGGCCCTTTGTTTTATCAAGTGACGAGACCCCATAGCTTAGAAGTGCGGTCGAAATCCGATTAATTTGGAAATACGTTATGACGGCAAAATGCATTGCGATCATTCAAGGACATCCCGATCCGGACGAGCAACGATTTTGCCGAGCCCTTGCTAAAGCCTATGCCGACGGAGCCCGTTCGGAAGGGCATCAAATCAAAATGATCGACATTGCCCGAATCGAATTTCCGATTCTCCGTACACAACATGAATTCGAACAAGGGGCCATAAGCGAATCGATTCGACAAGCCCAGGACATCATTCAATGGGCGGATCATCTCGTCATCATCTACCCATTATGGCTCGGCAGCATGCCCGCCTATCTGAAAGCGTTTCTCGAACAAGTATTCAGACCCGGATTCGCCGCAGCCAAATCTGCAGAAGGTAAGCCATGGAAAAAATGTCTATCAGGAAGAAGCGCGCGAATAGTCGTGACCATGGGCATGCCGGCTTTCGTATACCGCTTCATTTATTTAGCTCATAGCTTGAAAAGTCTGGAGAGAAATATACTGGGTTTCTGCGGTATCGGTCCAACCAAAGACACGCTGATCGGCATGGTAGAAGCCATCGGTCACGATAAAAGGCGAAAGTGGTTGCGCCGACTCGAAAAGCTGGGACAGGAAGGTCGATGAAGGTGGAATCCGTTTAATCTCGCCGATTTAACGGACTTAGGAACGAGCATGAAATAACTTAGACAACTGTTGGAAGGGGGTTTGGTGGCTCGATTGACAGGTGTCGGCGGCAGGGCAGATTTTTGCTCCTGCAAAATCTGCATTCATGCCATCCATGGCAATCAGATTCCGCCGTTAAGCCTACACGGACGTATTCACCCAGCACCTAAATTCCATAGCCTATTGGCCATGGTTAATCATCTTGGATAATTTAGGTGCTGGGTTCACGGCGTCCTGTCAAGCGAGTCACCAAACCGCCACAAAGCCTACTACTTGTATAAGTTATTTTGTGCATATTCCTTATTTACATCGGCATTTTGGAGCTTCAGCCAATAGGCAACCTCAAAAAATCATACGGCACACAGTAATAAGACAGTATCAGGTAGCTCTGGAAGAAGTGTGTGCGGCATGGATGCCTTGCTCAAGCCTACACGGATGCATTCACGGCTTCTTCTGGAAGAGATGCCTACTATTGGCTGTTTCCTAAACCGAACTCAGGTTTGGCAAAATGTGATGCAGCCCTTTTGGCTTCAGCTTTGCGAGACACCAACGGACTGCAACACATATAAGCTTTCGCTTTATTTTGTTGGGGGCACGTATCCTTCGGGCATTTCAGCCCCGCCGCCGAATAAAAATTTATTCCGTTCTTCCTCAAGAAATTTTTTAGCTTTAGGATCGAAACTGGCCAAACGATGCTCATTGATCAGCATGGTTTGCAAACTAAGCCAATCCTGCCAAGCTTGTTTTGAAATCGTATCGAATATTTGCTGTCCTTTAGGCCCCGGAAACGGAGGCGCATCAAGGCCTTCGGCGTCGATACCTAATTTTGCACAGCGAACGATTCTGGTCATAGTCAGTCCTTATAAATTTGTTGCAACAGCCGCTTGATCGGCGCAGCCAAAGCAAGTGAAGAAAATTGCTCAGGTTTATACCAGAGCATACGGTTTGCTTCCATCACAAAATGATTAGGGTTATTGGTTTGGAAGTGCAGAGGCGTAAAATCCAAATGATAATGCGAAAAAGTATGACGCACTTCAGGTAGCGTGTATTCATTAATGATGTCGATATGACGAATCATACACCACGAGCGTGCCGATTCTACCGTATCGAATTCTGGGAGACTCCATAAGCCTCCCCAGATTCCGGCACTCGGTCTTTGCTCCAGCAAAATACTGTTCTCGTTTGCGATCAAACATAAAAAATAAACCTGCTTTACCGGTTGCTTACGCGCAGGTTTCGGAGCCGGTATAATCGCCGTTTTATTTTCTATAAGAGCCTTGCAAGCCGAAACGAGCGGACAAACAGTACAATTAGGCTTGCCCCGGGTACAAATCGTGGCGCCTAGATCCATAATCGCCTGAGTATAGTCTTCGACACGATGGACCGGCGTATACAACGCGCTCAGTTTCCAGAGCGTCTTACTGGTTTCTGTCGAGCCGGGCCATTCGCTAATCCCGGCGAAGCGGGTCAGCACTCTTTTGACATTCCCATCCAGTATCGGATGGCTTTTCTTGAACGCGATGCTCAATATCGCGCCGGCAGTCGAGCGTCCTATTCCGGGCAAATCGAGCAGTTCGTCCAAGCTATCAGGAAACGAACCGCGCTCCGCAATGATTTGCGCGCATTTGTGCAAGTTGCGGCCCCTAGCATAATAACCAAGACCCGCCCAATACTGCAAAACCGTATCGACCGAGGCCTCTGCGAGAGATTGAATATCGGGAAAGCGAGTGATAAATGCATTGAAATAAGGAATTACGGTTGCCACTTGCGTTTGCTGCAACATGACTTCGGAAACCCAAACTTTGTAAGGTGACGCCGGATTTTGCCAAGGCAAGTCATGGCGTCCGTGCTTATCGAACCACACCAATAGCCGGTCTTGAAATTCGCTTGGAGTCATTGGAATCAAAAATTATCAAGGAATAGTCATGAAATGACCTAACGATCATGACGATATTTTCATCACCCCGGAAACAAAGGCTCTGTATTCGGTTAAGAGTTGAAAACACCCACCACTTCCGGAAGTACTTAAAAATTCAAAGTAGATCGTAGGGTACGCTATGCGTACCAAATGTCGATGCCAGACATCACATGAGGGCACTTTAAACGGCGGGCGGGACTGCTGTGGTACGCGCAGCGTACCCTACAATTTTCAAGTTTCGACATTAGCGTAGTATTCATTTGTTCAACTATTAACGCGAACATAGCCAAAAAAATCGGCCCGATTACTTACCGAACAGGCCACCGTGAAGCCGGCTCTTGCGTTATTTAAGGCAGAACCAACAACTTGAAAAAACTTTTCGGTGCCCCGCAAATAGGGCAGACCCAGTCGTCGGGAATATCTTCCCAACGCGTACCGGGCGCGATGCCGCTGTCAGGATCGCCTTTTGCTTCGTCGTAAATGTGCTCGCATTCCATACAGTGGTATTTTCTATATTCGGACATCTTGACTGCCTCCTTTAGCAATGGTCGGGTTCAATGAACCCAATGCTTATGGATTTAACGCATTATACCTTTCAAGGCTCAACCTTCGGCATTGCCCTACACGCCGTCAAAAAAACTTTTTCAATATATCAGAGACGCCGGGACCGACTTTTTTGTCGAGTTTGTCCAGTAACTTGTCTTTTTTGCGCTCGAGCTTTTCAAGTTGCTGGTCTTTGAGCATGGATGCAATATCGAGTTTATATTGCGGATCTTTGAAATTACCGGTGATGTTAATGACGATTGGCAATTCCTTGATTTTGTCGAACGTACTTTCAGCCACTTTGCTACGTACCAGTTTCGCATTGACCTGATAATCGACCCGTTCGGATTTCAAATCAGCGGTACCTTTCCCGGTGGCTTCGATCTTGGAAGCCGTAGCAATAAGATCGTTATTGCTAATAAGCCCATTGACAATTCGCGCACTACCCTTGATTTCGGAAAAAGCGGTTTGATCTTTCGGATTGTCTCGGAGAACCGGCGCGCCTTTTAACAACGATTTAGCATCGTCGATCATTTGTTGCAGATTAAAACCGCGAATAATGCTGTCCTTGAAAAAAAAATCAACCTGACCGTTCAACGAAGATTTAAGCGCTTTGCTATCATTGCCGTTTGCTTGTAATTTAGTCGATGCGGTTAATGTACCGGCAATTTTCGCACTGCCGGCATAATCGTTCAACAAGGGTTCAATTTGTATCCCGCTGAATTTTTCGTTGAGCCTCCATTGCGGCAACACGCCGGTCACATCCAGATTCATCGCGCCCTCATAAGAGCCTTGATAAAATGCTTTTACACCTTGTTCAGTATTGACCTTACCGTCTTTGGCAGCCAACTTGAGATCGACTCCGTGCAGTAATAGATTACTAATCGTGAGCCGGCCGATCGATAACAAACCGTTGATATTCAAATCTCTCAAGGTTTCAACCGGAATCATCGAAGCGCCCGCAGCGGCGGCCGCCGCAGGTCCTGCAATCGGTTGCGCTGTCTTATCCGATTCGTCTTCAGGCGCTAAATATCGATCGGCATTTAAGCTATCGACATTTAAGTTGAATGAGATTGCCGGATCGTCGAAATTATCGACGCGAACGTTACCTTTAATCGCGCTATCGTCGAGTTGAATGCTAATGCTTTGTATATCCGCCGCCTCGGAAGATAACTGTAATCTGAAATCCGCGCCAAATGACGTCAATGCTTGCGCATCACGCATAATAGGAGGGTCGATGCCGGCGTGCTTTAACCATGCCGATGGATTAAAGCGTGCAATACTCACCGGGCCCTCGAAAACGGGTGCGTCGACGATATTCGTGCCGGTTAGCGTTGCTGTCGCATGTAATTGTCCGGATTCGACATCGAACTTGGTTAATTCCAGCGTTTGTGCATTTAAGTTCAGCTCGGCTAGAGCCGCCATTTTTGCCGACAAGGAACCGCCCGGAATGTCTTTTCCCCGAATCTCGGTAGATAAATCGAATCGGGTCACTTCAAAATGATCAAAATTTTCGCTAAGCGACACGGCAGAGGACAATTGGTAATGACTGGTTCTTTCTTGTTCAGGCTGATCCAATATAAATCCAAGTTTAAAATCGATGGGCTTGCCAAAAGCCAGGTCGCCCGAAACAAGATTCAATTCCTTGATCGAAAAGCGCTTATCGTTTTGCCTGTCGTGCCAATTCAACTGGGCGTTTTCAAGCGAAACACCTGCAACCGCTAGGCCGACCACCGTCTTAAACTCTTCGGCGTCTTTGTCTGTGTCGGCAGTATCGGCATCTTCCCACTCGGTCGATGTTGCTGCGGTATGCGCCTCGGGTTTTGTTCGCTTTAAGTCATCCCAATTGTTTACGCCAGCATCGTTTTTTTCTAGATTTAACATCAAGCCTTTCAAGACGACGCGATCCACTTCAAACTTTTTCGAAAATAAGGGCAGTAATTTGGCTCTGATTTGCGCGTTTTCGATTTCAGCGAACGGAATTTCTTGAAAACCCTCGGCATTGCTTAAAGACAGTTTTTCGGCAGTAACGCCAATCCATGGAAAGATCGATAATTCGATATCGCCCCCGATAGTCAAATCACGGCCGGTTTTGTCTTTAACCGCCGAAGCAATTTGCGGCTTGAAATCATTAGGACTGAACAATAACGGCAAAGCCGCTGCTGCAATCACAATGAGCAAAATAATAGCCGCAAAAACCGATAAAACTATTTTCAGGGTTTTTAACACAGCCAGTCTCCTTTGTGAATAAAGATGTGATTAGCGATTCAATTTGAATTATTATGATAGCCAATTCGTTACGTTAAGCGCTTATGCGGCTTAAATCAATCGAAATATTGCGCAAGGCCGCCGGATGCCTAAGTTCCGAATGGGTTAACGAAATCAGATCGTGATGGATCGATTGCATTATTAAAATAAACGCCGTGTCATCATGAATCCCTCAAAGGGATTTCATTCAGGCACACGATTTAATAAAAAAAGAGGGAGGGTAACTCAATGTTGTTTGCTCAAATTGCCGGAATCGTTATGCTGGTATGGTTTTACCAAACTGCGAAAAAGTTAGGTGAAAACCCGATGAACTGGGCGGTAACCGGTTTGGTCGGCTACTGGTTGACTTGGTGGATCGCCAAATTAACGATTAAAAGTTTACATTTGGATACGCTTGCAGGAAATTCGGGTATCTTGAAGTTCGTGATCATTTTAACACCTGCATTACTTGCGATACTTGCCACACTGTTCATTCGAAAGAAATATCTGGTCGATGCGGCCGAATCGAAACAAAACAATCAGTAAATTGCGGATTATTAAAATAAAAAAAGGCGCATTGCCGTTTGGCAATGCGCCTTTTTTTTAAGCCTATCGAATCATTCGATTAGAGCTTGTCGGCATTTTTCTCCAGATAATCCGCAACGCCTTCAGGGCTTGCATTCATACCCGAATCGCCTTTGTTCCAGCCCGCTGGGCAGACTTCGCCATTTTCCTCAAAGAATTGCAGGGCGTCGATCATACGAATCAATTCATCCATGTTACGGCCCAGAGGCAGATCATTAACGACTTGATGACGAACCACGCCGTCCTTGTCGATCAAGAAAGTTCCGCGATAAGCAACGGCCGGTGCTGCAGCTTCAACATCGTAATCTTTACAGATACCGTGTGAAATATCAGCCGCCATTGTATAACGGACCGGGCCGATACCGCCTTTGTTGACCGGTGTATTACGCCATGCATTATGTGTAAAGTGGGAATCGATTGAAACGGCAATCACTTCGACGCCACGGCTTTTGAACTCGTCAATGCGATGATCGAGAGCGATCAATTCGCTAGGGCAAACAAAGGTAAAGTCCAGCGGGTAAAAGAAGACTACCGCATATTTTCCTTTTGTCGCTTCGGAAAAATTAAAAGCATCGACTATTTCGCCATTGCCCAATACGGCAGGAACAGTAAAGTCGGGGGCTTGTTTACCTACTAATACGCTCATCGAATGTCTCCAAGTGTTTAAAAATAGAAGGTTATGAGTTGAGGACAACCACCAAGAGGTGGCATAGCCGCATTCTACATCAAAATACTAGGGAATTGTCACAATTACCTAACTTTTAACTTGCTTTTATTTTGGGAATGAGGATAATTTGTAAGCATAGGCTTACATTAGTAGGCTTTCATAAATTTGTAATATTTTTCTGCTTCACGCGGAATAACCTCGATGTATTAGCGGCAAATATTCTCTGTTCAACAAATGGTGAAAACCGTTAGTAGGTTCAAATGCTATGGTAAAACATAAACAAATCACAGAACCCGATGTATTCGGGTACCAGGTCCGAATCGTTCGGCGAGGCAAGGAAACCAGTCGTTATTTTTCTCATAAGCTTTGGGGAAACAAAAATAAATCCTTAAAAGCCGCTATCGCTTGGCGCGATCAAATGTTGGTGGCTTTGAAAGGGAGTAAGACGCGCTTTCTCAAGCCCCCGAAAAATAAAACGACTACGGGACTGACCGGCGTTTCTAGGACAATCAAGTACGACCATCGCAAGGATAAGAGTTACTTATGCTATACGGTGTTTTGGGTCAAGGACGGGAAGTCCAGAAACAAAACCTTTCAGGTCGGCAATGTCGAAAAAGTCACTGCCGATGATGAATTGCACGCGTTTCGTACCGCGCGCTTATTCCGTAGTTGCTATGAATATGCGATAGACAATGACCTGGAATTCGACGATAGCCAATTTGCCGGCTGGAAAAAACGTCGATTGTACGACGACCCCAATCTCAGAGTTGTTTAAAACAATCTCCTTGTAGCAGAGCCCATAGTTTTTGAGCTCTGCTATCGAGTGGCTTTGCCGCTCAAGAAGTCTCGTTGTTTTTACTTAGATAACTGAGCCATTGCTCTGCGTTTTTTCTATTTTTCGGAAAACTTTTCGCCTTGGCAAAAGATTGGCGGGCCTATTCGGTGTTATTGCTTTCATAATAACTCATCCCAAGAATCATATAAGCTTGGCCGGGCTGTTTCAATCCTCCCTTCGCCAATGCCTTATTCATCGCGGCAATGGCTGCTTTCCAGTTCTCTTGTTCATAATAGATTTGTCCGAGCTGTTGATAAAGACTGCCTTTGTCATCGAGTTTAGAGGCCATCTCGAAAGCTTGAATTGCTTTTTCCAGCTCCCTTGCCTGCTTCCAGGCGTTAGCTAGTAATTCCCAATTTTTTACCGTACTCGTAACTTTTTTCGCATCAAGCTCGGACCGCAATACTGAGCCGGCTTTATATGGCAGCCCGGCATATAGAAATAAATTAACCAAATCCAAAATCTCCTTTTCCGAATTCAATAGGCCTTTTTTGTATGCCAGATGCATGACCGTGGCCGCTTGCGTAAACTGGTTCAATTGCTGGTAAACAGAAACTAACTGCGTCCAATAGTCTTTTTTTTCCGGATTAACGACCATCAGCTTGCGCAATAACGGGATCGCCGATTGATAGTCTTTTAATTCATAAAACAACGCGAGCTGCAGCTGATACCATGAATCCTCGGGCTTGGCAGTCGATTGAATGGCCTTGGAAATATGCGGCAAGGCATTACGATATTGTTTCAACTGAGTATAGGCATTCGCCAACAACACATGAGTTTGTGCATCCGGCACCGAATTTTTTGCCAGCCATGGCTTTAAAGCCTCAATCGCCTTAGCATATTGCTCGGAAGCCAAATACAGCTGCCCCAGGTTTAAAAGCGCATCTTGCTGTTGTTTGTCAGGCAGGGTATTTAATGCAACGGCTTTTGCCAGCCATTCGGTAGCCTTAGCATATTGCTCCTTGAGTGCATAAACCGAAGCCAGGCTCCGCAACACGACGGCTTGATCCAAGCCTCCGGCTTTGACTTCGCCGACCATCGACAACAACTGCTGTTCGGCCTTGCCGTAAGCCTTATCGGCGATAAGTCGGTCCGTAGACTGTATTTTTTGATACAGCGCCGGAGAAATTGTCGCTTGCTTGGAATCAGCCGCGGCAGCAACCGGCGCGTTCATTAATGAAACAAGCAGTAAGCTAAATAAGTGCGTTCGCTTCATTTGGACAGTTTAAACTCCAAGGTTTGTTGGGCCCTTTGTTCGTAAGCCTTGCCGTCGACCACTTTCGCTTTGAATTTCCAACGCTTAACGGCGGCCAGCGCTTCGCGGTTAAAAATACTGCTAGGGTGCGATTCGACCACAACCGCATCGCTGACTTCGCCGGTTTTCGTAATCGTGAATTCTACCTTCACCCAACCTTCGATACGCCGGCTCGCCGCGCGCATCGGATAACGCGGCGGAATACGTACCAAAGGCGTAACGTCGGTCGAGATCGGGCCGGTACCGACCGCTGCGCTAGGCGCGGCGGGCGAGGGTGCAGCCGCTCCAGCCGTCAAGCCTTCCAGAGCCGAACCGCCGAAACGAGCGCTCGGTAACTGCACGCTCAAATTCGGAATCGCTAAATTCGGTTGAGCGGCGGCCATCGGTTGTGTGTGCTGCGTTTGCATCGGCGGGGGCGGCGGACGTTTTTCCGGCGGAGGCGGCGGGTTGACGATCTTTTTTTCCTGAACCTGAGGCTTGGTCTCTCGTTTCAAGCGAACGAATTCGACCATTTGCACGTTATCGGTTTTCTTCAAACCGCTTTCTCTGTGCATCACCATCGCTTGCATCAGCCAAAACAAAGCCAGCGTAACGCCTAGCCCGGCCAATAAAGAAATCGAAAAACGCTTCACTTCGATTCCGTTTCCGTCGCAATCGCCGCATTAGTGATACCGGCCAATCGAATTTGATCCATAACTTGAACCAGAACGTGGGTCTTGGTGTCGCGATCGGCGGCAATGATGACAGAACCGAGCGGATTTTCGGCCTGCAAGCGCGCAACATTGGCTCTAACCGCCCTGACATCGACCGCGCGTTTATCGATCCATATTTCGCCGTTGGCCTTGATCGACACAATAATATTGGCCTGTTCTTTTTTCTCGGCCGTTTGCGCGGTGGGTCGATTAACATCGATACCGGATTCTTTGACGAAAGATGTCGTTACGATAAAAAAAATCAACATAATGAACACGATGTCGAGCATCGGTGTCATATCGATATCGGAAATTTGATCGGATGTCGAGCGGCTGGTAGTACGTCGCATAAATAAACAATCTCGTTATTGGAATTTCAATAAATCGGCTAAATGATGGGTTTCGTCGCTGACGCGTTCTTCAATCGTTTTACTGAAATAAAGACCGGCGATCGCAATCACCATTCCCGACATGGTCGGAATCGTCGCCAGCGAAATACCGGAAGCCATCGCCCGGGCATTACCTGTTCCGGTCACGGCCATTACATCGAATACGTGGATCATACCGGTCACGGTACCTAATAGTCCGAGTAGCGGACATAAGGCGATCAGCATTTTGATGATAGTCAACGACTTACCCATCGTCAGCTTCGCTTCGGAAATAATAAAATTTCGAATGTTATGCGCATCGTAAGAACTTTTATCGACACGGCTTTCCCATTGTTCCAGCCATACTTGCCGATCCTTCGGATAGTTAAACCGAAAATACAACAAACGTTCGGCGATCAGGCACCACAAGCCGATAGAAACGAACAAAATAACCTTCAAAACGATGCCGCCGCTATCGAGAAAATGGCCGACCGAATCGAAAATAGCGAACAACCCGTTCATTACTTCCCGGCCCGGCGACTGATGATGCCGGCACTTTGTTCATCCAGAATTTGAATCAGCGCACGGCTACGGTAAGCCAATAGACTATGCAAAAACAGTAAAGGAACGGCTGCGCACAAACCCAGCATCGTCGTAACCAAGGCTTGCGAGATCCCGCTCGCCATCAATTTCGGATCGCCGGTACCGAATAGACTGATCGATTGGAAGGTCGCGATCATACCGGTAACGGTACCGAGCAGTCCCAACAGCGGTGCGACTGCGGCCAATAGTTTGATCATCGACAAGCCTTTTTCCAAGACTGGCACCTCGCGGGTGATCGCTTCGTCGAGAATCAATTCTAGCGTTTCGGTATTTTGCGTCTGATTTTCTTCAACCGCAGCAATGATGCGGCCTAGAGGATTGGCTTCGGAAACCTCTGTCGAGGAAATTTGCTCGTTAACCCGCTTATGAGTTTGCGTCAACATCAACAAACGATACAGTCCGTAAATAAGACCGAAGCCGCCCAACAGCAAGATAATGTAGCCGATCCCCCCGCCTTGTTGAATTCGTTCAATAGAATCGGGCGCTTGGATGAGCATGCTTAAAATCACTCCGCGTGTCGGATCGACGCCTAAATCAACGGTCCCGGATGATGCCGAGGCAAATTTCTCGGCAAGACTGTTATAATTGCTGCCCGGTTGCTGCGCCAATTCGGCCAATTTTCCGGTTTCTGATAAATAGCGGAGATACTGCCCGTCGGCAATCGCATTGAAAGTGCCGATGCGCACAACTTCGGCCTGGCGCGGCTCGCCCGAAGCCGTCAAAATATCGCTATTAAATTTGACGACCTTGCCGGATTCGGCCATTTCCTGAAGCAGATAGAACCAAAGCGATTCAAGCTCCTCCAAGGTTGGCAATGCCTTGCTTTGCGTCATCGCGGCCAATTTTCCGGAACGTTCCGGAAACTGCGCTGAAACGATCGAGTTTTCCAGATCGGCTTTCAAATCGCCGGCAGCTTGTTTCGCGACGCCTGTCAATTCGCGCAGGATACCGCTACGGTTATCGAGCTCGGTTTGCAAACGATCGAGCTCTTGCTCGTTCGCCTCCATTTGATCCTTCAATTGCTTGCTCAAACGTTCTTGAGCCGCCAATTCGTTTTTAGCCGACTGCAGCAATTCCTGCTGCTTGGCATGATCGGCAAGAAAACGGGCCTCGCGCTCGCGATTGATTTTGCCTTCGATGCCTTGGGATTTTTGAATTTCCTTTAGCAATTGATCGAGCGAAAGTCGGTCGGCGATAGCATTGCCGGACAATAACAATCCGGCCAACAGTAAAATCATTAATCTCATTGGCTTGCCTCCGGCGCCGGTATCGGTAACGTCAATAAATCGGGCGCGGCTTCCTTACGGGCAATTCTTAGCCCGTCGCGTATCGCATTACGATAGCTCGAAGGTAAAGTTTCCCAAGATTGCGTCTCTTTATTCCAGTAACCGGTTTCACTACCGTCGAGACGTTGAAAATACAACGCTACACGGCCCAAGCGCAAAAAATCGACCGAACTGACAGTTCCGCCCAATTGGAGATCTGCCCGATAAGCTTCGATAGTATTGCCGTATTCGTTTTCAACTTGAAACGCTTCGATGATGCGGCGAAATTTTTCGGCGGGGGTGACGTCGGCGCGATTGATCATGTCTTTCAACTGACTCAAGCGCTCCTGACGCTCTTCAGGCAAAAACGGCACATCCAACGCGATGAATTGCTCGAGACTGTCGAGCATGCGCAGAATCAACGGCACGATTTCGCGTTGCGTGTCCTCAATCCGGTCTAGCTGACGTTCGAGAGAGGTTTTCTCCTGATGCTGAGAAGCAAGCAAATCTTTTAGATGTTGGTTGTAAGTCTTCAAGGTATCCGCATGACGGCTTGCCGTGCGGTATTCCTCGAGCATTTTTTGAGTTTGATCGCTGAGCCGGTCGATGGTTTTTTGCGAATCGACGGCTGCTTTATTGGTCGACAGACCGGTGTCGATTGCTTGATTCAAAGGGTCCGAATAAGCGCCGGCTGACAAAAATAATAGGGTAACGCCGGCCAGAGCCTTGGGAAATCGGCACGTTAAAAACATAAATTAAATCCGAATAACGTTAAAACGAAAGTAACTTTATCACAGTTGTAAATGCAAACAAGAGTCATTTAGCTATGTCATGAAGTAAATTACGGTTTCTCTCTATACTTCCCGAAGAATCAATTATCTATTGTTAGGCTATGCCACAAGCACTATCGAGCAGGGTTAACAGAGTTAAATAATTTATTTGCAAATAACAATCGTTCTCATTACTATTACAGCAAAAGCTCATTGCGCCCCGGAAACCAACACATAAAGCCATATATGAACATTTTAAAATTAAATCCACTATCGCTATCTGTTGAATTAGCCATCAAACAATTGTTGGAATTATATTATTCTCAAATCGCACTAGGCCGCTGGTTGTTCGCAAAAATGTCGGCAATTCGTTTCCGAACCCAGAAAGCTTCTTTTCCGGCAAATAACCTAATGCAAGAAAAGTCGAATTTCTATGACAAACCATGCCCGATACGCATCGAGATCGATCCGGAGAAAATTCAGTTACTTCTAGCAAACCGACAACTCTGTGCGGCTGATTTTCATTGCCTGGACCAAGCATCGCATCGCTGTATTCGCGAACTGTGTTTAAAAACCTGCCTGCAGCCACTGGGTCATAGTTAAAGTTTTCGGCATCTTTTCGCCTAAACCTGATAAAAGTCATTAAGCTTTGACTTTTAAAACCGTAATTATTCAGCATAAGTCATGTACGAAAAGGTGTCGGGCACCAACCAACCTCCATGTACTGAATAGTTACTTAAAACCTTGCCTTTCTTTCCTTGTTTTATATTCCAAATAACTGCCTTTTTAGCAGCAATTCCCAATTTGAGCAGTTTCGCCGATCTTAGTATGTGGGATGAGCCTATCGAGGAACGCCGCAAACCCAGTAACTAAATTAACCATGATTTTAAATCATTACCAATGACCTATGGAATTTAGGTGCTGGGCTTAACTACAGCTCGAACGCCAAGCACACCCACACCCTTTTTGACCCCCAAATTGGGAAATGCTGGTCTTTATAGCCTTTCTTGTTCTGCTTAGCCAAAAAGGGTATGGTGTTACCTATAGTCCACTCAGGCTACCTATGATGAAAGTCTGCTGGTTTCTTGTTTCGGTAATAGCAATCTTTAACATCCTAGCAATCCGGAAGAAAAGCCCAAACGGGAGTAATGAAATATGGCCGTACAATGGGATCAGTTAATTCAAGATTCAGTGACATTTCGCCATACGCTACATCGGAAACCTGAACTAAGCTGGCAGGAGCAGGAAACCGCGAAGCGAATTCGCAATGAACTTTCCCGTTTAGGCATCGCTTGGCGCGTCTGCGCCGACACCGGCACCGTGGCCCGATTGGCGCGTAATAAAAGCGGTCGTCACATCGCCTTGCGCGCCGACATCGACGCACTTCCTATCCATGAAAACAGCGGCGTGGCTTGGTCCTCGCAAACGGCAGGCTGCATGCACGCCTGCGGCCATGACGGCCACACGGCCACGCTGATCGCGGCCGCACACTGGCTCAAAACTCACGAAGACAGCTTGCCGGGCCCGGTAAGTCTGTTGTTTCAACCGGCCGAAGAAGGCGGTCATGGCGCCAAACGCATGATCGAAGACGGCGCACTTGAAGGTGTCGACGTCATATTCGGATGGCACAATTGGCCGGCGATTCCATTCGGTCAGGCAGTCTGTCCCGACGGCACGGTCATGGCGGGTAACGGAACTTTCGAAATCGAAGTACACGGACAAGGCGGTCATGCGAGCCAACCGGAAGCCTGTCGAGACCCTGTACTTGCGGCAGCAGCTATCGTCATGGCCCTGCAACAGACGCTATCGCGTCGACTTCCGCCTCAGGAAGCCGCCGTACTGAGTGTCACCTCGATCGAAGCCTCCAGCTCGCCCACCGTGATTCCGGACAAGGCTCTGATCGGCGGCAGCTTCCGCATTGCTCACGAATTCACACGCGACCGATTGACGCAATGCATTCAGGACATTTCAACGGCCACCGCCGCGGCTTATGAGGTCGATTGCCACGTTACCGTCTTTCCAAGATATGGAGCGACGATCAATCACCCCGAACCCGCAGCTTTTTATCGCCGGACATTGATGCAGGAATTAGGTGGGGGTAGCCTAAGCCAAAATACGCCTGTTCCGATCATGGCCTCTGAGGATTTCCATTATTACCTGAATGCGATTCCGGGCGCTTTCGCTTTAATCGGCACCGATGACGGCATTGCAGCACATCAACGCTCCTGCCATAGCCCCGAATACGATTTCAATGACAAATTGATCGATCGAGTCGCGCGCATTTATGCCCGTTTGGCCGGTGCGCCCTTGCCGGATGAGATTAACTCACTTCACACTCGAACGTAGCACAAGTAAAAGCGTTATCCGGCAACAATATTGCCGGATAAGCATTAATCGGGCGATTTGTTGCCCTGCCAACCGTAAGGAGAGTATTCATGAAAGTCTTTGAACAATGGGAATCCGAAATTCGCGGCTACTGCCGTGTGTATCCGACCGTTTTCAAATCGGCCTCCAATGCCCGTCAAGTGGATGAGTCGGGAAAATCCTATATCGACTTCTTCGCAGGCGCCGGTGTACTCAATTTCGGCCACAACAACCCGTTGATGAAAAAAGCCTTGATCGATTTTATCGAGGCGGATGGCGTAGCCCACAGTCTGGACACCTACACCACGGCGAAACGCGATTTTATCGAAGCCTTCGCCAATTCCGTGCTTAAACCGCGAAACATGAATTACAAAATGCAATTCATGGGACCGACCGGAACTAATGCGGTCGAAACCGCGCTGAAATTAGCACGCAAGGTCACCGGGCGCCGTACGATCATTGCGTTTAATCACGGTTTTCACGGCATGACACTGGGCTCGCTGGCCTGCACGGCAAACCAATATTTCCGCAATGCCGCAGGCGTACCACTGGAATATGTCCGTCATGAACCCTTCGGCTGCGAAAAGCCTTGTATCGGTTGTCAATTAGGCTGCGGCCTGGAATCGCTTGAGCAATTACGCGCGCAATTTTCCGATTCGTCGAGCGGCTTGGAACCGCCGGCGGCGTTTTTAGTCGAACCGATTCAAGCCGAAGGCGGTGTCAATGTGGCCAGTCGAGAATGGTTGCACGCCGTGCAAAAACTGGCGCACGATCTGGGCGCGCTATTGATTTTTGACGACATCCAGGCAGGTTGCGGGCGCACCGGTCAATATTTCAGTTTTGACGGCATGGATTTGGAACCGGACATTATCACGTTAGCCAAAGGCATCGGCGGCTTCGGCACGCCGCTGGCGATGAATTTGGTCAAGCCTGAACACGACCAGCATTGGCAGCCCGGCGAACATACCGGGACTTTCAGAGGTCAAGGCTTCTCCTTCGTCGCGGGCAAAGTGGCGCTGTCCTATTTCGACGATGACGCATTGATGAATGATGTCACGCTCAAAGGCGCTAAGATGCAGCAGCATCTCGAAGACTTGGCGGAACGCTTCGGTCAAGGGCGGTTTCAAGTGCGCGGCAAAGGCATGATGCAAGGACTCGACATCGCCGATGGCGCCTTGGCGAAAAACATCGTCAATCTTTGCTTCGAACGCGGACTGCTACTCAGCGCCTGCGGAACGGGCGGCAAGGTCATCAAAATGATTCCGCCGCTAACGATTCCGGAAGCCGATCTGCTCGAAGGTTTAACGATTTTCTCGGGCGTCTTAGCGGATGCTTTGGAGGCCTTATGATTGAACGCGACGACATGACTTTTCCGTTCGCGGAATACCAACGCCGAATCGACGAACGGCGTGGGCGGATGCAAAAACGGCTGCTCGACGCTGTCGTAATCAGCGATCCGGAAAACCTGATGTATCTAACCGACTATCAAACGACCGGCTATTCGTTTTTTCAGGCCCTGGTCATCCCGCTCGACAACGAGCCGTTCATGATCACTCGAAAACTCGAAGAATCCAATGTTTATGCGCGGACTTGGGTGGAAATCACGCGGCCTTATCCCGATACCGGCGACGCTATTCAAATGCTCGTGGAATCGCTTCGAGAATTCGGCTTGAATGGCAAACATATCGGTTACGAACGCAACAGCTACTTCTTTCCGGCCTATCATCAAGACTCGATTCACACGACCTTTACCGACGGGCGTTTATTGGATTGTTTCGGCATCGTCGAACAAGGACGCATCACGAAATCACCTGTGGAAATCGAAATCATGCGCAAGGCAGCCCATGCGACCGAAGCCGGTATGATGGCCGGATTCGAGGCTTGCGTGGCCGGTGCGACCGAAAACGAAATCGGAGCCGCGGTCAGTGCCGGCATGTTTCGAGCGGGCGGCGAGACTCCCGCAGTAATGCCTTATGTCACCAGCGGCCCACGCACGATGATCGGCCACGCCACTTGGGAAGGACGCGTTGTGCAACCGGGCGAGCACATCTTCCTCGAAGTCGGCGGCTGCTATCGGCGCTACCATACCGCGATGATGCGCACCGTCGTTCTGGGCGATATGACGGATACATTCTATAAGGCCCAGGAAAAAATGAAATTTGCGCTGCAACGGCTGAAAGAAATCATGCGTCCCGGCCTGACGGTCTCGGACGCCGATAATCTGGTACGCGCGATCATCACCGACAACGACATCGGCGGCAGGCTGATCACGCGTTCGGGCTATTCGATCGGCATCGCGTTTCCGCCAAGCTGGGACGAAGGTTACATCATCAGCCTAAAGCAAGGCATTTCGACGGTGCTGGAAGAAGGCATGACATTTCACATCATCCCGTGGATGTGGGGCGTCGAAGGCGATAAAACCATGGGCATATCGGACACGCTTTACGTGACAGAAAATGGCTGCGAATCCTTTTTCACGCTGGATCAGGATTTTGTCGTAAAGCCCGAATACGGGGCTTAGGCAAGGAGGGTTATTCTTGGCTCCCACGTTCCAAAGATTATGAAATAACCATGAACAGTATGAAGAATTAGATTGTTGAATTTATAGGCTTTTTCTTCAGTTCCTTCATGTTCTTCATGGTGTATAAATTTTTTATGTTGTATCCACTAACTTACGGCCTCAACAGCGTGGGAACGATGAATCATGATATTCCTAATCTACTCCCTTTTGATCGAAAAACCGTCTAAGAATAAAAGGTATGAGGTGTGTCTATCGATGACCGCCGTGAACCCATCCATGGGGGCTTGACGGCAGCGCTCGAACGCCAAGGATGGCGTGAATGCAGATTTTGCATGGAGCAAAAATCTGCCCTGCTGCCGACATCCTCGCGAGCCACGCCCCATACCTTCATAAAGTTAGCTAATTTTTGATTATAAAGGGAGTAGCTTATTCAACGGAGAACGAAACTAATGAGCATACAAGTTATTAATCCATCCAACGGCGAATCATTGGGCATAAGCCCGGAACTCGACGCCGTCGATCGCGATGCGGCTCTTGATCGCGCGCAAACAGCCTATGCAGATTGGAAAAAACAATCCTTTGCGCAACGCGCGCAAGTGTTACGTAACATAGCTCAGCGCTTACGCGATGATGTAGAATCGTTGGCGCCGCTGATGACCCTGGAGATGGGTAAACCGATCAAGGAGGCCCGCGCCGAAGTGATGAAGGCAGCGCTCTGCGCCGACCATTACGCCGAACATGGCGAGAGCTATCTTGCCCCAGATACATTGGCATCTGACGCCAGTCTTAGCTATGTGCAATATCTGCCTTTGGGCGTTGTACTGGGCATTTTGCCTTGGAACGCACCATTTTGGCTGGCTTTTCGCTTTTGCGCCCCGGCATTGATGGCCGGCAATACCTGCCTGATGAAGCACGACCCGCACGTACCGGCCTGCGCCGAAGCAATCGCGCGGCTATTTGAGCAGAGCGGTGCCCCGGCCGGTCTATTGCAAAATCTACCCTTGTCGAACACCGATGTAGAAGCGGTCATTCGCGATCCACGCGTACAAGCCGTCTCGTTGACCGGTTCGGATAGAGCCGGCACTGTCGTGGCCTCGATCGCCGGCGCTGAAATCAAACCGGTCGTTCTAGAATTGGGCGGTTCCGACCCCTGCATTGTACTGGCCGATGCCGATCTGGACAAAGCCGCCGATGTAATTACGCTGTCGCGTATCATCAATGCAGGCCAATCTTGTATCGCCGCCAAACGCATCATTGTCGAAGCCGGCATTCATGATGAACTCGTGACACGGCTTGAAGAACGTCTAAGCAAGTTGAAACTAGGCGACCCGAATGAGGAAAGCACAGACATCGGCCCTTTGGCGCGAGAAGACCTGCGGCTAAACCTGCATCGCCAGGTTCAAGAAACGATTGCCGCCGGAGCGCAATGCCGACTCGGCGGCGAGATACCGGAGGGGCCGGGCTATTTTTATCCGGTCACTTTACTGACCGACGTCACGAACGATATGACCGCCGCCCGAGAAGAGACTTTCGGCCCGGTCGCCGTCGTTATCAAGGCCGAAGATCAAGACGAAGCGATGCGCTTAGCCAACGACAGTCAATATGGTCTAGCCGCCAGCATCTGGACGGAGCGGTCGCGAGGCGAAAAGCTGGCTCGGCAATTGGAAACCGGTCAAGTTGCGGTCAACGGCATCGTTAAAACCGACCCCAGACTACCAAGCGGCGGCGTCAAGCGCTCAGGACTCGGCCGCGAACTTGGGCCGCATGGCATGCACGAATTTGTCAACGCGCAGCAAGTTTGGCTGGGTTAAGATTCTTGGAGTTTATCGTTCGAACGTTTACAAATTCTGGCCTAACCGCGGGCGCGTGGTGAAGGGCGCGGTTACTCGCCCGACAGGACGCCATAAACCCAGCACCTAAATTCCATAGCCTATTGCCATGATTAATTACAGAGATAATTTAGGTGCTGGGTAAATACGTCCATGTAGGCTCGACGGCGGCTTTCCCTGCCGCCGACGCCTGCCGGTCGAGCAACCGCACCCTTCTCGGAACCGGCAGTGCCGGAACAGAGTTTTGTATATCGAAAAATTAGTTAATAAGACTGGCACCATGAACTTTCACAGTAATTATTAAGTTTCTTCAGCTAAAGTCCAAAGATCAGCATATCCCTAGCAGGACGGGGATTGCAAGCCCTGCGCGTCAAGCTAAAAACAGCCAACCCACATCTCGCTCTTTCCCAAGCTCCAGCTTGGGAAAGACACACCGGAAGCTCCAGCTTCCTGAGACCGACACAACCCTCGCACATTCTCAATCAACCTCGACTCGCTCGTTTAATTTTTCTTGATTGTCGAGAACTAGAGCTTCCTGAACAGCGCCGTAGGGTGCGCATCGCGCACCTATCCACGGTGCCGAACCGACAGGAAGTCCCGACCGAGGTCCGCGATGCGCACCCTACGCCTGTCGTTACGTTCGCATCAAGGCCTTCCTCTAGCGCAGCAATTCCCAATTTGGGGACCAAAAAGGGTGTGAAGTATGCTTGGCGAGGATGTCGGCAGCATGGCAGATTTTTGCTCCTGCAAAATCTGCATTCACGCCATCCTTGGCGTTCGAGCTGCCGACAAGCCCCCATGGATGGGTTTACGGCGTTCCTCGTCAGGCATACCCCACACCCTAAAATCGGCGAAACTGCTCAAACTGGGAATTGCTGCCTCTAGCGTATCGGCAATAAGCCCAGCTCGATTTTGTGGCTGTACATGTGCTCTTGCCGGCAACTGCTGCGTTCGTTTTGCAGACATTCTATTAAGGCACTCATTGGCTTGGACAGTTCGCCATCTCTGGAAAGACGCTTCAGATAAGCCATCGACCTCGCCTGAAGATAATAGCCATCGCGATTCCCCAGTCCACGTTTTTGCAAGCAAGTCTGCCAGTATCCCGGCACCGGGCCGAGCCAATGACTCGCGTGCAGCATCGTCAAAGCAATTTCCAACCCTTTCGGGTCCATGTCGCTGAACACGATGACCGTTTTATCCGCGCCGAAACGCTTGATGAAATCGCGGCAGACATTGGTTTTCGAGCCGGTCTTCGGATCGCCGCGATAAACCCATAATGCCCGCCTCGCTATAGACGGCAATTCGAACGAAGCGCATAAAGACATGATAGCCAGGTTCTCGACGACCACGACAGCATCGTGCTCGACCGTTTCGATGCCGGAACTCGGGCAAAACACGCCAGCCGCCATGATCGAAGCAGGCTGCAGCGTGATTTGCTCGCCGTTGATACAGAGCGCGCCGTCGGGACTGTTCAGCAGCAAATAATCTTCGCTAACAGGCTTCCCTGCCAGTTTTTCGTTCGCGTGATGTTTAGCGACTGTCAGCCTGTCGTCCGGCAGGCGTTCGCCCAAGGGATCGAAGCCGGTTTCTTCCGCGACCCGTTGACGCAGTTCGAGCTTGTCCTGCGCGGTGAAGACCAGTTTGCCGTTGTGCAAATGGCCGCACCGATAACGTTCGGTCACTTCACTACCCAACGCACTGACGGGACGAGTAGTGCTGCGATCCGGTCCACTCGCTACGAGTTCGCTGATCCATTTGAAAAGTTTTCGGTTCATTCATTTACACCTGGCGCAGCGAAATCTCGTGAATCACTTGATTTCCGTTGAAATCGGACAGATTTTCACCCTGCATCTCCAGCGCTACGACGCTTCTCATACGCTGCGGCAAGCAGCAATATTGCGCGAACACCATGTCCAACCACAACTCGGCCTTGATTTCGAGCCCTTCTCCCTGCCAATACTGCAGTGCCGACGTGCTGCGGCCTTGCCGCTCGAGCGCCGATGCGAATAGGTTTTCGATATGGCTCTCGTAAAGGTCTCGGTGGTATTCGATATGCTCCGGCATCTGCGTGTCGAGCGGCGCCGAGGCATTATCTCGGGGCGGCGGAGCGAGAGGTTTGGTTTGCCGTCTCAATTCCTGCACGATCTCGACGAGATCGGCTTGTAGGACCGGATTGGCCGTATCGATACCGGGAAACAAGTTCAGGCCGGAACCGCGCCTGAGCAGTTCCGGTGCGGCCGTTTCGATGCTCCAGTCCAACGGTTCCCATTCCGGGTGTTGCCTCAGAAATTGAGCCATCGCGCGGGTACGGTTCGCGGTCTGCTCCTGCAGCCGCAGCGTGAACAGCAGGGTCTTCATGCGGGCAACGATGCTGGTCAGCCGCTCGACGATGCTTTTGTATTGATCGATGAAGCGGATGATCTTGCGGCTCAGTTCGGGCGGAATCGCGGCCCAGCTTAACCAGTCGTAGCAATCGTTCAGATCGACCTGATTGAGTTCCTGCACCAGCCGCTGCGCATAGGCTAACGCGCGCCGGTTTTGCCGGATCTTGCTGTTCAGCGACGAGACGAAACCGAACTGGCTCGTGATCGCCGCGAACATCACGGACAGGCTTGTTTCCAACGATTCGATCGCCTCGTACAGCGTGTCGTCGATCTGTTCCAGATGATAGCGTGCCTCATCCTGATCGTTTCGCTCGAGCGCGCGCCGATAGTCTTCGATGTCTTCTTCGACGGTCAGGATCATCTTGCCCAGGTCGATCGCCTGTTGATAGCGCTGATTGCGCAGCAGCAAGCGATCGATCAGGCGTTTGACGTCGCCGGTCAGGCGGTATTCGTCGCTGACGTCTGCGGTGCGCATGATACCGGCCTTTTTCAGACTGTCGATCGCGGTGCGGTTGTCGTCGTCGACGAAGACCGTTCCGTCGATATAGGTTTGCGCCAGTAACCGATCGGCGCTAGCCAGCTTGCGGATCAAGCCGGCGATCTGTTCCCGGTCGAAACTCATAGAAACAATTCCTGCTGCTCGACGTCTTCGGCATTGGCCGCGTGCTTGTCGAGCTCCAACGCCTCGGCGTCGTTCAGAAACGCGATGATGCGATGCAGATAATCGATCTTGCCGGTCGCGAGATACAGAGAGGCCTGCGGATTCGGCTTGACCAAATAGCCGCTCTGCTCCAGTTTTTGCAAGACCCACGATAATTGTTCGGAGATCGCGGTCTTGCTGGTCTTGAACAGCGTCAACTGGGTCAGCCGGTTCAATTGCTCGGTCAGCGACGGCTCGTGCTCGATCGCGTTCAAAAGCTGCGTCATACGAATTTCGTCGCGCGCCCGGATCGGCATGTCCTGCCCGAGCGCGGTCATGACCATGTCCATCCATTCGACGACCGGACGCAATTGCGCGCGGATTTCGGCGAAGGCTTCGCGAATCGGACCGCGGTTGCTGTCGTCGACGACCGTGTAGGCGGCATAATAGACCTCGCCGTCCAACGACATCAAGGTTCTGTCCAACGGTTTCAGGAACGCGTCGATCTTGTCCGCATTGGCCGGCTGCGACAAATAATCGTAGGCATCGGGATAGGCGGTCGGGCAAATGAAATGACCGCTCAACAGCGCTTCGGCGACCTGCTTAAACATCGGCGTTCTCCCGTTGCATCGCATTCAACAACTGGTCGAGCTTGCTGGCCGGCAGTTCGGCCTCATGCAGCCTCTGCTTGTTCAGCAGATAGCGCCGGCTGAACAGGGCGAGCACATGCCGGTCGGCGGTCGGCGTCGCCGACAAAATCTGTATGTTCTTTTTCGCGAGCAGATTCATCATCGCCTCAATGTTCTCGGGCGCCAAATCGCCCAGCTCGTCAATCGGCCAGCAGACGACTGTCGGATTCTGCTTGCGCAGCATCGCCGTCACGCCGGTAAAAAACGTAATCAAGGCCAGATAGGACAGTCCGGTGGAGCTGACGTCCTTCAGTTCCTTCGCGTTACGGGCGTGCTTGAGCTGGCCGTTCTCGTAGATGCTGAACTCGATGTCGAACAGCGACAAATGCTTGATCTTGAAACCCGACGAAGGCAGCAGCGCGGTCAGCTCGCTCATCGCCTGAATCAGCTCGTCAGGGATGTCCCGATGGCCGATCAACTCGGCGTTGTCGCGGTATTGACTGTAATTGTCGCCGAATTTTTTCAGCGCCTGCCAATATTCCAGATCGCTCATCTTCGAGCGGACGTTGACGGTGATCTCGCCCAGCGCTACGAAATATTGTTCTTCGCTGATGTATTTGGACAGCTCCGAGCCGGTGTGCTTGATCGCGCGGTCGAAGTTGTAGAGATGCTGATAAAAGGCATTGACACCGGTCGCATGCAGCTCTATCTGTTGAGCGGTGGCTTGCTTGACATGCTCGACCATTTGCAGCACATCAATCAACGGCTGTTCGATCTCCAAGGCCTCGTTCTGAAAAAACGGGCCGCCATTCCCCTGCGCGGCCAGCGCCTGTTGCCAGGCTTCGGCCAATTGGCTGCGGTGATGCTTGCCGAACAATTGCACGAGTATCTGCTTGCCGCTGTGGATCGCATGCTCCTGGCGCTTGCGATCCTTGACCGTCTCCTGGGTCAACCGCGGCAGCGTGTCGGCCGCGAATGCATGCAGCTCTTCCGCATAGGTCGGCGGACTGCTTTTCAACAGCTCCATGCATTGTTCCAGTTGATTCAACAAACCGAGACGCTTTTTTAGTTGTTCCTGCTGTGCTGCGATCTGTTGATTAAGGTGCGTTCGTCGACGCTTGAATTCCTGCTTGAGCTGCTCGATCGCATCGTTCAGTTGCCGGCTTTTACTCTCGCAATCGCCGCGCCGGCGGCATAGATCGGGATGTTCCTGCCAGCGTTGCTGCAGCCACGTCTGGTATTCTTCATGCTTGCGCTGGAAGTCTCTCGCTTCTTTTTCGAGACGCTTCGCCTCATGGAGCTGTTCCGACAATTTCACGATAGTGTCGTCGGCACCGCTGTCTTTCAGCTCGCTGTTCAATTGCTGCTGTATGCGGCGTTTCTCCTGTTCGAAGCGTTCGGTATCGGCGGCGATTTGTTCTCTGATCGTCGCAATCAGGCGATGGCCGTCCGACTCGATGACGCCTTTCCGGCCCAGATGTTCGTCATGCAATGCATGCATCGCCTTTTCGTGTTCCGCCTCGATCGCGGCGATGGTTTTATTACTGCCTTCGATGTCGGAAGACAAGCGCTGCATGTTCAATTCAATGTCGCGGCGCGCCTTTTCTGTTTCGACCTTGATCCGGTCCGCCAGCGCATTCGCCTCGTCTTGCAGATGCGCTTCGTTTTTTTCGACGCGCTTGATCCGTTGCTGTACCTTGTCGAGCTCGGCCTTGGCCTGCTCGCGCTGCTTGTTCGCGGCATTTAGACTCGCATCGAGACTTTCGCTTTCGACGCCGAGCGCGTTCAGTTTGTCGAACAGATTTTTTTCTTCCTGCTCCAAGCGCAATTTGCCGGCGGTTAGATAGCTTCGTTCGGCCAATGTGTCGAGCGCGATCCGCAGCCCGTAGAAATCGTCGCCACCGTTTTCATTCCACTGCGGATCGAGGCCGCTATGATCGAGCAGTTCCGGTGCAATCACGCGGCCGATGGTGTTTTGCCAGCCTTCGACTTCATTGTCGAGATAATGCTGCAGCGTGCCGGGTTCCGGTCTCAGGCGTTTCAGGCACTGCGCATGGCGCTCGCGCAGATTCCTGAGTTCGGTATTTTGTCCTTGAGCTTTTGTTCGATCTGCCGGAATTGATCGAGCTTGCTCTGGTAGTCATTTTGCGCGTCATGCCGGGCCTGATAGGCGAGCCGGTTTTCCTTGACGGCCGCTTCGAGCGCCTGCCGGTTTTTAGCTTGCTGTTCGGCCAAAGCTTGCGGAATCGGCGGATTCCTCAAACGGCTCTTTTCGACTTCGAATTCGGTCAGCCATTGCATTTGCTGCTCCTTGATCGGCTGCAACCGGCTTTCCTTAGCCTGCCGCAATTCTTCCTTGCGTTGCTGAAACGCCTCATCGGTCTCGCGCAAACTCTTTTCTTGCGCGAACTGCGCTTCTGCGCATTGCCGCTCGAAAGTCTGGGTCTGGCTGTCGTGAGTGTGCCGTAATTCGTCGAGTTGTTTCTCGTAGTAAGCCTTGATTTCCTGCGTCTTACTTTCCAGCGCTTCGATCTCGCCCTTGATTTTCACCTGTCTTTCGACATGCTGTTCGAGTAGCGAAGCCTTGAACGCAAAGCTTTCGGCATCCTGCCGTTCATAATCGAGTTTCTGCGTTTCGAGCGCATCGATCTGATAATTCAGTTCTTTCCGCCGCTCGTTACATTCGATCAGCTCGTCGGTTTTCGGGTCCAACTGGCTATCGTGCTCCTGCTGCAATCGGTCGCGCTGTTCGTTCAGTTCGCGCAGGCTTTGTTCGAGCGCGTCTTTCTCCTTCAGGCCGGCTTTATGACTGTCGAGCGCGAGCGCGTGAATATGCGACAGGGTCTTGAGCGTTTCCTTGTACTCGCCTATCGTCTGCAGTAATTCGTCGAAATCGCCGCGCTTGGCCTCGATCTCCCTCGCTGCAGTCAAGTCGGACAGCCACGCATCGATGTGTTGTTTGTTCAGTTGAAAGGGTTGCTGCTCGTCTTCGTTCTGCAGGAAGGTCTGGCTGAGCTTGTTGCGCGAGATATCGATCAGCATTTGTTTGATCACGTCGAAATCGCCGATTTTTTCGATGACCGAACCGATGACCTTCTCGATATGCGTCATCGGCGCGAAACCCATCGCAAAACGTTGCTGCAGCGGGCGCAACCAGCGTTTGCCGCTGCTGACCTGATGGCATTGGATGATGCTGCAATAATCGTCGACCGCGATGAAACGGGAAGCCTCGGCGTTCAGCGTCTTGTAGTGGCGCTCGATGCTGTGGCTGTCGCGCGGCAGGCCGTTCTCGCCGATATAAAAATCCTGCCGATAAGGGGCGTCGATGAACTTGTATTTGGCGCCGCGACCGTCGCTCTGCACCATGACATGGCAGACTTGACCGTGCGGCCGTTGATATTCATAGACCAGACAACTGCTGCCGCGCGGCAAATAATAATCCAGAAAGCCTTTCTTGCTGCCGCTTCCGCCGACGATATTGCTAGGCCGCTCGCCCCAGAACAACTGCATCAAACGCAGAAAAGTGGTCTTGCCGGCCCCGTTCGTGCCGCTCAGATTGGTGTGACCATCCAGCTTCAGCAAAACGGACTTGCCGGGCCAAAAGCTGTCGATCAGAATGATTTTGTGTAGTCGAAAACTATCAGACATCTCTAAAAGGGGTCAGGTTACTTTTTATTGCCATCTCTGGCTTTTTTGGGGCGACCTTGCGGCGCAATTTTGACGCGTCGACCCAAAACAGTCTCGATTTCATGCTGAAACTTGTCCGAACCCAGTGCACAATCTTTGTTCAAGTGCGCGCGTATCGCTCGAATGTCATTGTCGGCCAAGGCTTGCTTGCAGAGTTCGCGGTAGGCCATTGCTCGGGCCTCGGAGCTCGCAGCCAACAGGCGATATTCCGGCGGCTCCTCCATCCATTCCATGCCGCTTCCGGTTACATGATGCCGGCAACTGGACCACCGGTAATCCCATGGATAATCCACCATGCCGGCCCGAACCGGATTCAGTTCAATATAACGCATGCACGTCAACAAGTAACGCTCGCTGTCGATCAAACTCGATTTGAAACGCCCTTCGAAGAGCGTTCCGGTGCGCTGGTAGGTCTTATTGATGTAACGGACATATCGCCGGCCGACCGATTGCATCAAACCGGAAATCCCGCCCGACGCCTCGCTCCTTGCCAACAAATGAACATGATTCGTCATCTGAACGAAAGCGTAAAGCTTGCAATGGTTCTTCGCCAAGGCTTCACGCAGATATTCGAGATAGATCGAATAATCATTTTCATCAAAGAAAATAGGCTGGCGATTATTGCCGCGTTGCACAATGTGCTGCGGGACATTCGGCAAATCGAGGCGCGGGAGACGAGGCATGGCTTTGGTATGTTTAAAGGACTAACGAAATAATAGCACAATAATGTAACCTGACCCCTTTTCTCTTTCGCGTGCTCTATGTCGCCAAATTTGCCAACGCTGTCTATGTGGTGCACTGTTTTCAGAAAAAGGCCCAGAAAACCAATCAGGCAGATATTAATTTAGCCGCCAAACGCTATCGTGATTTACTAAAGGAGTTAACCTAATGAATAACGAGCAATTTTCCAGTGTGTGGGATGCTATCGAAGACACGCCTGAGGAAGCCGAGAACATGAAACTTCGTTCGACTCTAATGAGGATTTTAATAGATCACATTACCCACGCCGGATTAAATCAAGCGCAGGCCGCCAAATTGCTCGGCGTTACCCAACCGCGTATCTCTGATCTTATGCGCGGCAAGATTAATTTGTTTGGTCTAGATGCCCTAGTCAATATGGCCGCATCAGCCGGTTTACATATCGAGATGCGGGTGCGAGAAGCGGCATGATAATACTGCAGAATGGGCCGCAGCGTGTTTTCCGGCGCTAATGCTGGTCAGGCTGTTTTATAAAGCCAATCGATTATGCAAACCTTTAAACAAATCGACCACGATATTGCCGATCCCCCGAACGTCCTGGCCTCCTATGACCCCAAAAAGTAACCTGACCCTTTTTACCGACCCCTTTTTTGTGACCCTTTTTTTGCTATTAGATTATTTTGGGCTGGGTTCATGGCGTCCTTTGACGGGTGTCTCGGTACCGAAATTTGACTAGCAAAGGGAATTGCTTATTCATATAATCTCAAAAATGATTATTGTCAAACACATTGTATCGCATCGCAACGGCGCACAGGTTATGGTTGCAGGTTTAAAGCTTGCCCAGCTAGGTTACCGGCGTGGTGCAAGAGTTATTTTGCGCGACCCCACAGGGCGTTCTGAAAATCCTCCCTGGGAATTTATTGTTGCCAATGACGAGCATGCAACACTTGTTTGTCGAGATCCTCTCCCTCCAGACTGGATTGTAAAAGGTGTTCGTGTTTCTATCGAGATATCAGAGCCGTTATGCCACGATGGACTTGAGCCAAGAGTTGAAACGAATGAACACAAAGCGGATAAAGAGCAATCTACCATTGGTAATAATTCACGTTCAATAGAAGTTCCTGAACTTCAGGAGAAGCATCTTTTATTTATGGATAACCTAAAAGGCCTAATGAGCAAGAAGAGCTTTATCTACGGTGGTTTCTGTGGGCTGTTGTCCTTGGTTCTTGCTGTCTTGGCTGGTCATACTTATCGCACCCAGATTAAGGGTTACTTATATTTGGATTTTTTCGAATTTACACTTTTTCGATATTCAGCTGATGCATGGCTTCTTTTAGCTCCACTGATTTCCATTTTATGTGGTATTTTGGTCTCTCATGCGATGTATAGTGAGTTTCATAAGAGAATTGCAATTGCAGCCACTCTTTTGGTGTTCTTGGCAGTCTGGATTTTGTCAGCTTCGATTTTTATCTCAACAATCATTATATTCCCTTTGCTTTGTTTGGCAGCTTATGAGTGGGTTGCCCTAGCTCATCAATCCAAGATATAACAATATGATGAAAACAACGCTTGGTTTAAAAAAGCACGAGTTACTTTTTATTATTAATGGTAGGCAATAAGAAAATTAACCCGGTCCCTTTTCGCGTGAAATACTGCAGAATGGTCCGTGGCATGTTTTTCCGGCGTTAGTGCTGGTCTCAGGTTGCTTTATAAGTACAATTCATTATGCAAACTCTTAAACAAATCGTCCACGATATCGATGATCATCTGACCGACCAGGCTACCTTTAACCAAAAAAATAACCTACGACAGACTAATGGGTAACCCCTTTTTCGTTCCTTTTTCCGTTCTTATGCGGTAACCATACTTGCTGGACGTAAATCAACATGGTTCAGTTAAAGTACTTCGGCGACAGTAGAGATTATTTCAAATATGACTTGATAACACACCTGTTAACGGACGGTGTAATATCAAATTACGCATTCGTACCAATGCTCACGAATCATCGCGTTGATGGTGAAGGCAATAAAACATCCAAGCACATCAGAGGGAAATCTAAAGAATTATTGTCTTTTATTGAAAAATGTGACTCGAAATCCCTTGAACATTGGGAGCTTTGGTTAAAACCGCATATTGAATCGTACGTTACAGTCCATCCCGTGAACGAGATGTTTTTTGAGGATGCTACGAGAAAGGAATATTGGGCCTCTTTTGAGACTGTAATAAAAACAAGAAATGCACTTATTTTTGTGGATCCAGATACTGGCCTAGAAACTGGTAGTCCTTCCTATCTTGAAAAAATGGGGAGAGAAAAATACATCCTGAACGGAGAGCTTGCGAAACTTGCTCAAGCACTTGACGTTTCATCAGTGCTGATGATTTATCAGCATTTGCAAAACAATAAGCATAAACACAAAATGTCTGTGCATAAGAAGCTCAAACAGGTAATTAAAGCTTCTGGGAGCTCTTTAGTACTGGCCTATCGAGAAGATGATTTGGCATTTTTGTTTATCACAAAAAATGAAGCCATGTTTTCGCAGTTATGCAAACTTTTGGAGAGTTATCATGAAAGCAGTGGTCATGTTTACAAGTCAATACATTATGAGTTTAACAAATAGCTCCAGTTTAGGCGCTTATGAGTGGGTTAACCTAGCTCATCCATCGAAGATATAACAATATGATGAAAACAACCCTTGGTCTAAAAAAAGCTGGAATTATTTTTTAAAGTTAATGGTAGGCGATAAGAAAAGTAATTTAATCCCTTTTCGTGCCTTTTGCAAAGTGTGAATAGGTAAAATAAACGCCCTTTATTTTTTTTATTCTACATCAGGGCTGGCGAGTGTATTCGGACTATCGTTATTTTCTTCCACCCAATCGGAAATCGCGTGCCACGCGGCAGCCACAGCTGCTTGCTCGGCCTTTGGAAGCACTTCCTTCTTCCCATACTCTGAGACGTTTCGCATCTCGCTGACCACACGCATTAGCGCCGCAATCTCGCGAGGTACTCGTCCGGCCATAGTAAGACTATTGATGCGGGCGGCGACGCCCCGGGGATACTTGTCTTGTTTGCCCTCACCTTCGAGCTGCTTAAGTAGCCGTACCAATTGCCCTCGCCAATCCCGCAATGTGGTGATTGTAACATCCTGTTGACAAGTGTTTTCTCTCTGCGCGGTGATAGTCTCAGTAGCCGCTGGCGTACCTAACGGCTCCTCGATCTCTATAGAAACACGAACACCTTTTACAATCCAGTCTGGAGGGAGAGGATCTCGACAAACAAGTGTTGCATGCTCGTCATTGGCAACAACAAATTCCCAGGATGTATGTTCGACATAACCGGTAGGGTCGCGTAAGACAATCCTCGCGCCACGGCGGTAGCCGAGCTGGGCAAGCTTCAAACCGGCCACCATGACCTGCGCACCATTGCGATGAGATACAGTGTGTTCGACAATAATCATGTTTAAGATTATACGAATTAGCGATTCCCTTTGCTAGTCAAATTTCGGTGCCGGAATAGAGAGAGCGAGGGGGGGGGGGGGGGGCGGGCAAAGCGGCAACTTTGGGGCTTTTTTTTGGGCGGTGTTTGGGTTTCGATCTGGAAGGTGATGTCGGGGGGGGGAGAGGGGGGGGGGGGGGGGGGGGGGGGGGACAGGCATAAGCGCCAACTTAGTGCCTTTTCTATGGCGCGTTTATGGCTTTATTCGTCAGATCGGTATGGGTTGTCGACATCCAGATTATATGGATGTAGTGCTACGCATTGCCATCCGTGGCCCTAGATTCCGCCAATCCCTGGCGGAATGACGCGTTCCTTCGTTAAGTTGGCGCTTATGAGGCTAATGGCCCCCTCCTCTGCCGGAATGCTTTCAAAGACTTTAAACATTCAGCCGACTCGATCAAATCACAATACTCAAATTTAAACGACCAACGGCTTAACTTTGAATAATCCCGACGTGCGCTGGCAACAATGGTTTGTCAGCTATAGAAAAGCCTTGTCTCAACTGAAAGAGGCCGTCGAACTTAGTCGGCAAAGACCATTATCGAAGCTTGAAAAACAAGGCGTCATACAAACTTTCGAATTCACGCACGAATTGGCCTGGAACGTACCCAAGGATTTTCTCGAAGACCAAGGCAATCATCGACGATTATTTCCCGTTGTTCTAAAACCTGCAGGCAGAAATGCAAAACTATCTCGTATGAATGGGTAAATAGCCGCTAGCTTGGGCTTAAGCCAAGCTACGCTCGATAAACTCAACGGCGTTTTCAATCAACATCCTGCCATCGATTCAGTGATCGTTTACACATCGTGCGCCAAGGCAACTACGAAAGAGGTTTCGATATTGATTTGACGATCAAAGACCGATTGCTCGACTTCGCTGATTTGATGCCACTAGAAGATCGGATCGACGACCTTTTTCTTCCTTTCACAGTGGACGTATACCAATACTCTGCGCTGAACAATGCTGATCGACCATATCAATCGGATTTACGACAGCAATGCGAAGACCGGGAGCCTGAGCGTCAAAATTAGCGTAACCGGCGATCTTGATCGTTCTATGATGAAGCCCGGACTGGGAAAATGGCCGGCTGGGATTAAACAAATCGAAACGTCCATGATAGGATAATTCGTATTAATTAGGCCCCAACCGTGGGTCCAGCGGCTCATGCCGCATTCCCGACGCCAAAAAAATAACGGAAGTTCGCCGACAACTCGATGAATCAGCAACAAATCAAACAACTCGAAACCGAACTCTGGGCCAGCGCCGACAATCTGCGGGCCAATTCCAAACTGACGGCGGCGGAATACAAAGACCCGGTGCTAGGTTTGATCTTGCTGCGCTATGCGCAAAACCGCTACGAGCAAGCCAAGGTTGCCATTGAAGCCGCCATGCCGGAAACTCCGCGCGGCAAACTCAAGCCAACCAAAGAACACTTCTTGGCGGCGGGAGCCATGCTGGTTCCCGAACAATCGCAATACGACTATCTCGCCAATCTGCCCGAAGGCGTCGGCATTTGCGAAGCCTTGAATACCGCGATGCGGCTGATCGAGGAGGAATACCCCGATCTGGCCGGCATTTTGCCGAAAAATTATCAGGAGCTGGACCCGGATTTACTGCGCGAACTCATTCGGGTATTCAACAAGGATTCGGTCAAAAACCTTAGCGGGGACGTATTCGGCCGTATCTACGAATATTTTTTGATGAAGTTCTCGATGAGCGGGGCCGGCGCTCAGGAAGGCGGCGAATTCTTTACCCCACCCTCGTTGGTGCAATTGATCGTCAACCTGATTCAACCCGACCACGGCATCATTCACGATCCGGCCTGCGGTTCCGGCGGCATGTTCGTGCAAACCGGCCACTTTATCGAAGAGCACGGCGGCAAAAGCGTCAACGAAACCATCAAATGCTACGGTACCGAGTTAAAGTCCAACAATGCCAAATTGGCAAAGATGAACTTGGCGATCCACGGTATCGAAGGCAAGGTCATCGAAAGCAACAGCTTTTACTCCGACCCGCACGACCTGATCGGCCAATGCGACTTCGTGATGGCCAATCCGCCGTTCAACGTCAACAAGGTCGATAAAGACAAGGACTACGTCAAGACCGACCCTCGCCTGTTTAAAGAGGTCGGCATCCCAAAAGCCGACAACGGCAACTATCTGTGGATACAGTATTTTTACCACTATCTAAACGCCACGGGCCGCGCCGGCTTCGTCATGGCCAGCTCGGCCACCGACGCCGGCAACACCGAAAAAGCCATCCGCCAAAGACTGATAGCAACCGGCGCGGTGGATTGCATCGTTTCGGTGGGTAATAATTTTTTCTACACCCGCTCGCTGCCTTGTCATGTCTGGTTTCTGGATCGCGGCAAACGCGAAGAAAACCGCGACAAAATCCTGATGATCGATGCGCGCAACACCTTCCGCAAAGTCACGACCACGATCAACGACTATTCACCCGGCCAGTTGCTGACCTTTGCCGCGATCATGAACGCCTATCGCGGCGATTCAGATGCCATAAGCAACGCGGTCATACAATTGCAAGCCCAGGCGATTGAACAAGCCGCTAATCTGATAGAGGCCGTCAACGAGTTACGGCAACAGTGTGCCGGCGCCATGTTTAACAACACTGCGTTGAACTTTAAGGCCGCACAGCTTGAATTGGCGCAATGCATCATCCTGGCTAAGGATGCCGATTACGCCACTTGCCATGCCCTATTGCAAACCTTTGAAAACCCTGCGCCACGGCTGGCGGCTTTGCTGGAAAGCTATAAAACCCAACTGGATACGGCCAAAAAAGCGCTGGATAAAAAAGACAGCGCCGGCAAAAAACGATTGGATGAGCAAGGCAAACTGCTGCGCGAATTGAACGCCGCGATCAACGCCTATCAAATCCAGTATTGCAAAAGCCAGGTCGGCGAACCGTTGCACGATTACAAGCAAGCCTTGAAAGACTGGCATCATTTGACCCAATACTTTCCCGACGGCCGTTACGCCGATGTCGAAGGCTTGTGTAAGATCGTCGATTTGGCCGAAGTCGAGGAAAACGATTACAGCCTAACGCCGGGGCGGTATGTGGGATACAGCATACAGGTGGATAAGGAGTTTGATTATCAAACGAGGGTTAATGAAATAAATTCAGAACTTTGTTTGCTGAATACACAAGCAAACAAGATGATACAAAATATTACAACTCTGAAGCTATGATTCGACAACAGCTTTTAAAGTCACAAACCTGTGTTTGGAACAAACATACTCTAGGTGAACTTTGTGAGGAATATGGGGGAATCATACAAACAGGTCCTTTTGGTTCCCAGCTTCATCAGCACGATTATGTTGATAAAGGAACTCCTGTCTTGATGCCAAAAGATATTGTTAATTATCAGATAAATTTAGAATCGGTGGCTCGAATTTCTGATGATAATGTACAAAGGCTTGTAAGGCATAAATTGAATGTCGGTGACTTGTTACTTCCAAGGCGAGGTGAAGTTAGTAAAAATGTTTTAATTTCAGAGAAGGAAGCAGGATTTATTTGCGGGACTGGCTGTTTGAAAATTACCCCTCCAAATGTAATTTTTCCTAGTTTCTTTAAATATTATTTGCGAACCAGTTATATGATCGATTGGCTGGAAAGCAATGCTGTAGGCGCTACTATGTTAAATCTAAGTAGTGCTATTCTTTATAAGCTCCCTGTAATTCTGCCTCCATATGAGGTTCAGCAAAAAATTGCCGTCATTCTGTCCGCCTACGACGACCTGATTGAAAACAACTTAAAACGCATCAAGCTGCTGGAAGAAATGGCGCAAATTACCTACGAAGAATGGTTTGTGCGCCTGAAATTCCCCGGCCACGAAACCACACCGGTAGATTCGGTGACGGGGTTACCGGAGGGATGGGAAAAATCAACGCTTGGAAAATGTTGCACTCTTGTCATGGGACAAAGCCCTAAATCCGAATTCTACAACTTCGAAAAAGAGGGCTTGCCTTTTCATCAAGGCGTAAAAGACTATGGTTATCGGTTTCCAGAAAATACTTGCTGGAGCACCGATGGTTCAAGAATAGCTAAGGCTAATGATATTCTTTTTAGTGTTAGAGCCCCGGTCGGTCGTTTAAATCTAGCAATTGAAGACATTATTTTGGGTCGTGGTTTATCTGCTATTAGGCATAAAAACGGTTCCCAGTCTTTTCTTTTTTACCAGCTAAAGAAAGTTTTTTTTCAAGAGGATATGTTGGGTGGAGGCGCTATTTTTGCCTCAGTGACTAAAGAAGATATGTTACGCATTGAGTTATTAAAGCCGGATAGACGAACTGAAACAGAATTTAATCAATTTGCAGCAGCAATTGATAAGGCAATTGAAAATTTGTACTTGCAAAACCGGCTCCTCAAAGAAGCCCGAGACATCCTGCTGCCGCGTCTGATGACCGGCATGATCGATGTCGAGCAGTTGGATTTGCCTGAGCCATTAGGTGAATTGTCATCAAATCTGACACAAGAGCCGCAAGCCGCATGAGCCTTCTCTATTTGAATCTAGTCATGTTTAACGTCCCGGGATTGATGCCTCGATGATAAAACCCTGGATCAGCAAAGCCATCGCATACCTGCAAAGCAGCCTGTCGCCTGTGCCGCAAGAATTGAACGAACTGGACTGGAAATCCAACCTATCGCCGAAAAAAGACAAGCTGTGCCAGCACTTATGCGCCTTCGCCAATCTACCGGGCGGCGGATTTCTAATATTTGGTATTGAAGATAAAACCGGCACCCCGGCCGGTGTAGATAAGAAGGTTGCCGACAAAATTGTCGAACAACTGGCAAACCTTTGCCGTGCCGGCGTGGAGCCGTTGGTGAGCATGGATCATTCGATGGAACTGTTCGATGGCTGCCCGTTGTTGTTTGTATATATCAAGGAAAGCGCGGTTAAGCCAGTCCACCTGTTCCATAAGAGCATCGAGGACAGTTTTATTCGAAGCGGCGGAACTACTCGCCCGGCGTCGCGTTTGGATGTGGCGGCTTTGCTGTTGAACAGCAAAACCCCGGTTTTTGAAGAATTACACGCTTCGACCCTGAAGAACGCTACAGAAGTGATGACTTTGCTGGACATTGCCGGGATTCATGCTTTGTTGAAAAAGCCGACACCGAGCAATGAAGAGGAAATCATCTACTGGCTGCAACAGGAAAAGATGATCGAAGATGTGGACGGCAAGGGCTTTTACATTACCAACTTCGGTGCATTGGCGGCTGCGCAAAACTTATCGCAATTTGATGGTTTGGCGCGTAAGGCGGTGCGGGTGATTCAGTATGAAGGCAAAACCAAAACCCAGGGCAGTAAGGAGTTTCCGGATAATAAGGGCTATGCCATTGGTTTTGAAGAGTTGATTCAGTTTTTGAAAGGCATTTTACCGGGCAGCGAGGTGATTAGACATGCGTTGCGAACCGATGCGTCGATTTATCCGGAAATCGCGTTGCGCGAGTTGATCGCCAATGCGCTGATCCATCAAGATTTTACGATTCGTGGCAGTGGGCCAATGATTGAGGTTTTTTCGGATCGAATCGAAATATCCAGTCCTGGTAAGCTGTTACCGGGTAAGAAAATCGATCGCTTGATCCGGGCAACGCCGGAATCGCGCAACGAAGTATTGGCCGCTGCATTCAGACGTTTTAATATTTGCGAGGAACGCGGTTCTGGTTTTGAGAAGGCCATTACCGCGATTGAGTTATTCGGCTTGCCACCGTTGAAGGTGGAAGAAACCGACAGTTCTTTTAAAGTCATCATGTACAGCCCTAAGACTTTTGCTGAAATGACAAGGGAAGAACGGATCGAGGCTTGTTATCAGCACAGCATCATTCAATACTACGGGGCAGGCGGAATGAACAATACCTCGTTAAGAAAGCGTTTTGGTATGCATGATAAGCAAAGTCCGCAGATTTCTTTGCTTATCAAGGAAGCTGTGAATGCAGGCAAGATAAAGATTAAAGATCCGGAAAGCTCGAAAAAATTTGCGGTGTACTTGCCGTATTGGGTTTGAGGTTTAACGGCTACAGCAGACAAAGTAGCTACTAATGTCGCGTTCTTATTTAACTGTAATTCGGAAAATTTCTAATAATGGTTAAATATCAATGATTTGTTATTTAACTGTAATTCGGAAAATGTATGATAGTAGATAAAAATCGATGTCTTGTTTTTATTTGTTAAAGATAGGAGCTTAAATGATGAAGTTGTTGGTTGCTACTACTGGATTCTTATTTAACTGTAATTCGGAAAATTTTTGATAGTACAGAAAAAACAATAGCTTATTATTTATCTGCCAAAGATAGTAGCTCAGATAATGAAGTAGTTGCTGCTATCTACTAGTAACTATTCAGTCCCCCGGAAATTATCGTTCCCACGCTCTGCGTGGGAACGCCTGAGTACCGCTCCAGCGGTACGAGACGCTAGAGCGTCTCGGTTTTCATTCCCACGCCGGAGCGTGGGAACGATAGGGGGTGTGAATAATTACATCTACTACTACATTTTAATTTAACTGTAATTCGGAAATTCAGCAATAGTTATTAAAAATCAGATACTTGCTATTTATCTGATAAATTTGGAAGTCAAGGCGGCGTAATAGACTTAAAACTCATCGCTTAACATAATTGACCAAGACTCAAAAAACTTAGCTAATCTTGTATTTTTTAAAGGGATAACTATTTTCTGCAATGAGCTACGAATATTCGGAAGACGGCCTGATTGAGACCGCGACACAAGAGGCGCTGGAGGATCTAGGCTGGACGGTGGTTACGGCCTGGCAAAATGAGTCGCTGGCAACTCAGGCCGACCGTAGCGACGGTTTGCTGGGGCGGCTGAATAAATCCGAAGTGATTCTGGAGCGCTATCTGTTACAGGCGCTACGGACATCGAATCCCGATGTACCGGAAGCCGCTTATCAACAAGCGGTGAATGTGCTGAAGGAATCAGCGGCGGACAAGCATCCGGCAGCGATTAACAAGGATAAACATGATCTTCTGGTCAAAGGCGTTCCGATCAGTTATCAGGACGAGAAAGGGGTATTGCAGAAAAAATGCTTGAAGGTCTTTGATTTTGACGACCCGGCGAACAATCATTTTCTAGCCGTCAGGCAATTTGAGGTAGTGGGCAAATTGTATAACCGCCGCCCCGATGTCGTGGGGTTTGTGAACGGCATTCCACTGGTGTTTTTTGAATTGAAAGCCCATCACACCGATTTACGCCATGCGTTTGACAATAATCTCTCCGACTATAAAGACACCATCCCCGAAATCCTGCATTGCAACGCGTTTATCATTCTGAGCAATGGCGCCGATAGCCGGGTCGGTACGCTGACCAGTCCGTATAAGTTTTTTATGGAATGGAAGCGCATCGAGGAGGAGGACGAAGGCGTGGTGAGCCTCGATACGTTGCTGCGCGGTACTTGTGCGCCGCATCGTTTGCTGGATTTGTTCGAGAATTTTTTATTGTTCGATGGCGAAGGGTCCGAAGTCACCAAGATCATGGCCAAAAACCATCAGTTCATCGGCGTCAACAAGGTCATCGCTCGATCGGCCCATATTGAAGCGCTAAAAGGTAAGTTGGGCGTGTTTTGGCATACTCAGGGTTCCGGCAAGTCCTATTCGATGGTGTTTCTGTGTCAAAAAATTCTGCGTAAGTTGGGCGGCAGTTACACGTTTTTGTTGGTTGTGGATAGAACCGAGCTGGAAAATCAGCTTTACGACACTTTCAGCAGCGTGGGCGCGGTCACCGAGGATAATGTACGCGCCAAGAGCCGCGACCATTTACGTGAATTATTGACCGAAAATCATCGTTACGTGTTCACGTTGATTCACAAGTTCTCGATCGATCCCAAGAAGGAAACGGACTACCCTCTGATTACCGATCGCCCCAATATCATTGTAATTTCCGACGAGGCGCACCGGACTCAAGGCGGCGCTTTTGCCGGCAACATGCGTTTCAAAGGTATTCCCAACGCCTCTTATCTGGGCTTTACCGGTACGCCGATCATTAAAAACGAACTGGAACTGACCCGAAATATTTTCGGCGAGTATGTTTCGGTGTATGACTTTAAGCGGGCGATCGTCGATGGCGCAACGCTACCGCTGCGTTATTTGAATCGCGGCGAAAAGCTGGGTATCGAAAACCCCGATCTGGACGAACGCATGTCCGATATCATCGATGATGCCGAGCTGAATGACGATCAGCGGCGAAAACTGGAACGGGAGTTTAAACGGGATTATCCGATTTTAACGTCCGAGCGACGATTGGATACGATCGCCAGGGATTTAGTATGGCATTTCAATGACCGCGGCTATCAAGGCAAAGCGATGTTTGTGGCGCTGGATAAACCGACTGCCGTGCGGATGCACGACTTGGTTATGAAATATTGGCCGGAATATGTCGCCGAACTGAAACAGCGCATTGCCGATGCCGACGATCAGCAAGAAGAGCTGAAACTCAAGCATCATTTAAAACGGGTTGAAGCGACCGAAGTGTGCGTGGTGGTTAGTCCCGAACAAAATGAAGTTCGGAAATTCGCCAAATTGGGCCTGGATATTGAGCCGCACCGCAAAAAAATGGTCGAGCGCGATTTGGAAACCGAATTCAAGGATGACGAAAATCCTTTTCGTTTAGTGATAGTTTGCGCGATGTGGATTACCGGGTTTGATGTGCCGAGTGTCTCAACGGTGTATCTGGACAAGCCGATCAAAGGGCATACGCTGATGCAAACCATCACGCGCGCCAATCGAGTTTATGACGATGAAAAGGAAAACGGTTTGATTGTCGATTACGGCAATGTATACAAACAACTGGAAAAAGCCTATTCGGTCTATGGCGAGGGCGGCGCTAGAGGTAAACGCAAAAACGGCGATGAGGAAAATGACTCGGGCCGGCCCTTGGAAAAGCTGGTTGCAATGGCCGACGAGTTAGCCGATGCTATTTTAACGGTACGTCAATTCTTGCAGAACGTAGCGTTCGACTTGGATAAGTTGTTGCTTGCCGAAACCGCCATGGAGAGGTTGAGCCAATTAAAACAAGCAACCAATGCCGTGTGTTTGAATGCAACCATGCGGAGTCGATTCGAAGTTGCGGCGCGCGATGTTTTTAGAAAATACAAGGCGTTGTACCCAGAACCCGAAGTCAAACCTTTTGTTCAGGCTTTTAACGCGATTGAAGCGATCTACGAGCAGTTGAATAAAAAACCAAGCTGGCCGATATTTCCGATGTCATCCGCAGGCTGCAACAGGAAGTCGATATTAGCGTCAACGTTCGAGACAATGAAATCCGCGATAACGATTTTGTCGATTTGAGCCGCTTGGATTTCGATAAGCTTCGGGCGGCGTTTGCCAAATCGAAGCAAAAAAATGCGGTGGTGTTCGATCTGCAAGCAGCGATTCAAAAAAAACTGGAGCAAATGGTTCAGCAGAACCCACTTCGTTTGGAATTTTACGAAAAATATAAAGCCATCATTGCCGAATATAACCAAGGCAAGGACATTCAATCCGTTCAAAAAGCATTCGACGATCTGAATGATTTCATGCAAAACGGGCTGATGCCGGAAACGGAAAGAGCGATGCGCGAGGGTTTGGATGAAGAAACTTTGGCGATTTTCGATTTACTGAAAAAACCGGAGTTGACTCGAGTGGAAGAGCAAAAAGTTAAAGAAGTTGCTAAAACGACGTTGGCGACCTTGAAAGCGGAAAAATTGAAAATCGAGCGTTGGCGCGAAAGCACCCAAGTCGCCGCGCAAGTGAAAACCTTGATCGATCACAGTTTACAGTGGTTGCCGCAAGAGACTTACCCGGATGAGGAAGTGGATATGAAAAGTTTACTGGTTTATCAGCATATCTACGCTAATTATCAAGGTGCGGGCGAAAGTCGCTACGGGCATTTTTGAAAACTGAAAATCTCTCACTCCCAAGCTCTAGTTCTCGCCGTTATACACAAGTATAAATATACCTACTTGCACAAAACGGAGCGACCGAGCGCTAGGTCTTCCGAAAAGGCTATTGGTGTTGGCATTAGCGGCTTCGATAGTCGCGACGTAGGCGTCGCTCCTACAGCGCTTGTAACCCTTTGTGGGAGCGATCCCCAGATCGCGATTTCGAGGCCGCGAGTGTTAAGCGACAAAAAATGGTATCGAGGCCTCATTGGCTAAGATTGCAAAAGGGTAATTCATGACTTATGTATAACGATGAGAGCTCTAGTTTGGAAGTGTATATAGCCCAAGCTCCGTTTGGCGTTTGTACAAGCAGAGCTTGACGGTAGGCGTTCCCAAGCTGGAGCTTGGGAACGAGACAACGAAATCCGAAGTTGCAGTACAGTTTCGTTTTACGACGGTTTGCCGTCAATGCGCCATTGCGTTTGATCGCGGCTCGGCAAGTGCCGGTCTCGATCGTAAGGAGGTTCTTCATGCGGAGGCATGATATCTTCCGGCCAATCTTGCGCCCAGCGGTGTCGTTCTTCTTCATCCGCATAATAACGCAGGTATAGCTCAATATCCGTTTCGCTGCCGCTGCCCAATATGTCGATATGAAAGGCCGAGTCGTTGTCTAACGGCATGACCGGACCTTCCTCGCGCAACACGTCATGCCAAAGTATTTCGTAGAGTTCGCGGTCGTTAAGGTGATCCGTGCTGTAGAGAAACATGCGCAGCATCGCTAGACCATTAATGACCTCCCACAATTTGGCGCTGAGTTGCGTATCGTTCAACTGTTCCGGGTTCGGTAAGGTGACGCCGCATTGCAACAGTAAGTTGAAGGTCGCTACCCATTTCGTATCCTCGTACGCATCGATATAGCCCATAAACTTCTTATTCAAGGCTTCGGACCACTCGTCCATTTCACCGGATATGAACCCTTCATTGATGAATTCATCGGCGCGGCGTTGCAAATCCTGCCGCGTTTCTTGATTTTCGTCGTTTTTTTGCTTCTTCGCGGTTTTTTTAGGCATCGCGGCCTCCTTAAAATAAAGTCGGTCAAAAACGTTTTCATGATGCGGATGTGGTTCGCCATTTCTCTTGTTTCAAGATTTCAGCACAGGCTTATGCCGAGACATTATGTATGCCCCTCTTCAGGTTATGCAACCTTGCGGCATTTGCCAACTTTACTCCCTTTATAGTCAAAAATTAGTTAATTTTATAAGGGTATGGGGGGCCTAGCGAGGATGTCGGCAGCAGGGCAGATTTTTGCTCCTGCAAAATCTGCATTCACGCCATTCCTGGCGTTCGATTGCTGCCGTCAAGCCCCCATGGAAGGGTTCACGGCGGTCCTCGATAGACGCATCCCATACCTTATATTTTTAGACGGTTTTTCAATCAAAAAGGAATAGTATGCATTTCCAGGCTGGATCAGTGGGAACGAAGAATTTATATCCGTCGTAGATCAAAATTCGGCGCCTGAGTGTCCGCTAAAGGACTATGGAATTTAGGTGCTAGGTTTACAGCGTCATTTCACGGGCCCCCGGTGCCGAATTTTGATCTACGGGTATAACGACAATAGTATCCGAGATTTAAGACTCGCCTTATCAATCCAAGCCGATTTGATAGACCACTTCTTCCGGATCGCTGAGCTTGCCGTTGATCGCATCGACTTCAACTTCAAGCAGCTTGCCGTCGGCGGTTTTGATATCGAACTCATAGGCAACGCCGTCGTTCGCTTCTATTTCGTATTCGATTTTCATGAGGCTGCCCGGATATTTATCCAAAGCCGTTTTTAATGCCGCATCCAATCTGACTTTAGCCTTAGAAGTAAATTCCGGATCGTCGACCGCGACTTCGCGCTCGGTTTCGATTATTTTACCGCTTGCGGCATCGCATTCGACTTCCCAGTGCTTACCGTCCTTGCCGTGAATATCCAATTCATATTGAGGCTTACCATCTTCGATTTCGGCCCTCATCGTGACTATATCGCCGGGATGGGCATCGAGCGCCGATTTCACGCAACTATCGATAGGTCCTTTGTGATGTTCGAATTGCGCATAAGCGGCTGGAGCAACGAAAAACGGTGCCAGCAACGCAATTATCATTTTCTTGTTCATAATCATTCTCCTTGCTATATGATCGAGTTCTATAAACATACAGAACTTCAACTCGATTATAGTCCTCGTCTATCTGACTCTACAATAGTTCCAGAGTTGTTTTTTGAACTTAAACTTGATATCGCTTGCATCACTGAATACACTAAATAAATCAATGCGGATCAATTAATAAAAAAAGACTATAATTGTTTGTTTTGTTTTAATCGAGGATAAAAAAATGGCCCAAAACTGGATAGCTCCTTCCATTCTCTCTGCCGATTTCGCCCGCTTAGGCGAAGAAGTCGATAACGTTTTAGCGGCCGGCGCCGATGTTGTCCATTTTGATGTCATGGACAATCATTTCGTACCCAATTTAACGATCGGCCCATTGGTTTGCGAAGCATTAAGAAATCATGGCGTTACCGCTCCGATCGACGTGCATTTGATGATCGATCCGGTCGATCGAATCATCCCGGACTTCGCTAAAGCTGGCGCCAGCTATATTACCTTCCATCCTGAGGCTTCGGTTCATCTGGATAGAACCTTGCAATTGATCAAAGACCAAGGTTGTAAAGCCGGCTTGGTATTCAACCCGTCGACTTCGCTGCATTATCTGGATCATGTGATGGATAAACTCGACATGATCTTATTGATGTCGGTCAACCCGGGCTTCGGCGGACAATCGTTTTTGCCGTCGGCATTAACCAAACTGCGCGATGCAAGAAAACGAATCGATGAAAGTGGCTTCGATATTCGTTTGGAAATCGACGGCGGCGTCAAAGTCGACAATATCCGTGATATCAAAGCGGCAGGCGCCGATACCTTCGTTGCCGGTTCGGCGATTTTTGGCAAACCGGACTACAAAGCAGTCATCGATCAAATGCGCGCCGAAATTGCAAAAGCCGAGTAAAAACGACTTTTTCTATACCTATCGTCGTAGATCAAAATTCAGCGCCGGGGTGCCCGACAAAGGACGCCGTAAATACGTCCATGTAGGCTCTATGCCAGCTCCTTGCTGGCAAAAGACACCCCGGCGCCTCCTCGGGCACTACCGAAATTTGAAGTGCGAAAGGTATATTCCCCTACCCAAGCCAAGCGCGGCAAGATTTAATTTACCCTTGTCGCGCTTGCACCCAGTAAATCTGATTGGCTTCCAACGGCAAACTGCAATCCGGATTGCTAGGTCTAATTCTCGGCGTATAATCGCTTATCGGCCTGGTTTTCGGTATTGTCGCAGTGTAAATATAACCGTTTATCGCACCAGCCAACACTTGTTCTATCGCCATCGAATGAATCTCAAATCGCCCTTCGCCTGAAGATTCCGCGAATAATTCCACACAAACATCTTCCTCGCTAAGCTCCCCAAGATAAACCTGCATACTGAACGCATAGTCGTTCTCCCGGGTTTCCGCCGCCACATTATCGACGTGGATTTTAGCCCAGAGATCATCGATGCGTTTCAACCATTCGACCAACTGCTTACCCGGCTGCATATTTCCGTCCAACCTTTTGCAATAGCTTTCGGCTAGAGGTAAATAAAACTTGGACGTATACTCCCTGACCATGCGATTGGCCGAAAAATAAGGCGTCAGCGTCGCCATGCTTTCCCGCATGATAGCTAACCAGCGCCGCGGCAAGCCCTGTTGATCGCGCTCATAAAACATCGGCACGATTTCCTGTTCGAGCAGGCGGTAAAGTATCTCGGCTTGTTCGTGATCGGCTTGTTCGACCTCTTGACCATTCAATGACCAACCGACTTCGGGGCGATACGCTTCCGCCCACCAGCCGTCGAGTTCGGATAGATTCAAACCGCCGTTAACCAGAATTTTCATGCCGCTGGTCCCGCAAGCCTCCCAAGGACGTCTTGGCGTGTTGATCCAAAGGTCGACCCCTTGAACCAAATATTCGGCGGTAATCATGTCGTAGTCGCTTAAAAAAATGGCTCGCTCCCTGATTTCAGGACGGCGGATAAATTCATGCCAAGCGCGGATCAAGACTTGCCCGGGCAAATCGGCCGGATGAGCTTTGCCCGAGATAACCAATTGCACCGGCCGAACGGGATTGGTTAGTATCGCGGCCAAACGATCGGGGTCTGTCAATAGCAGGTTAGGGCGCTTATAGGTTGCAAATCGCCGGGCAAAGCCGATAATCATGACATTAGGGTCGAACAAGCGTAACACTTGATCTTTGCGCTCGGTTTTCGAGATATTGCCTTGAACATCGAGTTCCCGGTTGTATTCATCCCGGACGAACTCGACCAAGCATTTGCGGTTTTGCGCACGCAGATTCCATAACCGCTCATCCGTGACCCGCTGGAATTGTTCCGGCAAATCGCCGTATTCGCAAACCCATCGGTTTTTACCGCACAAATCGGTCCATAGTTCGTCGGCTTCCTGCGAATCCCATGCCGGAACATAGACGCCATTGGTGATATGGTCGATCGGTGTTTCTTCCGTCGGCCAATTCGGAAACAAGGGGCTGAAAATACGCCGACTGACCTCGCCATGCAAGCGGCTCACGCCATTAACCGCAGCGCTGCCGTGAATAGCCAGATAGGCCATGTTGAACGATTTATCGTAGGTTTTTAAATCCGGATTGCGGCCGAGATTTAATAAAGTTTCGATATCAATATCGAGTTTTTGCGCATAATTGCCGAGCCGTTTTCCAATCAATTCCGGACTGAAACGGTCGAAGCCGGCTTCGACCGGCGTATGCGTGGTAAACAGATTACCGGCGCGCGTGATGGTCAGCGCGGTTTTAAAGTCCAGCCCGGTTTCTTTCATTAAATCGCGGGCTCTCTCCAGTACTAAAAATGCCGCGTGTCCCTCATTCAAATGGCAAACTTCAGGCTTAATACCTAAAGCCCTCAACACTCGCCAGCCACCGATGCCCAATAAAATTTCTTGTGCCAAACGGATTTCGAGCCCGCCGCCGTACAACTCGCTGGTAATGCAACGATCGACCGGATGATTGACCGGATCGTTACTGTCCAGTAGATAAAGCGTAATTCGACCGATTTGCGCTTGCCACACCCTAATCCACAATTTAGACGGCGTATTGAGTTTTATCCGCAACCATTCACCGTTATCCTTGCGAACCGGACAAATCGGTAAATCACCGGTATCGGCATTAGGATATAGCGCGATTTGATTGCCGTCATCGTCGAAAGCTTGACGAAAATAGCCGTTTTGATACAACAAACCAACACCCACGAGGGGAATGCCCAAATCATTGGTGGCCTTTAAATGATCGCCGGCCAATAAACCCAAGCCGCCGGAATAAATGGGCAAAGCTTCGCTAAGGCCGAACTCCATACTGAAATAGGCGATTTGCGTTAGCTTAGTGTTTTGTTCGATTTCGTTCTGGAACCAGCGAGGTTCGGCCCGTGAGGCGCGATGCTCTGCCACGATGCTCTGCAGTTTTTGGCAAAATTGTTCATTATTGGCAAGCTCCTGCAACAGACTCGCCGAACAGGCTTGCAACACTAGCCATGGATTACGGGATTGCTCCCATAAGGAGCTATTCAATCGATGCCAGATTTCGTCGGCCCGGTGACTCCAGGAAAAATTACAATCCAAGGCCAATTCGGATAAGCCATCCAGTTTTTGACTCAATTCGGGCGTAAAAAAACGAGGTGCGGTCATCAGCTTTCTCCTGTAAAAATACGAGTATGCCCTTAGCAAACCGAGTTTCGTAATGCGATGAGCATAAAGCAGCGTCGCAATTTTTCTATTGTCGCTTTGAATTATGACAGCATTGAGGCCTCTCTATTCCTAGAGAACTTCAACTTTCGTCGTTGATTCGAGGGCATCATCATTTGAGTAGCAAAGAACCTAATGATTATCACAACAAAAAAACGGTCCCCAAACCCAAAAAAGCAACAAAACCGACAACATCGGTCACGGTTGTTAGTATGACCGAACCGGATAAGGCCGGGTCGATATCGAGCTTATCCAAGACCAATGGAATTACGACGCCTGCAAAAGCTGCAATGATAATATTCACGACAATCGCGGTCGCAATCACCGAACCGATAGACAGGCTTCCGAACCAAATACCTGCAATAGCGCCGATCACCAAAGCTCATAACAAGCCATTGAGTATGCCGACGCTGACTTCTTTAATCAAAAGCGGCTTAAAATTCCCCTTGCTGATTTGACCCAACGCGATGCCTCTGATGATCAATGTTAAGGTCTGACTGCCGGCAATCCCGCCCATCGATGCGACAATCGGCATCAACACCGCTAATGCAACGATTTGCTGTAAAGTACCTTCAAATAAGCCGATGAACCAAGAGGCCAGAAAAGCCGTTAACAAATTGATTCCTAACCAGGTGGCTCGGCGTTTGGAGCTACGAATCACAGGAGCGAATAAATCTTCGTCTTCATCCATACCCGCAGTTGCCATCAATTGGCTTTCATATTCTTCGCGAGTAATTTCCAAAGCCAAACGCAAGGTAATTCTGCCTAATAACAGTTGATTGGCATCGATGACCGGCAATGCAGTTAGCCCCGAATGTTCCATCTTTTCCGCAGCATCGGTTAAATAACTATCCGCCGACACAGTAACAGGATCGTCAATGCATAATTCGATCAATGGCGTAAGAGGGTCCGCGGCGTACAATTTATGAACGAGAACGGTGCCGACGAAAGCACCATTACGCTGAATCAGATAAATGCAATCGGTGTACTCGGGCAGATTTTTGCGGATCAAACGCATCGCCTGTCTAACCCTTGCCGTCCTTGGCAAAATCAATAACTCATGATCGACATAGCGGCCGATTCGTTCATCGTCGTATTGCGCCGACAACTGATAATGCTTGCGCTGATTGGCATCCATATTGCCAAGCGCCGTATCGATCACCGATTCCGGCAATGTTTCCGCCAGCTCGATCAAATCCTCGGCATGTAAGCCGCTCAGCAAACTCTGCAATTCCGATTCTGCGAAGCTTTCGATGATCGTCTGTCTGGGCTCGGAACGCATGGCGACCAAAACATCGACACGATCTTCGACAGGAACCTGCTGCCAACGCTCCAAACGTTGGTGCAAGGGCAGGGATTCCAACAATAACGCCAATTCGGTACTTTCCAGTTCTTCTATGGCTTGTTCAAAAACAGTTTTTTGATCTTCATTTTCAGCTTCGTTAAGACGCTCGACCAAATGACTGATTTCTTCGTTCATTGCTGTCCTCCCTAATTGGGTCCCGCAAACGGGACTGTGTAAACGTAAAGCCAAAAAAAAGGGCCCGTCCGGGCCCTTTTCACATTATTATTCGGCTACCCATTTTAAACATATTGTTGATTATTAAAGATATTTAATACCTTGTATTTCATAAAACGACCTCTACACTCCGAAACAACCGCGCACGGCCTCGGGCGATAAACCAACCGTTCGGACGTTATTCGGCCAAAACAAGCTTGCATTGGAATTGGGTGAGCAAAAGAGAATCTGATCATCGAAATAAAAAATAACAGGCAATAGTCCTGTGTTAAATAAGCATTGAATTATGAAAGCCATTTACCGTGAATGCAATAAAAACCTCGCCTCCATGTCAATTGAACGAGTGAATTAAAAAAACCTACTGAATTCATAAGAAATTAAGAACTTTTCATGTATTGAAAAGTCAGAGCTTAAATCAATCGATCGAGAATCGCTAATACGGCCGAGAGAGCGGACGACTTTCAATCATACGACCGATTCGATGGTAAAAGTCGTCGAGACTAGCGGTAAAAACCGACCGTTCCGGCAATTGATTCGACTTGAACAAATACTGTGCACCGGTACCGCCGACCCATAACTGGATGTCTTTCGGCAACGCCTCGGCCAGATAGTTTAGGTTTTGAATCATAGCTTGTTCAGGCGGTGTATTTGCGAGACTCATCACGATAACAGAAGGCTTGAGCCGGTTTCCGGCGTTTAACAAGTCTTCCCACGGCAAATCGGGGCCAATGTAATAGCATTTACATCGCTGGCTAGCGGCCAACCAGCAGCTCAGCAATATTCCGAATTCGTGATGTTCTCCGGTCATGGTTGCAAACATCACACCGGGATTGGTTCCGGAAAATGGCTGTTCGTGATTTACCATACTTAACACGATTCGTTTAACACAGGCGGAAAATAAATGCTCTTGAGCAATTGTCAATTTACCTTCATGCCAAAGATTACCGACTTTTTCCAGAGTCGGCAAAAGAACCTCCCGGGCATAGCAAAGGGGGTCCATTGCGATCAGCGCCCTCCTAAGCAAATCTTCGCAAACATCCATGCGAAACTGCAACAGAGCATCGACAATCCGCACAAAAAACAATTCCTGATTGGCATTAGGCGCATTTCGATTGGCGTTCAACAGATTCTGTAACTCATCGTTACTCAAATCTGCGATTTTGCTGATCGTAAAACCTTGCTGAGTGACTGCCAGCAAGAGTGTCAAACGCTCGACATCTTGCTGGGTATAAAGACGCCGACCTTTGCTGTCCCTAACGGGATTAACGGTTCCGTAGCGCCTTTCCCAAGCTCTTAGTGTTTCGGTGTTTATGCCTGTGAGTGAGGTCACGGTTTTTATTGTATACATTTATGCACAGGTTTTGTTTATGATTAATGTTTGACAAACATTGTACTCAGGAGTAATGTTTAATCCAAGCTTTAGTTGATTCAACAAAGTATTTACTCAGGGTATATAACCAGTTACCTGGTAAGGGGCAATCCACTATGACCCAAATGAACTATTCAATGCTAAACAATCAGTACCGTTCCGGCAGTTTTCGAGGCTTTTATAAGGAAGCTTCACTTGAAACGGATCTAATGCATTCAAGGCGACCGCAAATCGACACCCTAAACAACGATTCCGATGAAATCGAATCGGAGCCTGTCGATGCCGAATTATTTGCGGAAAGCGAAGCGCTGTCCTCATCGAATGATGCAATGACATTCATGCAGAATGGAGGCGACGAGTTATTGATCCATCAGCAAAATGCATCGGTTTTGACTCCCGAGGAATTAACCTCGCTAGCTCAACAAATGGAACAAAGTCGCTTAAATTTATCGCGTTTGATGATTTATTCGGATTCCGGACTGTCGGTTGTTGCCGGCGAATTTGTTAGCGCTATCGGTGATGGCATCGACTTATCCGAACTTATCAGAAAAAACAATCTCGAACCTGTACAAAAGGACAGTCCTGCACAGGATACCGCTAAACAGCTCGCAAGCAAGTTATTAGAGTGTTTTCAACAGGTGATCGACGCCAAAGGCAACCCGCATTCAAGTACCGTATTTACCGAATGCCGACAATTACTGGACGATCTTCATCTTTTACCTAATTTCCTGCAACAAATCGTCAAGGTCTTAACTTGCCGGCTCAAGGATCGAGCACTCAACGGTGATGACTTGGAATTGCTGAAATCCGCGTCGATCGAGCAACAACGAATGATTTCCTCAAGACGTGCGATGATCAGCGGCAACCTTAGGCTAGTCACGTTCATTGCTCGTCAATATCATCATTCCTCGGTGCCGTTTACCGATTTAATTCAAGACGGAACAGTAGGGTTGATTAAGGCGGTTGACCGTTACGATTGGCGACGCTCGGTGCGCTTTTCTACTTATGCGATTTATTGGATCAAGCAAAGCATCACTCGAGGCATGGTGAGACAGGAAAAAATGGTCCGCCTGCCTTACAACATCGCGGCAAAAGCGGCCGCGGTGTTCGAAACGATGAACGATTATCTGGTCAAACACAACCAATGGCCAACCAATAAAACACTAGCCGAAATCTGCGCCTTGCCCGAAGAGGAAATCAAAGCCATCGTCAATAATTATCAACCGACCATTTCGCTCGATAACAATATCAATGATGATGAAGATTTACCGGCGATCGTCGATTCGATGGAGCAGAACCATTTTCCGCAACCGATTAATATATTGGCTAATTCGGCATTGAAAAACTGCTTGAGGAAGGCTATCCAAACCCTGCCCGAACGCGAAGCCGACATCATTAATTGCCGCTTCGGACTCGACAGCGATACCGAAATGACGCTGCAAGACATTGCCGACCGGATGTCGTTAACGCGGGAACGGGTCAGGCAAATTCAGAACAGCGCGCTATTGAAATTAAAAAATAAATTCAGCAGTGATCTAGTCGATTTTCTTGAGCCCGGTTAAACCAGATGATTTGTTTAGCATGCAAATGGATCGCCAACGTAAACATAACCAAATTAAGACCGATCGCTGAACAATACGGCATCGAGTTGGTCGATATAGGCATCTAGCGAAAGATTTGCCCGACGAAGTCAGCAGTTCGGTATTTCGCTGAATGGAAGCCGAACGTAAAAAGGCGCTAGGGAACCCGCTTACAAGGCGCGGAACTTGCAGAACAAATTAGCGAGCAGGCCGATAAGTAACGTGAAATTATTTTGGCCAACGCTTATCGTGAAGCCGAACAAATACGAGGACGTGGCGATGTCAAGTCGGCCGAGATCTATGCGGTCAGCCATGGCAAAAATGAAGAGTTTTATGCATTCCAGCGAAGCTTGAACGACTATCAAAAATCGTTCGAAAATACTCAAGATACTCTGTTATTGGAACCGAAATCAGATTTCTTCAGGTATTTTTCGAAAGAAGAATGATATCCTCATACATCTCTGAAGAGGAGTAAATTTAAATGAAATCAAATGCACTTAAAATCGTCATCTGGATAGCGGTAGGGCTTACGCTATTCACGGCATTTAGCCGAATGGGCCCGCAAAACGACAGTAACTATGCCTTGTCATACTCTGACTTTATCGAAGACATACGGGCCGGCGTCGTTGCTGAAGTCACGATTAACGGCGAGGAAATCAATGGTCGCCGGCGTAACGGGGAAAGGTTTATGACCTATAACCCTAACGATGCCAAGATGATCGACGAATTGTTGGAATACGGCGTCAAAATCAAAGTCACATCACCGCCGAAACAATCGATGCTGATGCAGATATTTATCTCATGGGCACCCATGTTACTGTTGATCGCAGTCTGGGTTTATTTCTTCCGAAGACAGCAAGGCGGCGGTATGGGCGGCCAGATGAATTTCGGTAAAAGCAAGGCGAAGTTGCTTGAGGAAAACCAAATTAAGGTCAAATTCACTGATGTTGCCGGCGTTGAAGAAGCCAAGGAAGACGTCGTCGAGATGGTCGATTTTCTGAGAGACCCCGCCAAATACGAATTCCTCGGCGGTCAGATACCGCGTGGCGTTTTGATGGTCGGTCCTCCGGGAACCGGTAAAACGCTGCTGGCTCGAGCCATTGCAGGTGAAGCGGGGGTGCCGTTCTTTTCGATATCCGGTTCGGATTTCGTTGAAATGTTTGTCGGTGTCGGTGCTTCTCGCGTTCGCGATATGTTCGAACAAGCCAAGAAACGCGCGCCGTGCATCATCTTCATCGACGAGATCGATGCGGTCGGCCGTCATCGCGGCAACGGCATGGGCGGCGGCAATGACGAACGCGAACAAACTTTGAACCAATTGCTTGTGGAAATGGACGGCTTCAACGGCAACGAAGGTATCATCGTTATCGCCGCGACCAACCGCGCCGATGTACTTGATAAAGCCTTGCTGAGACCCGGCCGATTCGACCGACAAGTCACGGTTGGCTTACCCGATATTAAAGGACGCGAGCAGATTCTCGGTGTACAT